>OHPB01001829.1_pt1 | contig 10334 bp, 10 predicted proteins | sample 1577621 | NCBI WGS metagenome assembly OHPB01 (sample SAMEA3879577, study PRJEB24766) | human gut metagenome | biome: human-associated habitat; feature: feces | place: USA | collected 1985/1987 | reverse complement strand
GTCGTCACAAGTAATCGTATGCGTATTCCGGGCTTCTTCCTCAGCTTTCTAAGCCTGCTGATTATCCTCAGCATGTCGCTCCACTTCGGAATGTCAACGGTTTCCACATCAAAGAAGAACCAGATCTCGTCCATAACCTCAGCATTGTTGAGGTATTTATGGTCGTTGCGGAATCTGCGGCCTGCTTCGTCGAATGTTCCGGTGGATTTCGGACGCTGAATCACGGCAACATCACGAAACTCACGCTTAAGGAAGTCTGCGTAAGCCTGCTCGCTCTCACCCTCGCAGAATACGATGATGTACGGCTTTTCCCTTTTGACACGGCGGGCATTACTCCACCTCCTCAAGCTCAATATCAGGAGTTGCACCATACTTGCCTGCCAGATATCCCTTGCGGATATTATCGGTCGTGCGGGTGGAGAACTCGCTTATGCTGTACAGCTCAGAAGAACCATCAGCGGAATCCTTGTCGGCGAAATAAAGCTGATCCTTGCGGAGAAGCTCCATGCCCATAAGATCGGTGTCGTGCGTTGTGAATACTATCTGCGCTCCGTCTGGGTTTGACTTCTTGCTCTGGAACTTGGATATGATGAAATTCACAAGCATGGGGTGAAGCTCACGCTCCAGCTCATCCACAAGCAATATTCCGCCTATTCGCAGGGCTGATTCTATTGCAGGTGCAAGTGCCATCAGCCTGCGGGTTCCGTCGGATTCATCGGAAAGGTCTAAGGAATAGAGCCCTCTCTGACCATTCCTGTCCTCGCCGTAGTGGCTGGCTTTGGTACGTTTTTCGGGATTATTCGCATCTACACAGTTCTTTTTTCAGACCCAAAAGGTGTCAAAATAACTCAACGCTCCTGTTCCATTCGCCCTCTGCCTTTTCAAATGTGCATATTACATCAACCGGTTTTAGGTCGATATCGCTAACATTGCCGACTGACGTTCTGATTACGATTTTATCCACGGCTTCGGAAACAAGGTACATAGGGTAAAGCTGGTACCAATCATTGTGATAAAGTGTCGTCCCATCGATTTCATACTCTATGTTGACAAGAAGATCAGTATCGATTCCGTATTCCCGCGCCATTTCACGAAGCCTGAATATACTCAGGAAATTACCCTCCGGTTCGTTGAGAGGCTCATTGGTTTTTTTCAGGGTATACACAACAGGCGCAGTCGAATATTCTCCACTTTCATTCCGTGACCACAGCGGCGAGGTCATTCCACCCCATGTCATGTAGATCGTATCTGGCTCGTCGGGGCTTATCCAAATTATTGCGCTACCGCTGTCGCTTCCAATCATAAAAGCTAGCGCGTGAACTCCCGCTTCGTAAAATCCAAGCATTCGAATACCCGTTTCAGTCATGACAAACGATTTCTCAGTGTCGTCAATAACAAGACGCTTCTGTTCGGGATATTCGGGAAAGCGGAAGCTGCCTTCCCACGTGCCAAAAAAGTATTTCCGAAACAGCTCATAATCGTCTGATGACTTCCATGTGGTTTGGTCTATGCAATAAGTTCCATCCTCGTCTGCACGACAACTCAGAAGCGACAGTGAAGGTTCATCAGCGCCAGACGGGGTGGCTTGGACTGTTTCTTCTGCCGCAGCGGTAATGCTGCTTTCTGCCGTAGGATGTTCTGTCTGTACATAACTTTCATCGGAAACGTTTTCGCAAGCAACAACTGATAACAAAAGAAAGGCCGTCAGAACGGTTGCTATTATTTTTTTCATAAACCACCTCAAATGTAATAAAAAAGCTGCAAGTTATTCCGTAACTTCGGATCAGCACGAGATATTATTGTGAACAATTGGAAAATTAATTCCTCATTGCTCACTCATATACAACATCATCTTTATATATGATACCACAATTGTAATTACATGTCAAGTGGAAATATCAAATCAGAAGATGATTAGGCGGTCTCCCCTTGCGAGGGGAGGTGTCACGAAGTGACAGAGGCGCTGACCGACAGACGATATTCCCCCCAGTGCTTGTATGCAGACAGCGCTTATGAATATGCGGAGTATATGAAACCGAGTGAGATTCTTCACAAAATATACTGCGTACTTGTACACATAGAAAAAATATGGTATAATAAATGCAGGGCGTTTATTATACGCACATACATTACCCGTCATGACAGCTTTGCACTTATCGACATATCGTTAATATCACACAATAAAGGAGCTAACAAATGAACAACGAAAAAACCATCTCATTCATATCCGACCGCAAGCATTACGACATACCCGAAAGCAGTATATTGTATATTTCTATGAATAAGCAGGACGCGTTTATCCACACTTCGGACGGAAGCGTGCTCAAGACGCGCATGACATTTGCTAAGATACAGCATACGCTCAGCGCAAATTTTATAAGAATAACCCGCGGGTGCCTTGTTTCAGCAATGGCTATCCACAGCGTAGGCAAGCTTATTACTCTGTCAAACGGCGAATCGCTGGAATATTGTAGTCTGCCACGCAAAACGCAAAAAACTGACAAGCAAAATACAAAAAATCCGCCAGAGAAAAAACTTCCTGGCGGATTTAAAACATATTTAAACGGCTTTATAATGCCATTTTAGAAAAGAAAATCAGCAAAACGGCTTGAAAAGAATGCAGAAAGCAGCACTTATTCAGAGCCGTTTTATATTTTTGTTAGATGTGCACAAAACGGCGGTCAAATCACTCTGACTTCGAAGCGGAAGCCTCAGCCTTTCCAGACTGCGTTCCGAAGTAGAAGATCATGATGATCTGGAACATGTCCGTGAAGTTGTCTACCGCGATTTTACCAGTGATAGCAAGGTAAGAAAATACGCCGGTAAGTACCAGCGTAACGATAGATTTAACGTTTATAAGCTTAGCCAGCTTGTTAAGCATTATTATCCACCTCCACAATAAAAGCGCCGAACCCTGCGGCTTTTACCTTATTCATATACTGCTCGGCATTCTCCCTGCTGCTGAACGCTCCGACCTGAACACGGTACAGATTCTTCTGATCGACAGCAGCGGACGTTATATATTCATGCAGAACAGCCCAGCGGTTCTCATCAACATAGTACCACGGGCAGTATTTACCTGTCAGGTCATAGTGCCGCAGGACATTTCCAGCCGAGATATTGTACTTCTTCATAAGGTACTGTACCAGTTCGCGCAGAGCCGACATAGACGCTGTTTCAAATTCTCCGCTTGCCTTTGAATAGCAGACCTCGATATGCAGAGTTCCGGCGTTTTTGCCACTTGCGGCATAGGCTGTCTCGTTATCGGGAACAACACGGATTACCTTGCCGTTCAGTCCGACTATGTACTGCGTGCTCGTCCAGTTGTTCGGCTTATTAGGAAATCTTCCCGTTGCGACATTCGAATAAAACAGCGCCAACCTGTCCGCATCAGTTCCAGCCTGTCCGGTATAATGCACACATATGCGCTTCGGAGTTGACTTGCTTCCTGGGCGGTTATACTTATTAATAGGAATGAGCTTATCAATTATTTTCATCTTTATCCTCCATATCTGCGAGCACCGCACGGAGCTGTGCCGCTTCTTCCTCAAGCGCCTTGAGCCTGCTCTTGTCCTCGTCAGTGCCGACGCCTGCGACTATTGCCGCAAGCGGACGTATACGCTCCCGGTCAATCTCCGCGAATCTGCGGGATATCTCGGCTGCTCTGAGCCGGCTTTCCCGGGCAGCACGCTGCTCGTCATTTTCGCGCGGTTCGATGATTTCATCATAATTCTGCGACATATGCGTATCCTCCTTCTACTGCCTTGATGTCCGTTATGGTTCTCATGCTGGGGCGCAGGTCGAGCGGGTCGATGTCGTTTGTGGTTCTGACCTGGTAGAATCTCTGGCACTTCGCAAGCTCCGCAGCGTAGTCGGGCGGAACGAACGGCGTCGCCAGTGAACCGCCCTCCAGCTTCGCCCATGCGAGCTTCAGGGAGTTCCCGGCTTCGTTGCCCTTGTTGAACCCGATGGATACCGCTGATATGTACTCGCTGTCAGAAAGATCTACCGTCACACTGTTTATGCCAGCCTGAAGCCTGGGAGTATAGTAGCTGTCAACGTAGTCCCCGGCTGCGGTCACAGTGCGGATACGCGCGGCCCATACTCCGGTGACGTCCGCTGCCTTGAGAGATAGCGTGTACTTTCCGGGAGCCAGCGGGAATTCAATGTTTTGCCAGAACGCATGGGTATTTGAAGTCAGCGTTGCTGTAGCAGTCAGGCGGATTCCGTTGGTTTCCGGAGCAGCTTTGCACTTATCAGTGGAGATATACCACCTGTCCACGGTGTAGCCGGTGGAATACTCGTTCTGTCCTCGCTGATTTACCCGGAAATCCGGATTGTCAAGCTCGTTCTTGCCGCTCAGCGTATTCCAGTATGCCTTCTCATCGGCTGTAACGTGGATATCCGCGTCAGCCGCATGAGCCTCAATGGCGGCTCTTGCTACATCGTCAGCACCCGAGCCGCCCTGTGCTGACGTCTTAAAAGGGCATGCTGTGTAATCGCTCCCGACGAGCATCACTGAACCCGTGCCAAGCAGATACACCGCTCCGCAGGCTCCGTAAATCGCCGCAGCCTGTCCCGCCGGAATGCTGACTACTCCGTCAGCTCCGGGCGTTACGGCGGGAGCAGTGGACGCGTACACCGTTGCAGTGCCGTCGTTCCTGAGCCAGGCGTTCGTCCCGCCGCTGTAATCTGCCCTGATTTCCTCGCCGGTGAAGACGATTGTTTTTGATGTCATGATTTATCCCTCCAAAAGTACCTTTTTGCCGTTGAAATACAAACCGTCTGACTTTGCTTCAAGCTTTTTGCCCGTCATGCCTAAGCTCCACCCATCGCTGGTGATTTTCAGCGTCAGGGTGGTTCGTGATTCTGTCTGAATGGCCAGGCTGTCAGGGTATACCTTGAGCTTGCCGCCATTGTAAACCTGAAGCGAAGTGTGGTCGATCTGTCCTGAATCGTCTGACGTGCATATGAATATAGGATATTCCGCACAATTGTCTACAACCAAACTACATGTGCCGCCACAATTGTCGTACAGTTTTATTGCGCCGTGCCCAGAGCCTTCAAACTCTATGCCGGTGTTCCCATACGCACCCAGCCGAAACCCTGTCCCAGTGCCCTGCTTAGTCAGGAAGGCTATCTTGCCGGAATCATCAGCGCCGAAGGATACTCCACTATCGTCTGTGACAGCCCAGTACTTTGACCCTGTTGTCTGGAGTTTTTCGGCAGTGCCATCGCCTTTTGCCTCCTGCTTGCTCTGCTGAATCTGACTATAGGAAGTAGGCGTAAAGCCGCTTGAACTGGACACATTCTCAAACCCGCCGCAGGTGACGGTCATGGAGCAGTTCCCGGATATCGCTATCTTGGAAACATTGCCGGTAATGGCAACCTGCTCTTCCTCATCGTAGACCTGAATACGGTCGCCGACATGCAGGTCGAAGTCAGGCTCTGCAAGCGTGAACGACATCGGCGTCAGCTCGAATCCGGTGTAATACTCGGAAATCTTCGTCAGATACGTTTCAAACATGGTATCGTCCAGACCGTAGCTTATGTACTGATTTTTGAGCACAAGCGTGTACCCGGCGTCGGTTCCCATCTCATAAGTCTTGTTTTTCTGCGAAGTTTTCACCTTTGAGAATACGACAGTTTCATCGCTGTAATCAAGCTCCATAAGGTCGCCGGAACTGTATTCCCGTGTGACTGTCTTGGAAAACTTGTCGATCTGGAGCTTGTTGACGTCGTTGATATACGCAAACCCGCCGTTCCATTCCGCCATTCCCGCCACAAGGTTGCGGCAGGAATTTGCGTAGATGTACTGAGTGTAATCCGCGGAAATAATACCGTTGTCCCACACACCGTTCAGTACGACGTTATCAAATGATACCTCGGAAGCAAGCCCGGCTTCAAATACGCACTGAGCATACACCGCCCAGAACGTCTGCGGAAACGTGTAATCGGTCGGGAACTCGGTGCCCAGCTTCACCATATCGTCGTATGCGGTAAGTTCTATCACGCCGTTCCGGCGCTTCGGAAGCTCCGTATTGTAGTAGCCGAAAAATTTCCCGTCTATCTCAAGCTTTACGCGGCAGTTCGCGAATGTGCCCCGGGAGAAACGCTGCGTATTGTTATCAATGAGCAGGTACAGCGTTTTCGCATTCACGCCGCCAAGTTCAAAGGTCTCGCCGGAGTAGCAGCTCGCTTCGTACTGAAAATCGAACAGGTCGTCCTCGGTCAGAACGATATCCTCCTGACCGGCTTTTGAAAAGGTAATTAAAAACACCTTTAAGCCTCCTTTACTTTTCGCGGAACTGCACAGTTACGCTGATATCTCCCTGGAACTTCCCAAGCTGGATATCCGCTTCGTTGATGTCCTGCGTATGGCTTTCGACATGTACTGTTTTTGTCAGAAATCTGCCTTTCGAAGGACTGTAGTATGTCAGCATTCCGTAAGTGCTGGCGTCGATTTTGCCGATCACGGCGCTTTCCTCGGCGGTCAGCCCCTCCCACGTTACACGGACGTCCTCTTTCCGGGCAATTATCTTCTTGGAGTAGGAACCGCCGAGGGTCTGCCCGCTGTTGGTTCCCTCAACGATACGCTCCTCAAAGGATATCCCCGGGGATGGTGTCGGCAGCGGTTCTCCGTTCCACCACATCATAAAATATCACCTCTCAAGTCATAAGCACATTTTTGCCGGTTTGAATTATCTTGCCATTCGTGACATCTACCATGACGTCCGCAAGCTTCTGCGTACCGATATAAACCGGGACGTTTACGATCTGGGACATAAGCTTTGTCGCGCCGCTCAGTACGGTTCCGGCTGCGCTCATGCTCTGGGCGGCGACAGGAGCAGTGGACAGCGTTCCGCCGCTCACCGCGGCAGCGATATCTCCGAGGGTTAGATCCTCGGTTCCGAGCTGCTTGTTCCAGCCCTCGACGAACGCTTTTGCGGTGTCGAATCCGACCTGATACATGTCGCTGGTCATGCCGTCAAACGCGCTGCGGAGCTTGTCCACAAAGTTCTCCTTGAGGCTGTTGACCTCGTCCTGATAGTATTTCGCGGATATTTCTGCGGCTGTCCTGTGGAGCCGCTCAAGGCTGTCGAAATAGCTGTTCCATGCCTGATCCGACATATTGAGCAGCTTAGAGCCGAACTCCATGCCTTCCTCAATATCCATGTTCAGTATGGAGCTGAGCGTGCTTTCATCAGCGCCGCGCGCCTTGAGAGCGTCCAGCATTGCGCCATATTCCTCAAGAACCTTGATGTTATCCTCAATGCTGTCAGCGCCCATTTTGTAGGTCTCGACATCATGCTCGGCGGTGGTGATAGTGAAATCACCCTTGACCGCCACCGTTTCCGGAATGGTTTCGGTGACCTTTTCGAACGTCTTGTTGAAGTCTGTAAGCTTAGCCGTCAGGCTGTCCCGCGCGGAAACTATCTTCTCCAGAGCGGACAGCGTGGTGTCGCTGGCGTCGTTCAGGAGCTGCTCCAGAGCGTCTTTGTTCGCCTGGATCATCTTCTGATTGTATTCGTAGGTCTCAAGGAACGCGCTGCGCCATTCGGCGGAGTTTTTGTCGAGGTACTTGTCCCGGAGCTTAGCAAGTTCGGAATAGTATTTTTTCTCCGTGATATGGTTGGTTTTCAGCTTAAATTCAAGTTGGGATTTTTCTTCGGAGTATGCCGCTTTCCGGGCGGCAATGGCTTCGGCGGCTGCCTGTTCCGCGGCTTTTTTGGCTTCCTCATCTGCTTTTTTCTGCTCCTCAAGGCGCTTTTCGTATGCCTTTTTTTGCTCCTCGGATAAGCTGTCGTAGTACTTCTTTATTTCGACGTTGACCGAGCGCCATTCGTCCGATTCGTTCTCAAGGAACTCATCGCGGAGCGAAGCAAGGGTAGCGTAATACTCCTCCGCAGACATACGTCCCATATCATAGTCGTACTTGTAGGATTCTTTCCAGTACTTGAAATCCTCGCTTTTCTGTTTCCAGTAATCGGGGAGGCTGTTAGCGGGTTCAGTCTGCTTGCTGTTGGTGGAGACAGGGGTCTTTGTTCCGGAAACGGTAATGCCGTCCTTGTAGGATTCGGACAACAGCTCCTGCCATTCTGCTATGGTTTTGTCGGCTTCCTGTATAGATTTAACAGCAGCCTCGGCATCTTGCGCCATCTGAGTACCGGCGAAGCCCTTATCTCCTGCCATTCTCCATCCAGTAGTGAAATTCCATGAAACAATATCGCCATATTCATTCTGTATTTCTTTAAGTGTTTCCTCGGCTTCAGCCTTTATCCTATACGCTTCTTTCGCCGCTTCCTCGTATGCCGTCAGCTTTACAGAAGCGGTTTTCTTATTAATATAAGTATCGACTGCGTCAGTAAGGTCATTGTACTTCCCTGTGAGCTGGTCTACGACCGTGACCTCATCGCCGAGAACGCTCTGAAGCTCCTGTGCCAGAGTTGAGAGTTCCTTCTGCTCGTCGGATGTCAGACTTACGGCAGTGCGGAGTTCGTCGTATCTCTTGACCTTGTCCTTCAGCACGGACATTTCTGCCTCGTTGTCGGCGATAGAGCTTTCAACAGAATCATGCATCTGGTCAATAGCGTCATTCAGCTCTTTGGCTGCGGATTCCGCAGTTCCGGCGCTGATTGCAAACCCTGTGAGAGCAGTTGCAAGCAAACCTACCGCAACGGCAATAATTCCTGCGGGGTTCATATTCATAGCTGTATTGAGGGCAATCTGCTTTGCTGTGGCAACATCAAGTTTGCCACTAAGTACGGCGTAGACTATCTCCTGCGCCGTAAGCTCACCTTTCAGCGCCGCGCTCTTTATTGCAGCCGCTCCCTGCGCATTTCCGAGCAGAGTGACCTGTAAAGCGGCGGTCTGCCAGCTTGCAATCACTTTTGTCAGCACATTCGCGGTCTTAAAGGCGATAACGGCGGCTGTTACTCCGGTGACCGCCGAGGCAATAAGGTTGATATTTTTGAGTAGCAGCGTCAGCGTTCCGGATATAAAATTGCCTACGTTGACCGCTATCTCCTTGAGGTCGCCCTTCTTGGCGATTTCCGCAACTGAGTCAGCGGCTTCGTCCAGAACAGGTATCAGGCTTTCACCGATGGGCTGAATAAGCAGGTCGATTTGCCGCTGAACATTTTCTAGCGAGTTGTTAAGGCTGCTGTAATTGACGTCCTTTATCGTGTCCATTGCGCCGGCACAGTCGAACGCGCTGTCAGAGATATCTCCAAGCGCCAGAATTGCTTCCGCACCCATGTCCTCCCACATGGTACCCATGAGATTTATGCCGGCTGTGTTCTGCGCGATGGGATCATTCATCTCGGCAAGAGCGGCTATGACTTCCTGAAAAGCAACTCTTGCGGAAACTCCTCCCGCGGCAAACTTTTCCGCCATGCTGCCAGCCTCGAAGCCGAGCGCTTCAAACCCCTGCTTGCTGGTGTCCGAGCCGTCGATAACGCGAATAGCCATTTCTTTGACTGAGTCGCCGATCTTATCCAGATTCCACGCGCCGTTCTCGGCACCATTGGAAAAGATAGTGAACATATCGCTTGCGGAAAGTCCCATTTTCTTGAACTGGACGGAATATTCCGAGATATTATCCAGCAGTTCGCCGGAATAATCAAGACCGTTCTGAGCGCCGCGGGCAATATAATCATAGGCTTCGGAAGCAGATACACCGAAATTCTCCATCATTGCCTTGACCGCGCGGGAACTCTCGGCGATGTCATAATCAAACACGTCCTTGAGAGCATAGGCGCTTTCAGTGACCTTTACAAGTTCCTTGTCGTCAAGTTCGCCGAGATTCTGCTTGATTTTAGATATGCTGTCTGCGATATCCTCAAATCCCTCGCCGAAATTTTCGCCGTAGATCTGTTCAACAATAGAACGCAGCTTATTCACTTCCTCTGCGCTGGCATTTGTTGCAGCGGCGATTTTATTTACCGAGCTGTCCAAACCGTCCGCGATCTCAATTGTTCGGGAAGCAGAACTTTTCAGGACATCTCCCAATTTCTGAATACCCTGCGTAACCGCTTCCGAAACCAGATTAGCCTTGATGATGTCACCGGTCTTGAGCGCAGCCTCGCCTGTGTTGGAAATACCGTCCTCAAGACCGCCAATCGCGCCGGTCATGTTGTCAGCCGGAGCGGTATCCATGGAGTTCTGAACCGAACCGCCAAGCTGTTCAGTTGCATTCCGTACGGCATTTACAGCCTGCGTCATGTTGTTCGCAGGTGTCGTGTCCAGTGCATCATGTATCGTGTCCCCGAGCTGCTCGGTGGAGCGCTGCGCTTCAGAAACATCGTTCTGCGTGACGATACGGACATATCCGT
>OHPB01001819.1_pt1 | contig 10366 bp, 8 predicted proteins | sample 1577621 | NCBI WGS metagenome assembly OHPB01 (sample SAMEA3879577, study PRJEB24766) | human gut metagenome | biome: human-associated habitat; feature: feces | place: USA | collected 1985/1987 | reverse complement strand
AAAGAGAGGGAAAGTACTATGAAAATGAACAAACACTACAACGAGCTGAAGGCAAGCTACCTGTTCGTGGACATTGCCCACAAAGTGGCTGCTTATCAGGAGGCACACCCGGAAAAGGAGATCATCCGTCTGGGCATCGGCGATGTGACCCAGCCTCTGGCAAAGTGCGTGGTCACCGCCATGCAGGATGCCGCCGCTGAGATGGGCACCAAGGAGGGCTTCCACGGCTACGGCCCGGAGCAGGGCTACATGTTCCTTAGGGAGGCCATTGTGAAGAACGACTTCCTGCCCCGTGGAGTGCACATAGACCCGAGCGAGGTGTTTGTCAACGACGGTGCGAAGAGCGATACGGGCAACATCGGCGAACTGGTGCGCTGGGATAACAACTTCGGAGTGACCGACCCTATTTACCCTGTGTACATAGACAGCAACGTGATGTGCGGCCGCGCCGGCACGTTGGTGGACGGGAAGTGGAGCAACGTGACCTACATGCCCTGCCTCGAGGAGAACAACTTCGTGCCGCAGATACCCGACCACCGCGTCGACATAATATACCTGTGCTACCCGAACAACCCCACGGGCACGGTAATCAGCCGCGACGAACTGCGCAAATGGGTTAATTACGCACTGAAAAACGACACCCTGATACTTTATGACGCAGCTTACGAGGCCTATATACAAGACCCCGACATACCTCATTCCATTTATGAAATAAAAGGCGCGCGCAAGGTGGCGATAGAGTTCCGCAGCTACTCCAAGACGGCCGGATTTACCGGCGTGAGGTGCGGATACACCGTCGTTCCACACGAGTTGTCCGCCGTAAGCATGGACGGCACCGAGCGTTATCCGCTCAACGAGATGTGGAACCGCCGCCAGTGCACCAAGTTCAACGGCGCAAGCTATATCAGCCAGCGTGCCGCCGAGGCCATTTACACTCCCGAAGGAAAGGAGCAGGTGAAGGCAGTAATCGACTATTACATGGAAAACGCACGGCTCATGCGCGAACGCCTCGCCGGTCTCGGACTTAAGGTCTACGGCGGAGAAAACGCCCCTTACCTGTGGGTCAAGACACCTGGAGACATGCCTTCGTGGAAGTTCTTCGAGCAGATGCTATACGGCGCCCAGGTGGTTTGCACGCCGGGCGTAGGCTTCGGTCCGAGCGGCGAGGGCTTCGTGCGCCTCACTTCGTTCGGCGACAGGGACGATTGCGTTAAGGCGCTCGACCGCATCGGCGAATGGATGAGCAAATGACCGTTTGTGTGTACTCCGTGCGTCGTTTTGCATAAAACACGTAACAAAATGTATATTTTTTACGATAAAACGTGTATAAAAATAAAATTATAGAGTATCTTTGCAGCGGAAGATAAACAGCAGTCAAGTTGCCGGTGGCGTGAAGACAAGGTGATAGCGGTTTTGCCGTTTGGCAAGACAAGTTGCCATGAGTACCGCCACTTGCCATAAAACAATAAAGATGATGACAAACTTAAGATTCCAAGTTGTTGAAGAGGCTTTCAAGAAAAAGCCGTTGGAAGTTATTGCGCCGGTAGAGCGTCCGTCGGAGTATTTCGGCAAGTATGTGTTCAACCGTGCCAAGATGTACAAGTATCTGCCCTCGTCGGTCTATGACGCACTTATCGACGTCATCGACAACGGCTCGCGCCTCGACCGTTCGATAGCCGACGCCGTTGCCGCAGGCATGAAGCGGTGGGCCGAGGAGAACGGCGTGACCCACTACACGCACTGGTTCCAGCCGCTGACGGAAGGCACTGCCGAGAAGCACGACGCCTTCATAGAGCATGACGGCAAGGGAGGCATGATAGAGGAGTTCTCGGGCAAGCTGCTCGTACAGCAGGAGCCTGACGCCAGCTCGTTCCCCAACGGCGGAATACGCAACACCTTCGAGGCGCGCGGATATTCGGCATGGGACCCCACTTCGCCTGTGTTCATCATGGACGACACGCTCTGTATCCCCACAATCTTCATCTCATACACTGGCGAGGCGCTCGACTATAAGGCACCGTTGCTGCGTGCGCTACACGCCGTCAACGTGGCCGCCACCGACGTATGCCACTATTTCGACCCGCAAGTGAAGAAGGTAACCTGCAACCTCGGATGGGAGCAGGAGTACTTCCTCGTTGACGAGGGACTGTACAGCGCACGTCCCGACCTCATGCTTACAGGCCGCACGCTCATGGGTCACGACTCGGCCAAGAACCAGCAGATGGACGACCACTACTTCGGAACAATCCCAGACCGCGTCCAGGCCTTCATGAAAGACCTTGAGATACAGGCCCTCGAGTTGGCAATACCCTGCAAGACGCGCCACAACGAGGTGGCACCCAACCAGTTCGAGATAGCTCCTATATTCGAGGAGACCAACATAGCCAACGACCACAACATGCTCCTGATGTCGCTCATGAAGAAGGTTGCACGCAAGCACGGCTTCCGTGTACTGCTTCACGAGAAGCCTTTCGCCGGCATCAACGGTTCGGGCAAGCACAACAACTGGAGCCTTTCAACCGATACGGGCGTGCTGCTCCATGCTCCCGGCAAGACTCCTGAGGACAACCTGCGCTTCGTTACGTTCATAGTTGAGACCCTGATGGGCGTCTACCGCCACAACGGACTTATTAAGGCGAGCATAATGAGCGCCACTAACGCACACCGTCTGGGCGCCAACGAGGCTCCTCCTGCCATCATTTCGTCGTTCCTGGGCAAGCAGTTGTCAGAGTTGCTCGACCATATCGAGAAGTCTGACAAGGACGACCTGTTCAACATGGCAGGCAAGCAGGGCATGAAGCTCGACATACCAGAGATACCCGAGCTGCTCATCGACAACACCGACCGCAACCGTACAAGCCCCTTCGCCTTTACCGGCAACCGCTTCGAGTTCCGTGCCGTGGGCAGCGAGGCCAACTGCGCGTCGGCCATGATAGCGCTCAACACGGCCGTGGCCGAGGCCCTTACGAGCTTCAAGCAGCGCGTTGACGCGCTCATAAGCCAGGGACACGACCAGACAGACGCCATTATCGACATACTGCGCGAAGACATAAAGACCTGCAAGCCGATACGCTTCGACGGCAACGGATACTCTGACGAGTGGGTCGAGGAGGCACGCCGCCGCGGTCTCGACTGCGAGACGAGCTGCCCGGTCATCTTCGACAACTACCTTACTGACGACACCGTGGGCATGTTCGAGGCCATGAACGTCATGAACCGCAAGGAACTTGAGGCCCGCAACGAGGTTAAATGGGACACTTACACCAAGCGCATACAGATTGAAGCGCGCGTCATGGGCGACATCACGATGAACCACATCGTGCCCGTTGCCACACACTACCAGAGCCAGCTGGCAAAGAACGTGCAGAACATGCGCCAGATATTCCCAGCCGAAAAGGCTGACAAGCTCTGCGCACGCAACATGAAGCTCATCGAGGAGATAGCCGAACGCACGCAGGCCATAGAGACGGGCGTTGAGGAACTGACCAACGCGCGCAAGGTGGCTAACAAGATTGAGAGCGAGCGCGAGAAGGCGATAGCATACCACGACACCGTAGCTCCGAAGATGGAGGAGATACGTTACCAGATTGACAAGCTCGAACTTGTCGTGGCCGACGAGTTGTGGACGCTGCCGAAGTACCGCGAACTGCTCTTCATCAGATAATCACGACGTCAGCCGCACACGGCTGTGTGCGGCGGGCGTATTAGTGTCAGTGCTGATGCTGACGGATATTTTTTGAATTTATTGGTTGTTTAAGTTTTTTAGGCGTAGGGCTGCTGAGAAGTTATCCCTGCGCCATTTTTATTGCCACGCCCCGTGTCTTTTCTGCCGTGCGGCAGTCAGCCGTGGCGTAGCTGCCTGTCATTTTTACCATGCCGAGACATGATTGGCCGGACATGTTGCAAGTACTTGTAAATCAATATTATACGTGCCGCTTTGCAAAATGCGGCATATTGCGCTGCAAAAGGCCGCCTTTTACCATGTGAAAGGTAACCTCTTGCAACGCAAAAAGGTTACCTTTTGCATTCCGCCCGTTTCATGTCTGCCGCGTGCCTTGTGTCCGCAGGCGTTCAGACCGTTTATTCGTGCCTGTCTGGTAAGCATTGTGACGCATCCGGCCGCGGTGGTTGCCAAAATGTAAAATAGGTATAATTATCGGTAAATCGGGTATCGCGTTGAGCCGTGATAATGGCTACCTTTGCAAAAAACAAATAACAATCATGATGTCAATATGTAAAACCCTGGCTGCTGCGGCATCGGTCGTGCTCGCATGCAGCCCTGTTAAAGCACAAACAAATATGGAAAACGTACTTAACGAAAGGCAACAGTGCATGGTTGCCATTTCATGCCTTGAAGCCAAAGGTGATGTGAAGGCTCTGGCCGGAGCCATTGACGACGGTCTCGACGCCGGCCTGACCGTAAGTCAGGTAAAGGAGGCGTTGTCGCAACTCTACGCCTACACCGGCTTTCCGCGCAGCCTTAACGCACTTGGCACGCTGCAGGGCGTGCTCGACGAGCGCAAGGCCCGCGGCATAAACGACCCCGAGGGGAAGGACGCCTCCCCGCTGCCCGAAGGCTACGACGCCCTCAAGCAGGGCACCGCGGTGCAGACGCAGCTGTCCGGACAGCCTTTCAATTACGCCTTCGCCCCTGCCACCGATTATTATCTTAAGGCCCATCTCTTCGGCGACATCTTCGCACGCGACAACCTCACCCACGCCCAGCGCGAGTTGGTTACGGTCAGCGCGCTGGCCGGTCTCGAAGGGTGCGAGCCGCAGTTGAAGTCGCACGTCAGCGGCGCGCGCAACATGGGGCTCTCCGACGCAGAGATACACTCTATCCCGGCCGTGCTTGCCGCAAGGGTGGGCGACGTCGAGGCATGGCGCGCACGTAAAGCCATAGCCGAGGTTTACGGCGAAAAGTTCAGTGAAGGTCGCCCTGTAAGCGACCCCATGTTCCCCAAGGGCGAGCCAAATACGGCATACGCAAAATACTTCATCGGCGAGAGTTTCCTCGCTCCCCTAAGTTCAGGCAAGGTGCCCGTGTCCAACGTTACGTTCGAGCCGGGTTGCCGCAACAACTGGCACATACACCACCGGGGCATACAGGTGCTTGTCTGCGTAGGCGGCACCGGCTGGTACCAGGAGTGGGGCAAGCCCGCGCGCAGGCTCGCTCCGGGCGATGTTGTCGAGATTCCTGAAGGCGTGAAGCACTGGCACGGAGCCACTAAGGACAGTTGGTTCCAGCACGTAACGTTCACCGTTGCCGAGCCGGGAGCCACCAACGAATGGCTCGAGCCTGTGACCGACGAGGAATACGGAAAACTGGATTAACCCTTACGCCGCGCCGGACTGATGCCGGTGCGGCGTTGTAGTATCTGTATGCCTCTGCCGTCCTGTCGTTTTTATTCATCCTGGCATACTGATTGCATTAATTAAAAATGCCGGGGCGGTAGGTGTTTTTTTGTCGGGTGGACATTCTTTAGCAGGATATTATTATAGTCACGTTTTCTGTTTTTATGGTGGATACGTTAACATGAAGAATGAATGATATTGAAGATAATTAGTAGAAAAAGTGATTAACACTTATTTGATTGACGTTAAAATAACGTGCTTGTGGTATAAAAATAACCATTAATTATTATCTTTGTACCTTAATTCGACTGTTATTGTATTTTATGTTCAAAGCTAAGCCATTCATAAAATGGGCGGGTGGAAAAAGCCAACTCGTCGGACAACTTGAGGCATTGCTCCCCAAGGACTTCGATACAAGGAAGGATCTTACCTACATAGAACCGTTTGTGGGTGGCGGAGCCATGCTTTTTTACATGCTGCAGGCTCATAAAAATATTAAACGTGCGGTTATTAATGACATAAACAAGGATTTGATTACTTGTTATAAAACAGTACGTGACAATCCGGAAGAATTGATTCTTTTGCTTGCATCCATTCAGGACGATTATTACAAAATGTATGAAGAGGAAGACAGGAAGGATTTTTATCTTCGCATGCGAAATGTCTTTAATGGGACTATATTGAGTCCAATAGAAAAGACGTCAATCTTCATTTTTCTTAATAGAACCTGTTTTAATGGTTTGTATAGGGTGAATAAGTCTGGAAAGTTTAATGTCCCATTTGGGCGTTATGCCAAACCGACAATATGTGATCCTGAAACTATTCTTGCGGATAGTGAGCTTTTACAGCATGTAGATATTATAACAGGGGATTTTGAGAATACATATAAATATATAATTGGAGAAACATTTTTTTATTTTGATCCTCCATATCGTCCGTTGAGTCGTACATCAAGTTTTACTGATTATACGAAAGAGTCCTTTAATGATGCTGAGCAAATTAGGTTGAAAAAGTTTTGTGATAGTCTTCATGAAATTAATGTTTCTTTCATGTTGAGTAACTCGGATTGTTTGGCAAAAGACGGTACCGACCATTTTTTTGAAGATTTGTATGCATATTATGATATAAAAAGGGTTTGGGCGTCAAGAAGTATAAACGCTAATGGTTCAAAACGTGGAAAACTGACAGAGATCCTGGTACGGAATTATACTCTTGATGGATTGATACAACTTAATAACCAACTGAAATTAGCATTGTAGAAATGGAAAATGTACATACGAAAGATGAATTCGAGATATTTTTTTCTCAATTAAAGAAGACTAATGCTACATTGTCTTTTTATTCGGATTTTAAAAAGATTGCAAGGAATGTGGATGACATTGCAATTAGTTTGAACATGCTGAATTTCTTACTTGGTAAAGACAATCAGCGCGAAGCCGTCGAAGCTTTATGGAAAAGGGATCCTAAAGTGTTTGATGTAATGGATATTCTTATTGCAACTCGGAAGAAAGACAAGAAAATGTTCTTTGATGAAGATGGAAATTTTCGTTTGGTGCATTCTCTTTTTAGCAGTGTTGATGGAATAATGGAATTTCTTGAAGGCACAGGACTTGCAGATGTCTTCCGTAAATCAGAAATAAAAGATTTAGTGGATTATGTTTTTGGTGTGGAGACAGGTCTTGATACGAACGCACGTAAGAATAGAAGTGGAAGTATTACTGAAAGTTTAGTGGCAAGTATTTTCTCGAAAGCTGGGATTGCATATAGAGAACAAGTTTCTTCAAATGAATTTCCTAAGGTTTCTGAAGTATTAGGTGCTGATCAAAAAGTTTTTGATTTTGTGGTGCAGACATCTCGGAAAACTTATCTTATAGAGGTTAATTTTTATAGTGGAGGTGGTTCAAAATTAAATGAGGTTGCACGTTCATATACAGAAGTAGGACCTAAAGTAAATAGTGTTGAAGGATTTGAGTTTGTATGGATTACTGACGGCGTAGGTTGGAAAGGTGCGAAAAATAAACTTGAAGAAGCATTTTATTCGATTCCTAATATATTCAATTTGACAAGCCTAAACGATTTTATAAAAATGATAAAAGCTGAAAAATAGAATATTCCTTAATGATCACTTCCTATTATAAGTCTGTCAACCATGATTTTACCTTACTTGAAGGAGATTGTATGAAGTTACTTACACAATTTGATTTCAAGTTTGATATGATATTTGCAGATCCACCATATTTCTTAAGTAATGGTGGCATAAGTATTCAAAGTGGAAAAATTGTATGTGTTGATAAAGGTGAATGGGATAAGCAAGGCACAGATGTCTCAATCAATGAATTTAATCTGAGATGGATTTCTTTGTGTAGGGAAAAATTAAAGGATAAAGGTACAATTTGGGTTAGTGGTACGTACCATAATATTTTTTCAGTTGCTAGTGCTATGCAGCAACTGGGTTTTAAAATACTTAATGTGATAACTTGGGCTAAGACTAATCCTCCACCCAATATATCTTGTCGTTATTTTACACATAGTACAGAATTTGTTATATGGGCAAGGAAGAATGCAAGGATTCCGCATTATTATGATTATGACTTGATGAAGCTTATAAATAATGGTAAACAAATGACCGATGTATGGCGCATGCCAGCCATAGCTCGTTGGGAAAAATCATGTGGAAAGCATCCCACACAAAAGCCTTTGGCTCTTCTTACCCGTATCATCCTTGCGTCAACACGGTCTAATGCTTGGATACTGGATCCTTTTTCCGGGAGTAGTACTACCGGTATTGCAGCATCCCTTGTAGGAAGGCGTTTTCTTGGCATTGAAGTTGAAAAAGAGTATTTGGAACTAAGCAGGAAAAGAAGAGATGAGATTAACGATGATGATATTCGTACAAGATATTTGAAAAAGATAAAAGATACTGCATTTCTTTCTTCTTCTCAAATGCTTAGTGACAACATGTACGATGATTATGGGTTGCCTTTCTGATTGGAATTTAGCTGCGTTTGTTTGTAGTGGGCGAAGCCATATTCATCGGTTATGCATTATTCTGTAATAAATGAATATGTTTATTATTACCAATATTGTTGCCTTATTGCAGACATGTTGGATTCTCCTGTCGCATAAAGTCTTGTATTTTGATATTATATCAACAAAAAACTTACTAATATTATCTGTCATAAAAAATATTTACGTAACTTTGCCACTCAATAATATTGGCGGTTGTTGTTCTTTTTTAGCTGTAATTAATGGTTGTAAGGATTAAACAATTATCGCACGTTAGAATTTTAATACTACCGTAATTGGTAAAACCAACATTTAAATCAAGTATTATTAAATAGTTTTTGTAGTCGTAATACGATTATTCATTTGTTATGAAAAGAATTCTGATTTTTGTCGTCGCCTTATTGACAACAACCGTCACCTTCGCGCAGGAAGGCGGTGATAAGGCTGCGAAGTATGAAGTCGAGATGCCTTCGTTCTGGACAAACTGGTACGTGCAGGTTGGTCTCGACATGTCGTTGCAGAACCCTTACGGGCGCGATTTTTCCGACGTGTTCCCCAACGGCAAGACGTTCGGCATCAACGCTGCGCTGGGACGCTGGTTCACTCCGGCGCTGGGCTTGAGGGCCAAGGTGAACTGGGAGAACGGCATAGGCCTCTTCGAGAACGGCCATGCCAACTGGCTTGCACCGTTTTACGAGCCGGGCAAGAACATGGACCGTGGCGGATACATGACCGTAACGGGCGACATCCAGGTAAACATACACAACCTTTTCTGGGGTTATGAAGAGGAAAGGCTGTGGAACCTCATCGTATATCCGCGCGCCGGCATCGACTATAACTTCGGCGTTTCAAAAGGTTCGCCGCTGCTGGGCCTCGGCATACAGAACACGTTCAGGCTTGACAGCCGCTACCTGCTCTATCTCGACATATCCTACAACGGCGTGTCAAGCGGCCACACAGGCGTGGAGAAGGACACGGGCATAGGTTCCAATTCCAACGGATTCTTTGTAATCGAGTGTGGTGTTCAGTTTAATTTGGGTAATCAAGGATTTAAAAAGGTTAATCAATAATGAAAAAGATAGTTCTTGGACTTCTCATGCTTGTATCTTTCGGCGCTGCCTACGCGCAGCAGGAGAAGCCCGTCGTGATAGGCACATCGTTTTGGTCAAACTGGTACGTGCAGGCAGGTCTCGACATGACCCTGCAGAATCCTTACGGCAAGGACTTCTCGAAGACGTTCCCGAAGGGCAAGACCTTCGGACTCAACGGAGCCGTAGGCAAGCGTTTCTCGCCGGAGATAGGACTGCGCTTCAGGCTTAACTGGGAGAACGGTTTCCCATTGTTTAAGAACAACCACCTCGAGTGGGTGGGCAGCGGCGACTACGACAACAACATGGACGGCGGCGGATACCTCGTGGCTTCGATTGACGTGCAGCTCAGCCCGGTCAACATCATTGCCGGCTACGACAGCAACAGGAAGTGGGACATAGTAGTGTTCCCGCGCGCAGGACTCACCTCAAACCTTGCTACCGGCTCAGGCTCGCCGATGGTCGGCGCAGGTTTCGGCGGCACTTACCGCATAGACGACCGCTGGAGCATATACGCCGACATGGCTTACCAGGTGACTACGAGCGAGTTTTTCGACGGTGTCGGTTCCGGCACGGGCATGAGTGTAAGCACCGGCTGCAACGGTTTCTTTGACTTCCAGGTGGGCGTTCAGTTCAACCTGGGCAAGAGGACTTATTGAATTGCCAGGTGATACGTGCCTTCAAACGTTGGTTACGGCGGATTGGGGTACAAGATTTTGGAACATAACGTTGTCCGTATTGGATGGCGGAAACGGCAAGGGCGTGGATTAACAAATCCACGCCCTTATCGTTTCCATGCGTCTGCACCATGACAGCATCAGCCTTTAAGTCTTATTTCAGCCGTTCCAACATCCACTCCATCTGGCTGCGTTCGGTGTCGTCAGACGTCCAGTGCTCGTTTATCGGGGTTATCAGAG
>OHPB01001813.1_pt1 | contig 10380 bp, 16 predicted proteins | sample 1577621 | NCBI WGS metagenome assembly OHPB01 (sample SAMEA3879577, study PRJEB24766) | human gut metagenome | biome: human-associated habitat; feature: feces | place: USA | collected 1985/1987 | reverse complement strand
ATCATCGTTGATGGTGACGATATGAATGGAGTGGCTTTTGGTGCTGATGATTATGTGGAGCTGGTGACGGTGGAGGACGTGTGATGGCAGTAACAAAGGAAGTTTTTCCCAGCCGGGAAGCATGGCTTAAGGATCGGAAGAATCATATCGGAGGCTCTGATGCGGCCTCCTGCATTGGAATGAATCCTTATAAGGACAATGTGACATTGTGGGAGGAAAAGATGGGGCTGGTTGATTCGGAAGATATTTCTGATAAGGATTATGTCCAGTATGGCATCCAGGCAGAAGAGCATCTGAGGGCACTATTTTCTGCAGATTATCCGGAGTATAAAGTGCTCTATGACGAAAATAACATGTTTCGTAACAGCAAATACCCATGGATGCACGCTTCCTTAGATGGAGAGCTGATTGATTATAGAGGAAGACATGGGATCCTGGAAATCAAGACCACAAACCTGATGCAGAGTACGCAGCAGATGAAGTGGAAAGACAGAATCCCGGACAATTATTACTGCCAAGTACTTCATTACCTGGCAGTAACAGAATATGATTTTGCAGTATTAAAAGCCCAGCTAAAGAGTGACTGGAGTGGAGAACTTAGAATCATTACAAAGCATTATTTTATCGAGAGAGAAGAAGTTGAAGAGGATATTAAGGAATTGATTGAGGCAGAGCGCCGGTTTTGGGAGTGCGTGAAGTCCGGAACAAGACCCTATCTGATTCTTCCAAGAATTTAAGGAGGTACTTATGGAACTTAAGATTTACAGTCCTCAGGACGCGGGATTTGTCCAGAAAATTGACTGGAACTTTGAAGAGTTAAAAAGCGAGATTATTGCGGTATCGCAGGAGTACGAAACATCTGTATACACAGATGAAACCATGAAAAATGCAAAGTCTGACCGGGCGAAGCTGAGAAAGTTTGTGGATGCAATGAAGAGCGAGCGCACGCTCATTCGCAAGAAGCTTCTGGAGCCAGATGTTCTGTTTGGAGAGCAAATTGCAGAGCTGACCGGAATTGTTGAGCGGGCTATTGATAATATCGACACCCAGGTAAAGGATTATGAACAGCGACAGCGGGATGCGAAAACGGCAAAGATTCGAGAGTTTTACGAAGAAAACATCTATGATTTAGCAGAATATTTGCCGTTTGAACGCCTGTTTCGTCCAGAGTGGGCAAATGCATCCACGACCATGAAATCCGTGAAAGAAAGTATGCTGGATACGATTCAGAAGGTTGCTGAAGGAATTGCAATCCTGAATGATGTGGAAAGCCCATATGCAGGGGATATGAAGAAAGTTTTTTTAAGAACCTACGATATTGGTGCAGCCATGGCAGAGCGGAATCGTCTGGAGGCAGAAGCAGAAAACAGACGGTTATACATAGAAGAGCAGGAACGGCGCAAGGCAGAACGTGAGGCAGCCAGAAAGGCAGAGGCTGAAAGAGTTATGGCAGCAGGCAGAAATCAGCCAAAAGAGCCGGAATACGTGGCTCCAGTCGAAGATGTGGTGGAGGAACCGGTGCATATCCTGGATTTTCGGGTACATGCAACGATAAAGCAGTTAGAGCAGCTTAAGAACTTTTTGAAAGTAGCTGGAATCCGGTTTGAGCCGGTTCCGAAAAATTAAAGGAGGATAAGGATATGGCAATAAGTAACAGTTTGGCAAAGAAGCCGGTACAGCGGGTACAGGCAACAGAGTATTTGGCAAATGGAGTGAAGGTAACACTTACTCCTGGAACTGTAAAAAATTATCTGGTGAGTGGTGACAAAGACAGAGTTTCTGACCAGGAAGTAGCGATGTTTATTAATCTGTGCCGTTTTACCGGCCTGAATCCCTGGCAGCGTGAAGCGTACTGCATTAAGTACGGAAATGATCCTGCTACTCTGGTAGTTGGTAAGGATGCTTATTTTAAGCGAGCAGAAGCAAACGAGGCTTATGACGGGATGGAAGCAGGAATCATCATACAGGACGAGGAAAGCGGAGAAATATCTTATCGAGTAGGCACGTTGATACTTCCTGGTGAAAAATTGATTGGTGGATATGGAGAGGTGTTCCGTAAGGACAGAAACCACAGTTTCCGTATCGAGGTTTCTTTTGACGAATATGCAGGAAAGAAAAGAGATGGTTCTCTTAACTCGCAGTGGTCAAAAAAACCAGCAACTATGATTCGCAAGGTTGCGATTGTACAGGCTCTTCGAGAAGCATTCCCGCAATCTATGTCCGGGATGTATGTGGCAGAAGAGATGGGGGCAGAAGAACCGAATTATACAATAGGAGATGTAATTGAACCGCAGACTCAGAAAGCCATTGAACAGGCAACTGTGGAATCTGCTGCTCAGCCTGTTGGAAATGCCTCTCAGGCAGATGCAGAAGCAGCATTCTTTGGATAAAACTGAGGAAAGGAGAAGCACCATGGCAAAATTTATAAGCCTTGACCGTTTCTGCGGGGGAGCGCTCTTAGAGCGTTTCTCTTCGGAAATGGCGAAGATTGGCCGGAACATTATGGATCCGAACACAGACCCGGAAAAAGCCAGAACGTTAACTATTAAGCTGACGTTCAAGCCAGATAAGAGCCGGCAGGGAATCAAAACATCCATTCACACAAACGTCAGTCTGGCTCCGCAGCTGGCAGATGAAACAATGATGCTGATTGGACAGGACATCCGCAGCGGTCGGATTGAAATGAGTGAAATCAACGACCACAATCAGTCGATTGCATTCCACTCCGACAGCATCCCGGCCAGAGTGGAGGTAGTTCCGACAGCGCCGCCTACCCCGGCATTTGACCCGGAAACGGGAGAGATTTACGAAACAAAGCAGACAGGCCCTATTGATTTACGGGCAGCAAATTAAAGGAGGAATGAGCTATGTTAGAAGGATTAAGAGAAGCAATGGAGTTTTTGACTGATTTAAAGACAGAGGCAAATAAAACAGAGGTTTTGGAGATTAACGGCAAAACCTACGCAGATAAACAATTGCAGAGATATGATGCGCTGCCGTATGCAACTGCAATGAAAGTATCTACCTTGTCAGCCCTGGTTGATTATATCGCAACCTGTTCTGATGAATTCCGTAAAGATATGATTATCCATATCGCAAGCCCTACCGAGGTTTATCTGCTTTCAAAATTGGATTCGGATAGAAAGCGTGAAACATTGGTCTCCGTAAAAGCAAATGTTTCAGAATTTGAGTTTGATCACTGGTATGACCAGGAGCGGTTTATGATTGAAATGCAGGCCAATTTCGAGGACAGTGAAGACCGCGAATGTATCTTAAAAATGGCTGGAAATATAGAGCGAAAAAATGAGCAGTCATTCACAGATAACGGAACAGATCAGGTTGTTACCATGTCTGTAGGGGTTGCTGCAAAGAGGGACGTTCTTGTTCCAAACCCGGTTGCCCTTGCTCCGTATCGCACATTCCAGGAAGTAGAACAGCCTGTAAGCGAGTTTATCTTCCGAATTGGTGACAAGGAGCAGCCGAATTTTAAGCTCGTCGAAGCCCAGAACGGTATTTGGAGAAACGAGGCTATCCAGAGCATCAGAGAGTATTTATCCGGCGAACTTTCCCGGATGCCAGCTGAAACCAGAAATAGAATCACAATTATTGGATAATTAATATGTTGCCTCTGTGGTGATTGTGTCACGACAAAAGCCATTGGTACTGCCTCCGCTCGCTGAAAAGGAATAGCAGCAGCGGAGGCATAAAAGGAAGTAAGGCAGGTGATGGTCAGAGATGGCTCGACCCCCGAAAACGGGACTTGATTACTTTCCGAAGGATGTGGATTTTTACAATGATTATAAGATTATGGATTTGCTGGAAAAATATGGGCCAGTTGGAACCATAATCTATGATGTTATTCTGACCGAGATATATCGGAACGGTTATTACCTGGCAGAGCCGATAGATAGGATATCAACGAGGATCGTCCGGATCATCGGTGCAAAATGGGTGCAAAAGCGCCTTGTGTCACAAGTTATTCTTGATTGCGGGGAATTAGGGCTCTTCGAGACAACCCTCCTTTCGCATGGGGTTATAACCTCTGTGGGAATTCAGAAACGGTACGCCGCCGTTACCTCTAGGAACAAGGCTCATAAAGAAAAATTTTGGTTGCTTGATGAAAACGGACAACCTTTATTAAATGCACCCCAAAATCCCTTTTCTGTAACAGAAACTCCTGTTTCTGCAACAGAAACCCAGATAAATGATGCAGAAATTCCACAAAAGGAAAGTAAAGTAAATAAAACAAAACAAAATAAAAAGATATGCTCGGAGCTGCAAGCAAGCCCTCGCTCGGATGCAGCCTATAACCTCATTTTGATTGATGGAAATTATTATCCGGTTATGGTTGATGAGGTGGAAAAATACCGGGAATTATATCCGGCTGTGGATGCAGACCAGGAATTCAGGAAGATGATAGGCTGGTTGGATGCACATCCTAAAAACCGAAAGACCCCGAAGGGGATTCAGAAGTTTATAAACGGCTGGCTATCCAGAGCGCAGGATTCTGCAAGACCAGAAGCTCCGCAGAAGAAACCGAACCAGTTCCATAATTTTGAACAGAGAGATACAGACTACAATGCCCTAGTGGCGGAGCAGGTCCGGGAATGGATTGGAGGGGAAAATGAAAAGTAACATTCATGGAGAGAACGTCAGAACCAGAATATATAACTACATCGTGGATTACCTGGAAGAGCATGGTTATCCGCCATGCATCCGGGAAATTGCAGACGGTGTAGGCCTTAAGTCAACATCTACAGTGCATAATCATCTTTGCACCATGTTTGAACGAGGTGTATTAGAGACAGATGCAAAGCCCGGAGCATCACGAGCCATTCGGGTTCCGGGATATCGATTCACAAGAGGGAGGAAATCATGGATGAGATGAGAGAGGGGCTTCCAGGGCCGGCAAAAGAACCATGGTATGAAAGCTTAAATCTGGAGGAGATTGATAATATCATTACAACAAAAATGAAAGAGACAGCCGAAAATGTAATCATTATAGGTTATTGTCTCCGACAGATTGACGAAAATAAACTTTATTTGCAGGAAGGGCATAATACAGTAGCACGTTATGCGGAAGAAAAATATGGGATGGGCCCAGCCGCTGTATCTAAATACATAAAATGCAATATTCGTTTTTCAAAAAATGGATGCAGCATGGAATTGGATGATAGATATATAGGATTTGGAAAATCACAAATCCAGGAGTTGTTGTCCTTAAACCCTGAGCAGTTGGAGCAGGTAACTCCGGACATGACTGTAGCGCAGATTCGAGAGATGCGAAAGCCAAAGGAGGTGCCGTATTATCCCTTGGAGGGACACATGGAAATCACAGAGTTACCGGAACCAGAAGAACCGGTTCAAGAACCACCAGAAGCGCCTGTAAGCTTCCAGATGGATGTTTCTGAGCTGACCCCGGAAGAACCGGAGGAAGAGGTACAGGAAGCCTCTGCAATGGATTATGACACGCGAAGGGTATATTGTAATGCATTTGCCAGATTCCTGATTGAGCGTTTCGAGAGCTGGTTTAAGAATGATTATGAAAACCACGTCCTTTTGGTGACAGAATCCGAAAAGCAATTAAAAGAGCGGTTTCATGGCACATGGTATTTTAGGGATCCGGTTCAAGGGGGAGTAGCGCACATCAATCTGTTTCCGGAATATATCCAGATATGGGACGGCGCAGGTAAATGCCTGGGAAATGCAGAATGGTTTTACCTGTGCGCATCGATACAGGGTATGTGGAATGAGGTTACTTTGGAGGCCGCTGCAAAAATGCAGCAAATTCCCTCTGAGTGCTGCGAAAATAACATCGAGGAAGAGCCGGAGGAAATTGCGACATCGCAACAGGAGGAGCCGGAAGAAGCAGACGAGGAACTCACAGACTTGGAGCTTCTTCGGGGGATGCTGGAAAAAGAAAAAGGCTATCTGGAAGAAATGATAAAGGTCAATGAGATGGAGCCTCTTCCACAAAAACTACTCCAGCAGAAGAAAATTCTGGTGGGAGCACTGGCCGGGATGCTGTGCGACCTGGAAGAGCCGGAACCAGAGGAACCGGAACAGCCTCCCTTGCCGCTGATGCGAAACAACGACCAGCGGAAAGAGTGGCTGAGGGATTATAAATCCTGGGGACTGTGGTACACAGATGATCATATCGGCTGCCGATACTATAAATACGATTTTGACAACGGAGCGAGGCTGATTGCAGAGGTGTATGACAATTATAGCCCATTTGAAAAAACGGACTATGAATCATCGTATCTGCATCTGGTTGGAGGTCCGGAGCCGGATGAGCATCCGTCTGGAGCCTATGGCAGATGGAGCAGGCATGAGAGATATAACCGGTTTCCGAATTCAGAGACGGAGCTGGTGGAATTTTTGAAGTCGATTCAGAAGGGAGAGCGAAAATGAGAAACTGGAAATTACCGTTGATTATCGTTGGAACAGTGTTGGTCGTGATTTTGGGTTGCGTGTTTGGAGTGCAATCAGCACGGAACCGGGCAATTAGTCTTGAGGAATCGGTTTATACAGCTGAATCTGATATTAAGGTACAGGAGAAGCGTAGAGTTGACTTGGTTTATAATCTGGCAGACTGCGTAAAACAGTACGACAAGCATGAATCAGAAACATTGACTGGGCTTGCGGATGAAATGAGTAAAGGGAACAGCGTTGAAGATGTAAATAATGCGATTGCAGCAGTCACATATGCTTACCCAGAACTGAAAAGCAATGAGAATTATAAGCAGCTCATGAATGAATTGTCTATTACTGAAAATATGATTGCTCAATACCGGGAGAATTACAATAAATCTGTAACAGCCTATAACCGATATGTGAAGAAGTTCCCGACAAGAATCTTTCTTGATTGGACAGGATATGAGGTTTTGGAGTTTCAGAGGTTAGATTATCAAGCACCGGTTGATGCACCACAGAATCTTTTCGGAGAATAGCTTATGGAAGTAACCAAGCGTGAAATCATAATAAGCATTGCCATAGCAGCAGTCATGCTGACAATCGGCTTCTTCATATATGGGAAGATCACTGATGACCAGAACGATAAAAATGCTGAATACCAAAAAGCGGTACATATTGAGGATTCAGAGTTATTCCAGTATGGAATGGATACCAATGTAGGAAATGCTTTTGTATATGGAGATCTGAGAGCTGTTGATGTAGTAACATTTGATGAAATTGGTGGAGAGTATCTTTATGTGGAAAAAGTAAAAGAAAAACATACATTGCATACTAGAACATATACAGTTAAAGTCGGAAAAACTACCAAAGTGCGAACAGAAACATACTGGACATGGGATGAAGTGAATCGGGAAAATAAACAAAGTTTGGAGATAATGTTTTGTGGAGTTGTATTGCCTAGTATAAAAGTAGAAATACCAGATACAGAATACATTGATACCATAAAAGAATCTAGTGAAATAAGATATAAATATTATGGAACACCCATTAAGCATACTGGAACTGTTTACACCAAATTATCTGACGGAACGATTTTGGATAATTCCAGGTTCTTCAAAGATTATACGATTGAACAGGCATTAGACAGCTGCACTTCTGGTGTTGGAAATGTAATGTTTTGGGCTTTGTGGATAGTGCTGACTGTAGGTGCTGTAGTTGGATTCTGTTATCTGGATAACAGGTGGCTGGAAGATTGAGAACAGGGGGAAATCAATGAGCAAGAGCAGAGCAAATAAGCAGAATCGCCTTCGGGCGCAGATTAAACGGCAGCGGAATGATGTTTATAAGTTTAAGGGGGCAGGAAAGAAATGAAAAAGATTAAATTCTTCCCGGCACCGCACGTGGAAGTCCGGGTGAGTGTGACGGATGAGATGGTTGCTGACCTGCGGGAGTGTAGGCGAATGACAGAAGAGACAAATTACGAAGGCTGCAAGGACTGCGAGGATTGTAGTTGGTGGGAGGTTGAGATTCCGGACACGCGAATGTGCGAACTGGAAGAGGTCTGTACGCAGGTGTTGGAGGAGGGGTGATAATGGATCTTGGTGACAAGATTAAGGAGTTACGTAAGAAAAAAGGGATGAGTCAGACGGATCTGGGGCTGGCTATCGGCGTATGTAACCGGACAATATCTGGTTGGGAACATAAAAGATATAATCCCAATTACGACAACATAAGCGAACTGGAAAGGGTGCTAGGAGAGCCGTTAAGAGGGTATAGTTTGGTTTTACCGCGAAAGACGGTAAAAGTATCGAGAAAAGAGAAAAAGCCCGTCTATGAGGCAAATAAGCCTATAGATGTGGGTAAGATAGGTGCGCTGTACCGGGCACGATGGAGTATCGAGGAGATTGCCAGGGATGTACATATTCCGGCGAGCGAAGTTGTTAAGTATTTGAGGAGGATGGAGAGATGGAAAGATTAACACATCCCCGCAGCAGCGGGATTAAGACAGGGCATTGGAGCCCAGAAAAGAAAGATGCACTGATTGAGCGGTTGGCAGCCTATGAAGATACCGGCCTTACACCGCAGGAAATCTATAATCTAAAGGCAGGAACAATCCTCAAAGCGATTGGTGCAAAGTGGATTCCTGTGAAAGAACGGCTGCCGAAAGAGGATGAAAGCGTAATTATATGCACACGGTATGGAACTGTGAAAGAAGGTACATATACAGAACGATATGGTTACGCAATGCGAAAGGGGTTTTTTACAGAAGACTATTTTGAAGAGCTATGCGACGTTGTCGCCTGGATGCCGTTGCCGGAACCGTATCGGGAGGAGGGGGAATCATGAAGAACGCAGAGGGATATCCTGACCCGACAGCAGGGAAGGCAATTAAGAGAGCGGACAAGCCGCCGGACAATGTGGAACTGGTAATTCGCCTGATGAAGGCTGCTGCCAGAGAATGTAATGTGGAAATCATTGGACGGATAGCGGTCAAGGATGAAACTGGAAGAGTTTGGAGGTGATGCCGTTGGAAATGACGGTCGAACGTCTGGAAAGATACCGGAAACTAATGAAAGAGATAGCGATATTGAGGTGGGAACTGAGTGAAATGAACACAACAGATGCAGGCCTGGGAAGCAGCGTCATAAAGGACTACAGCAAAGGATTTGAACGTCCTCAGGCGGTTGTTGGATTTGATGGCGAGCGATACCGGAGGAAGCGTCGTGTTCTGGATAGAAAAGAGGCAGAAGCTGAGGCAATCAGGAAATGGGTTGAGGACATTGAGGATGCTGTCACCAGAAAAGTATTTGAGTATTACTATCTGGAAGGTCTGCCGTGGAAAGAAATTGCAAAGAGGCTGGGGTATCGAGACAATCCGGATTATCCAAGGATAATGATTCGAGATGCATATCTGAAAAAAATCGGTTTAAAATAAAAAAATTCGTTTTATTCGCTTTATTCGTTTTATAATAGAATCCGAAGCCAAAGGCATACCGCCAGCGGCTTCCGGATTATCCCCTCAATGTGATTTTCGACCGCCCGGTGTCACAGCCTGCGGTCGATTGGCCCGCACCTGGGCTGGTACATAATATGTCTTTCTCTCATCGCCCTGGTTAGCCTCCAGGGCAGTAATGCGGGGTAGAGCAGTCTGGCAGCTCGTCGGGCCCATAACCCGAAGGTCGATGGTTCAAATCCATCCCCCGCGATTGTGATCCTCCTTTTCAATATACTCCTGCCAGGTGTTACAGCTTGGTGGGGGATTTGGCATTTTTTCTCCTTTAGCTCCTGGCGTTTGCTGGGGGCTTTTATTATGCTTAGTTATCAACATATTGTGTATTACTTGTGGATAAACACAAAATATAGACTGGAGGTGAGCCTGATGGCATTGACACCAAAACAAAAATTATTTGTGGATGAGTACCTGATTGACCTTAACGCCACTCAGGCAGCCATCCGCGCAGGATATAGCCCGAACAATGCGGATAAGATTGGAAGTGAGTTACTAGGGAAAACTAGAGTTTCAGACGCAATCAGTAAGGCTATGGCTGAACGTTCCCGCCGCACCGGTATTAATCAAGACCGGATCCTGATAGAACTGGCTAAGATAGCGCTGGTCAATCCGGCAAATGTGGTTGATTTCGATGAGGCCACTATCCTTGATAGCGCTCTTCCGGAAGACCTGGCAGCTGTGGCATCTGTTAAGGTCAAGCGCTTCCCAACAAAAGAGGGGGAGGGAATTGAGCGGGAAATTAAATTTTACGACAAAACAAAGGCGCTGGATTTGGCTGGCCGTCATCTTGGGATGTTTAAAGACAAGCTGGAGGTTTCTGGAACTCTGGAGACGGAGCGAACGAAGCTGGATGACCTGATTGAGCAGATGCGAGGTGACAGCGGATGATAAAAGATGGAGGTTTACATCTATGAAAGAATTTAAGAAAATTAAAGGATTTGAGAGGTATTCTG
>OHPB01001808.1_pt1 | contig 10390 bp, 7 predicted proteins | sample 1577621 | NCBI WGS metagenome assembly OHPB01 (sample SAMEA3879577, study PRJEB24766) | human gut metagenome | biome: human-associated habitat; feature: feces | place: USA | collected 1985/1987 | reverse complement strand
ATTGCCATCAGCGGTACTCACGGCAAGACCACCACGACCTCCATGGTCAGTGAGATTCTGCTGCATGCCGGTACAGATCCCACTCTGTCCATCGGCGGAATGTTAAAAAGCATCGGTGGCAACATCCGTGTTGGCAGTACCGATCTGTTCGTTACAGAAGCCTGCGAATACACCAACAGCTTTCTGAAGTTCAATCCGAGCCTTGACAACCTTGCGGACAGAGTTGCAATCCACATCAACGACACGCACCCGACGCTCTGTATTCCCGAGCTTATGCGTCTTCTTCTCGACGAGTACGGCTACGGCTGGGATCAAGCGTGGGACATCGCAACGCACGTCGTTTCTTACACCAACCACACGGTTATGGCGGAAGCTCTCGAAAAATGGCCGCAAAGTCTTTTCCAAAGCCTGCTTCCCAGAATTTATCAAATCGTGCAGGAAATCAACCAGCGTTTCTGCGGCGAGTTGTGGGCGTTCTATCCCAACAACTGGGACGTTGTCAACCGCAACGCAATCCTTTCGAACGGGCAGGTTAAAATGGCAAATCTCTGCCTTGTGACTTCGCACACCATAAACGGCGTCAGCGCGCTGCACAGCGATATTCTCAAAAACGACGTTTTTGCGGATTACTATCGCATGCACCCCGAAAAGTTTACCAACGTTACCAACGGCATCACGCACAGACGTTGGGTTGCCGAGGCAAATCCCCGCCTTGCGTCCCTCATCAACGAGCTTATCGGCGACGGCTGGCTCAAAGACGCAGACAAATTGCAAGACTTGCAAAGATATATGGGCGACAGACAGGTTCTCGACCGCCTTGCCGACATCAAGCGTCAAAACAAGCAAGACCTTGCAAAGTATATCCTCGAACACAACAACGTTGAGGTCAACCCCGACAGCATCTTCGACGTGCAAGTGAAGAGATTGCACGAGTACAAGCGTCAACTTCTCAACGCTCTCAATATCCTCGATTTGTATTTGCAAATCAAAGATAATCCCAATCTCGATATCCAACCCCGCACGTTCATTTTCGGCGCAAAAGCGGCAAGCGCATACTATATGGCAAAGCAAATCATTCGCTTTATCTGTGCGCTGGGCGATCTCGTCAACAACGATCCCGACGTCAAGGGCAGACTCAAAGTCGTGTTCCTTGAAAACTACCGCGTATCCCTTGCCGAAATCATCATGCCGGCAGCCGAAGTCAGCGAGCAAATTTCTCTCGCAGGCAAAGAAGCAAGCGGCACGGGCAATATGAAGTTTATGATCAACGGCGCGCTCACCATCGGCACGCTCGACGGTGCGAACGTCGAAATCCATCAAGAAGTCGGCGACGGCAACATGTTCCTTTTCGGTATGCTTGCCAACGAGGTCGAAGAGCTTTGGAGAAAGGGATACAATCCCTCTCATTATTATCAAACCAATCCGCGTATTAAACGCCTCGTCGACACTCTCCGTCAAGGCATCAACAACATCTCATTCGGAGAAATTGCCGATTCGCTTACCACAGGGCGCGGAGGTCAACCCGACAGCTATATGGTTCTTGCCGACTTCGACAGCTATTCCGCCGCACAACGTCGCGTCAACGATACCTATCTCGACAAGGAAACGTGGAATCGTATGTCCCTTGTCAACATCGCAAAAGCGGGATTCTTCGCAGCGGATAGGTCGGTGGAGGAGTATGCCACTCGCATCTGGAACCTGAAAAAAGTGCACAAATGAGCAAATAGCTGTGTCAAGCACATCTCGTCCAAAAATCACGTACGCATAGTATGCTGGGTTTTTGTCCGAGATGCGCTTTCCTTGCTCTTTATCTCATTTGAGCACTTTTTACAACAAAATAATTTTTGCAAAACAAAAATCAAAATTCATATTAATTGAGTATGTACAATCCTCTACTCAACAAAAAGCCGTATGGCGCAAGCGTGCAAAATCAAGAAACACGCATAACTTTTCCTGTCGATAACTCTCTTCAAATCAAGAGAGTTTTTGTCGTATTGCGACAAGTTTTCGGAGAGGGAGGAGAGGTTGCAGGCGATTGCCTGCGATATGAATTGCCCTATTCTCACAGCGACGAAACGCAAGACTTTTTTGTCGGAGCGTTTTCGCTTTCCGAGTGGGGTATTTGGTATTATCGCTTTGAGGGCGAGTTCGCAAACGGTGACCTTGCGTTTTTCGGAAGAGGGCTTGACGGCGTTGCCATAAGAGGTGATTGGTTGCCTGAATGGCAGTTAACGGTAACGAAATGCGACTATAAAACGCCGAATTGGGCAAAACAAGGCGTTACGTATCAAATTTTTGCAGACAGATTTTGCAAGGTCGGAGACAAGCCTTTTACAAAAAAGGGCAGGTTGCACGGCGATTGGTACGAGCGTCCCGACATCGCAGAGGACGGCAAAGATTATCGCGCGGACGACTTTTTCGGCGGCAATATAAACGGCATCGTATCAAAACTGGATTATCTCAAATCCCTCGGTGTGAGCTTGATTTATCTCTCCCCGATTTTCGAGTCTTGCTCGAATCACCGCTACGACACGGGCGATTATCTCAAAATCGATTCGCTCTTCGGCACCGAAGAAGAGTTTGCAGAGCTTGTTCGAAAGGCAAACGAAAAAGGTATAAGGATCATGCTTGACGGAGTGTTTAATCACACCGGTTCTGACAGCAGATATTTTAACAAGGAAGGCACTTATGGCACGCTCGGTGCGTACCAAAGCAAACAATCGCCGTATTACGACTGGTATTATTTCACGCACTATCCCGATGAATACGCATGCTGGTGGGGTAGCACGGTCGTGCCCACCGTCAACAAGAGCGCAAAAGGATTTTGCGATTTGATTTTGGGTGACGGCGGCGTGGTTGACAAGTGGTCAAAGTTGGGAGTAAAAGGCTGGCGTCTTGACGTTGTGGACGAGTTGCCCATAGACTTCACCGACAAACTTTGCGCTCGCATAAGGAGCGAGGGCGACGATATGCTCGTCGTCGGCGAGGTGTGGGAGGACGCGTCCGTAAAAATCGCATACAGCGAGTGGCGGCCGTATTTCATGGGCGAGCAGCTCGATTCCGTTATGAATTATCCCTTTAAAGAGGCGATTTTGGCATACGTTCTGAACGGCGATAAAAACGCGTTCATCGCGGACGTTACAGCGGTGCTCGAACATTATCCCAAGCAATCTCTCGACGTCCTTATGAACCTTGTGGACAGCCACGACACCGCTCGCGCAATAACCGTCCTTTCGGGCGTAAAACCGCCTTATTCAAAAAAGGATAGAGCGGACTTTACGCTCTCTTGCGAGCAGTACGACCTTGCAAAGCGCAGGTTGAAAGTTGCAAGCGCGCTTCAATATACGCTCCCCGGCGTTCCTTGCGTTTTCTACGGCGACGAAGCAGGCAAACAAGGCTTTGAAGATCCGCTCAATCGCGGCACTTATCCGTGGGGCAGAGAGGACACCGATTTGATTGAACACTATCGCGCATTGGGCAAAATCAGAGAGAAGTACAAAGACCTGTTGCAAGGCGAAACGCATTTTGTCAAAGACTCGGACAAACTTATCTTCGAGCGAGTTTGCACCGACGGCGTATTGCGAGTCGAGTCGCAAGGCTCGTGGCTTTCGATAAGCGTAAACGGAAAAGTTGTGATGTCAATTAACAAATAGACTATTTATTGTGTGGCATTGTCCCACGCCAAAACATAATGAAAGGCACGCAACCGCGTGCCTTTTGTAAAAACACCAACCGATTGTGACGGCACAACAGCAAGCAAGTACTCGATCGAAATTGCGGTTTGAATAAAGTCGAAACAGTCGGTGATAACGAATCCACATCGGGTGCGGGTCTCCCGCCCTCTCGTCATTCCGAGCGTAAGCGTGGGAATCCAGCGCAGCGGAATGCGCCTATCGGCGTGAAAAGCACGCACCCACCAAGCAAGCACTCGCTCGGAATTGTGGTTTGAGTTTTTGTCCCTCTTATTTTGAGAGAGAAGAGTGGTTGCGCGGTAGAGATTGCGAGAACAAGTGCGGTCAGTGGCAATCGCCACTGTGTTTGCGTTTCTATTTAGGGGATTCCCACGTCGCTTTGCTCCTCGGAATGACCTTTGAGGTGGTTGCCATAACCGCAACGCTGTTTGAGCAATGGTGCGCGGTTAGGAAGACTAAAAAAGCGATATATAAAAGGAAGGCACGGGGAAAACCGTGCCTTCCGTAAGCATATCGCTTTTTTAGTCTGCGTCGAGCGCATCCAACCTTATTTGTTTCTTTTCCTCTTTTGTGAGTTTTCTGCCTTTGGTGAGTTGCTTGCTGTCGCCGTGTTTGACGAAGAGCATCAACACGATTGCGATGACGATGCACACTGCGCTGTAAAGGAAGAGATATTGGTTGCCGCCTGCGTCCATGATTGCGCCGCCGATTGCGGGGGTGATTGCTTGTGCGGACATTGTTGCGACATAGTAGTAACCTGTGTATTGTCCCACCGTTTCAGCCGTAGAAAGCTCGGTGACCATCGGGAAGGTGTTGACGTTTGCGATGATAAGTCCGAAACCTGCGATGAGGTAGAACAAGGCAAACAGCACTGCGGGGATAGCCGCGTTGTCGCTCGGACGCACCGCAAAGCAGATGAGCACAAAGGATACGACAGCCATTGCAAAGCCGATCATGATTGACTTCCTTCTGCCGATTTTTGCAGCCATATATCCGACGGGGATAAATGCGATTGCGCTTATGCCCATTGAAACACCTGAGATAATCGACGCGACACCAGCCGAGAGGTTGAGTGATTTTGTGGTGTAAATAGAGAGGTTTGAGGACACTGCGTTATAGCCCATAAACCACATAAAGATCGAAGCGAGGATGAGCGCAAACGATTTGAGTCTGCCTTTTTCGAGGTCGTTCTTTGCGCCCCACCATTCTTTTGGAGAAACGGGTTTCTTTTTGGTGTTTTCAACAACTTGCTTTGCAAAGTCGAGAGTTTCGGGTGCGATTTCCTCTTTTGCAGTGCCGTTGACAAGTTCTTGCACTTCTCCGTCGGGTTTGCTGTCGAGATTGTACTCGGCGTCGCCTTCGTGAATAAGTTCTTCCGCAAATTTTTCCGCTTCGGGATTTTCGCCGTCGGCAAAGTCGTCGATTTCGTATTCTTTGCAGATTTCCTGACATTTTGCAACCATCTTGCGCTCGTTGACGAGAGCGAGGAACCCTGCAAGGAGCAAGAGCATACCTGCCGCAACAGAACCGAATATTATGACGTAATTTTCAAGACGCTGACCGAACAGCACGACCGTGTAAATCAAAAACGCGATTGCACCGCCGATACCGCCGCAAAGGTTGATGATGGCGTTTGCTTGCGAGCGGAGCGGCTTGGGCGTGACGTCGGGCATAAGCGCGACTGCGGGGGAGCGGAAAGTCGCCATTGCGATAAGCACCAAAAGAAGAATAACCATGTACACGACAAGGCTCTTGATACCCGAACCGTCCGCGGCTTTTGTGCATTTTTCGTTGACCTCGTTGCTTATATAATTGTTCATGCCGGCGGCAACGTACTTTTTGTAAGCGGCGTTGCTGTCAACGATTTCCTGATAGGTTTTGCCGGTGGGAGAAGTTGCGCTCAAATCCTCCACGACTTCGCCGTCATAGTAGTAAGTGGTTGCGCCCAACATATTGAGCACCGCTTTCTTTGACGTCATCTTGCTGTCGTAGCGCAATGCCACAAATTGTTCTCTCGTGATTTTGTTGTTGCCGAGATAGGTCAAATCGCAATAGTTTGCGCTGCCTTCTTTGCCTGCGACCGCATTGTCGTACCATTCTTCGAGCAACGGTTGCATAAAGGAATCGTCGTTGAGTTGGGATTCGATTTGAGTGGTGAGTTCTTGCGCCTTTGCTTGTTGTTTGAGCGTTGCGACGGGCACGAACACCATAAGTACCACCGCGCATACCGTGCCTATCACGATAAACGGAGTGCGGCGTCCCCATTTTTTGACGAGTTTGCCGTGCGCATTGTCGCTGAGTTTGCCGAACAAGGGGAGCATAAAGAGCGACAAGAGATTGTCAAGGCCCATGATTATACCGCGCGCCCAGCTCGGCAAGCCGTATGCATGCTCCAAAAGGAGAGGAACGACAAAGTCGTATGCCGTCCAGAACAGCATGATGATCGCAAATGCGAAGCCGACCTTAAAGGTCTGCGGATAGTCGAGTTTGAGAGGCGGTCTGCCTTTCTCGTCGAGCACTGGTGCCGGCTTTTCTTTTTTTCTCATAACTTACTCCTATAAAGAGAATATCCATAAATATATACGCACGTGCGCGTAATAAAATAGATAAATATATTATAATGTAAAAATGTCGGATTGTAAATACTCAAAAAGGCTCAAAAGTGTGTTTTTTTAAGGAAAATTTAACGTTGCGCACGGCAGAAATCAAATGGGAATAAATCCGTAGCACAGCGTGCCTATCACGGCGGATATGATTATCAACCATATAGGTTGCAGAGTTTTTCCTTTGATTCTGATAAGCGACAGCCCGAAAAGCAATGCGAAAAGGCAAGTGCCTATCGCGTCGAATTGTACGGGTTCGTGCGAAAGTACGCTCGATATGCCCAAAAGCGTTGACAAAACGAAGCCCGCGAAAACGGCAATCAAAAGACCCGTAACGGTTGAGCGCACGTACACGAACACGCTTTGCACGGCAGGTTTTTTGATGAAATTCGAAAAGGCAAGCGCAATCAGGGTGATGATGACAAGCGAGGGCAAAACCACTCCGAAGGTTGCGCAAATCGCGCCGAGTATGCTTTCTCCTACTCCTGCCGATTGCAGCACCGATACTCCCGTGTAGGTTGCTATGTTGACGGCAAACGGCCCCGGAGTGCTCTCGGAAATTGCAATGAAAGACTGCACTTCGTCAAGCGTAAGCCAACCTTTTTCGACAACCTCCTGACTTATCATGGGGATCATTGCCTGTCCGCCTCCGATGGTGAAAAGTCCTATCTTGAAAAACGTCCAAAAGAGTTGAAGATATATCATTTTTCTTCGCCTCCTTCGTCGGATTTCGTCGGAGTAATCGGGCTGAGAATATTGATTGAATTTTGCAAATCACCGCTTTTATCGTTTAAATCGTGTGGATAAAATGTGTTTTCGCGCACGTATTCGTCTTTTTCGAGGGTGCGGCCTATGCGCTCGTTGCAGTATTCGGGCGTGCCGACGGAGTGCAAAACTTTCTTGTCGTAAATCTGTTTTAGGCGTGCCGCAACGCATGCTATAACGATGGTTGCAAGTATGATATAAATCACCCTTACGTTTGTCAGAAGCACAAGCAAAAACGACGCAATCATAAGCATGTATGACAGCAGATTTTTGCGCATGTCTTTGAAGAACGTAAACACGGCTTTTGCAATCAGCACCAGCACCGCCACTCGTATGCTCTTGAAAAAGTAACCTGCCCAAACGTTGTCCTTGACAAGTTCGATGACGTAGCTGAGAGCGATTATTACGACGAGAGAGGGAATTACGACGCCGATTGTCGCGGCGATACCGCCAAAAATGCCGCAACGCTTTACGCCTATATAAGTTGCGGTGTTTATCGCGATTGGCCCCGGCGTGCTTTCGGCAATGGCGAAAATATCGCTCAATTCGTCGTGAGTGATCCACTTTTGTTTTTTGACGAGTTCCGCTTCGATGAGCGAAAGCATGGCGTATCCTCCGCCAAAGGAAAACAAGCCTATTTTGAAAAATATGCCGAACAGTTTGAGTATGTCCAAAAGGTGTTGTTTTCTGCTTTTCTTTTCCATGCGTTTTCGCCAAAAAAAGTATAACACTCGCCTGTATGTTTGTAAAGTGCGCAAAAACCTTTGCCAAACGGTGAAGTCGTGTTAAAATATAAATATGATACTTTGCGGATACGAAAAATTTTCAATGGTTGATTTCGACGGCAAAATCGCATGCACCGTGTTTACCGGCGGATGCAATTTCCGCTGTCCGTTTTGCCACAATGCGCCGCTTGTGGTGGGCAATGTCAAATCGCAACAAATAGATTGCGACGAAGTCTTTGATTATCTTCAAAAGAGAAAAGGGCTTGTGGACGCGGTTTGCGTGACGGGCGGCGAGCCTACGCTTCAACCCGATCTATGCGACTTTTTGGCAAAGGTGAGAGATATGGGCTATGCAACGAAGCTCGACACCAACGGACTTCGCCCCGACGTGCTCAAAGAGGTTTTGGACAAAAAACTTGTAGATTTCGTTGCAATGGATGTCAAAAACAGCCCCGAAAAGTATGCGCGCACGGTTGGCGTCAACAACGTGGATATGGGCAAAATCCTCGAAAGCATGCGCCTTTTGAAAGAGAGCGGAGTGGACTACGAGTTCCGCACGACCATAATCAAAGAGTTCCACACCGCCGACGATATGCAAAAAATCGCCTATCTCGTTTCGGGTGCGCCTCGCTATTTCATGCAAAAGTACAACGACAACGATGGCTGCATTGCCCACGGCTACACCCCCGTCGACAAAGCGGACGCCGAAAAGTATATCGAGTACTTTAAGGGGAAGGTCGGCAAGGTGGAATTGCGCGGCTACAAATAAAACTGCGCTATTTGGCGAATAACCGTGTCAACGCCGTTTTGCTCACCCGTCACGTACATTTTGGTACGTTGGGCGGATTTGCAAAAAGGCGTTTCCCTGTTTTTCATCCAAATATCGCAGTTTTTTGTTTAGTAACTTGCCTTGTTCTTCATCTTAATATTGCGGTTGAGAAATCACACGTTTTTCAATGTGTGGAGGCGGTTATTTTATGGCGGATGTTTTTACGTTTACAAAACCTTGTTTCGCTTTGCAAAGAGGACATTCGTCCCATGCCTCTTTCGAGGACGCTTCGTATCCGCAACCCGAACAACGCCATGTGGTTGCTTTATCCTTTTTGTAGAGCGTGCCGTTTTTGAGCTGATTGTGCAAATCGTCAAAAATTTTCTTGTGCTGTTTTTCGACGTCGGCAAGCATTTTAAAAGTGTTTGCGACGTCTTCGAAGCCTTCCGAACGCGCGGTTTTTTCAAAGGATTGATACATCTTGATTTCGCTCTCGTGGTCTTCTGCGGCGAGAGCAAAGTTTTCCGTCAGATTCCATTTTTCTTTGAAAGGATAGCCTGCGTTGATTTGAATATTGTCGATTTGGTTTTTGCTTGCCTGCTGAATGAGAGTGTAGAGGAGTCTTGCGTGGTTAAACTCGTTGTACACAACCTTGTCCACGATTTCGGCAAGCGCGTTGTAGCCCTCGTTGCGCGCGCCGTATTCGACAAATTGATAGCGCACGTACGCTTGCGTTTCGCCAACGTACGCACGGGCGAGGTTTTGATAGGTTTTGCTTTCGATAAGTTTCATAGTTGTCTCCTTTTGGTTTTTTGATAATTATTGCAAAAGCGACGAGTTTTTATTCGGTATAAAGGCGGCGAAAAGTCCGTTGTTTCGTTTTTGCCGTCAATTTGTCGCAAAAGGCTTTTAATAATCGCGCGAAAGTGGTATCATCATAAGCGTAAATAAAGTTTTCGCAACATCGTTGCGCAAGGAGTTATATATGAGCGATTGCACGCACGATTGCGGTTCTTGCTCCAAGGACTGCTCGTCAAGAATTACGTTTGAAAAGCAAAATCCGCTTTCCAACGTGAAAAAAGTTATCGGCATTGTCAGCGGAAAGGGCGGCGTAGGCAAATCGTTGGTCACGTCGTTGCTTGCCGTGGGCAAAGCAAGAGAAGGCAAAAACGTTGCTATTTTGGATGCAGACATCACAGGCCCGTCCATTCCTCGCGCGTTCGGCATAAGAGGCACGGTTGAGGGCGACGCCAACGGAATTTATCCGCGTCAAAGCAATATGGGTATCAAAATCGTGTCCTCCAATTTGCTTCTGGACGACGAAACCGATCCTGTTATATGGAGAGGTCCCGTCATTGCCGGCATGGTCAAACAGTTTTGGACGGACGTCGTTTGGGACGACGTGGATTTTATGTTTGTGGACATGCCTCCGGGAACGGGCGATGTGCCGCTTACGGTTTTCCAATCGATAAAACTCGACGGCATCATCATCGTCACTTCGCCGCAAGACCTCGTGTCCATGATAGTTGAAAAAGCCGTAAAAATGGCAAACAAAATGAATATCCGCATCTACGGCGTGGTTGAAAACATGAGCTACATCGTATGCCCCGATTGCGGAAAACGCATCGAGATTTTCGGATCGGACAAGGTTGACAAGGTGGCAAAGGACTTCAACCTCAAAGTGCTGGGCAAACTGCCTATGGATCAAAAAGTTGCATTTGCGGTGGACAACGGCGACGTTGAAATTCTGAACACCGACGCACTAAAACCCGCTTTGGACGAAATTGAGAGTTAAATTTGTTTCGAAGACGGAATTGGAGTCGCAAGGCGACGACC
>OHPB01001805.1_pt1 | contig 10407 bp, 9 predicted proteins | sample 1577621 | NCBI WGS metagenome assembly OHPB01 (sample SAMEA3879577, study PRJEB24766) | human gut metagenome | biome: human-associated habitat; feature: feces | place: USA | collected 1985/1987 | reverse complement strand
GTGTTAAGCCTGTAGCTAGCGTTCATCCTGAGCCAGGATCAAACTCTTCATTGTAGAATATCTTTAACCTTCACCCATAAGGGAAAGGCATCTGTTCTGTTTCCGGACTCCCTGAACTTACCCGTTTTTCTCGTTTCTTTTCACACCCCCGTATATGGCCAGCATACACGGGAATCATGACGGTTCGTTTCTTTTTTACCCTTGAATGACCTCTAAGAAGAACAACGTCCTCCCCAAAAACCATCCAAGCTCTTGTACTACTTTCTCTCTTTATGTAAGACTTTCAATGAACTCTTTCTATTGTTACACTCCCAATCCGCACAAACCCAAAAGGCCTTGCTTCCCGAAAGCGAGTGCAAAGGTACAACCTTTTACCGTAACAGCCAAACGTTTTTGAATAAAAATCGAAAAAATATTCACCAATAGCATTTTACACCTTATTTATTATATAAAGGACAAAAAACATTCTCATTATTTTTTATTTCATATCGAATATAGTACCTTTGTAGTCAACAATCAATGTGTTATTATACAACAAATCCACAAACTATGATACAAATCTTACAAGTAGCTAAAGATACTACCAATGTAACCAAGGAAGTTGTTTCGGCTATTGCATCCGGACATACAGACCTTATTATTGAGAAATTGATAGATATGTGTATTTCCGCCGGAAAAAACATTTTGATTGCTATTATCGTTTACATTGTAGGACGTTTTCTTATCTCACTTATCCAACGCGTAATGGGCAATATGCTATCACGCCGGAAAGTAGAAATCAGTATTCAAACTTTTCTCAAAAGTTTAGTTAGTATATTACTCAATGTTTTATTGATCGTTTCTGTTGTTGGAGCATTAGGAATCAATACAACCTCATTTGCCGCTCTATTGGCATCTGCCGGTGTAGCTATCGGTATGGCACTCTCTGGCAACTTGCAAAATTTTGCCGGAGGTCTTATCATTCTTTTCTTCAAACCTTATAAGGTAGGAGACTGGATTGAAGCACAAAACGTTTCGGGAAGTGTAACGGCCATACAAATCATGCATACTTTAGTTACTACGGCCGATAACAAAGTAGTCTACATCCCTAACGGGGCCATGAGTAGTGGCGTTATTACAAATTATAGCCGTTTGGACACAAGACGCGTAGAATGGATTGTGGGGGTTGATTACGGAGAAGACATCGACAAGGTGAAAAGTGTAGTAAACGAACTCATCCAAAAAGATAATCGTATCTTAAAAGAACCTGCTCCCGTCATTGCCTTACATGCGCTCGATTCCAGTAGTGTTAATGTAACAATAAGAGCATGGGTGGCAAACGGTGACTATTGGAATGTATATTTCGAGATGAACAAAAACATTTACGACGAATTCAACAGACAGGGTATTGATTTCCCATTCCCGCAAATGACTATCCATCAGGCTTAATATATAAGAACAGGAATGATTCAACAAGTAGAAATCATATTACGTGGACGACCGCGGGGTTTTCACCTCGTCACACGGGAGATTTCGGAACAGCTTCCGTCTTTGCCTCAAACCGGTTTGCTGAACCTGTTTGTCAAACACACGAGTTGTGCGCTCTCCATCAACGAAAACGCCGACCCGGATGTGCGTACCGACATGACCAAAATATACGACCGTCTCATCAAAGAAAACGAGCCTTATTACGATCATGTCCTCGAAGGTGCCGACGACATGCCGGCCCATGCCAAATGTAGCCTGACAGGCGTCAGCCTCAATATCCCCATATCCAAAGGCAAATTGAATTTGGGCACATGGCAGGGAATCTATCTTTGTGAGTTCCGCGACTACGGCGGAAGACGCAAACTCACAGCCACCATCATAGGAGAATGATCGAATGATAGACAGAGCTACGGTAGACCGGATTATGGATGCGGCCCAGATTGTGGATGTCGTATCGGATTTTGTGACTTTACGAAAAGCGGGGGTCAACTACAAAGGCTTATGTCCTTTCCACGACGACCGTACTCCTTCGTTCGTGGTATCCCCATCCAAAGGCCTCTGCAAATGTTTCGCATGTGGAAAAGGCGGCAATGCCGTACACTTCATCATGGAGCACGAACAACTGTCCTATCCCGATGCCCTACGTTATTTGGCTCGTAAATACAATATAGAAATCAAAGAACGGGAACTGACAGAAGAGGAAAAGCAGGCCCAGGATGAACGGGAAAGCATGTTCGTCGTCAACGAATGGGCATGCCAGTTTTTTCAAGACCAGCTCTACAACACAGTAGACGGACGAGCCATCGGAATGACCTATTTTCGTTCACGAGGCTTCCGGGACGATATCATAAAAAAATTCCAGTTAGGATACAGTCCTTCTCAAAGAGACGCTTGTGCCCGCGAAGCGAAAGCCAAAGGTTACAAAGAAGAGTTCCTGCTCTCTACCGGCTTATGTTACAAACGTGACAACGGACAATTACAAGACCGCTTTTTCGGGCGTGTCATTTTTCCGGTACACACGTTGAGCGGGAAAGTAGTGGCTTTCGGAGGACGTGTATTAGACGCAGCCACCAAAGGAGTCAATGTCAAATACCAAAACTCTCCGGAATCCGCCATTTATTCCAAGAAAAAAGAGTTGTATGGATTGTTTTTGGCCAAACAAGCTATCGTCAGACATGACCTTTGCTTTTTAGTGGAAGGCTACACCGATGTCATTTCCATGCATCAGATGGGGGTGGAAAACGTGGTTTCTTCTTCCGGAACGGCACTCACCACCGAACAAATCCGTATGATTCATCGTTTTACGGAAAACATCACCGTGCTTTACGACGGAGATGCCGCCGGTATCAAAGCTTCCGAACGAGGCATCGACATGCTATTGGCCGAGGGAATGAACGTCAAATTACTACTTCTTCCGGACGGAGACGACCCGGACAGTTTTGCCCGTAAGCACAACGCCACCGAATATCAAGCTTATCTGAACGGACATCAGGTAGATTTCATTAAATATAAAACCGACTTATTACTGCATGAGGCACAAGGGGACCCTATCAAACTTTCCCGTCTCATCAGCAGTATCGTACATACCATTTCCGTCATTCCGGATGAAATCACGCGTTCCGTATACACCCGGGAAACAGCTACCATGCTGAACATGGAAGAACGTATGTTGGTGGCAGCCATTTCAAAAGAGATGGCCCAAGCCAAAGAGGAAAAGCAAAAACAGCGTGAAAACGAACGGAATCGTAAAAACGCACAGTTGCCATCCTCCGGACAAGCGCACTCTTCCTTAGACCAAGACAGTCTCCCACCCTCTGAAGAGGGTATTCCCCCTATTCCGGACGACGGAACGCCGGCAGACACCCCTGTCCCCAATACTTCGCCCGGCAATAATCCGGCTATGACCGAGAATGTATCCACCCTCTCCTACATTCCCGGCAAGGGAGCCGAAGCCATGCTGTTCTACCGGAAAGAGCTGTTGTTGGTACAAGTCCTCATTCGTTACGGAGAGAAAATTATATGTTACGCCGAAAACGAACAAGGAGAAGAAGTCCCGGTCAGTGTGGCCGAGTTCATCGACTATGCGTTGCAAGAAGACGGTTTGCTGTTCCACAACGCCCTTCATAAGCGTATCCTGCAAGAAGCCATCGACCATATACATGAGAAAGGCTTCTCGTCAGAACGCTATTTTCTGAACCATCCGGACAATCATATCAGCATGTTGGCTTTTGAATTGAGTGGCGACAAATATCAACTGAGCAAATACCATTCCAAACATCAGAAAATCGCCAGCGATGAAGAGAGATTGACCGAATTGGTACCCCACCTGATTTCCGACTTCAAACTGGCCATTGTAGACGAAGAACTGAAACAAATCCTCCTGAAATTGCGCCAACCCGATATTCTTTCACGCAAGGAAGAATATATGGAAATCATGAAGCATTATAAAGAGATGAAGGACATAGAACGTACCCTGGCCCGGGAACGGGGCGACCGAGTCATCACTTAATACGGACAGCTTATGGTCATCTTGATTACGGGCGCGACCCATTGTGGCAAAACTCTTCTGGCCCAGAGACTTTTGGAAAAGTACAAATATCCCTATTGGTCCATTGACTTATTAAAGATGGGACTTATCAGAAGCGGCTGCACCTCCCTTTCTCCCGAGGAAGACTCAGAATTGACCCGTTACCTTTGGCCTATTCTCAGGGAAATAATCAAAACGGCTCTCGAAAACCAACAAAACCTCATCATCGAGGGAGCCTACATTCCTTCCCAATGGACAAAAGACTTCGACAACGACCAACTGAAACAAATCTGTTTTTGTGGTTTAGTCATGTCTCCTTCATATATTGAAAATCATTTCCAAGACATAAAAAAGCATGCCAATGCCATCGAGAAGCGTATGAACGACGACTGGTACACCCAAGAATACCTTATCGAAGAGAATTTAAATTATCTGAGGATATGCCGGAAATACGGTTATCAGTATATTCTGATAGACCATGCATATCCAACCGATTTGGATTCTCTTTTTCAGCAAGCTTCCGACAACCTTATACATTGGGCTGCTTCTGAAAAAGATTAACCGGTTTTGCCCTTTTTTACTCATAAATCACTATTTTTGTAAAAACATCCAATGACACGCCTGATGAATCATTTAGAAACAGAACGACTGATATTACGTCCTTTCACGGAACAAGACGCGGAAGCCCTGTTCGCCATACTTAGTGACAGAGACGTAAACACTTTCCTGCCGATGTTTCCGCTTAAGAATCTGGAAGAAGCAAAGGCATACATCAAGGACAAGCATGCGGCAGTACATGCAGGAGAAACCCTGTTATACTACGCCATCTGCCGGAAAGAAGCTCCTGCTCCGATAGGTTATGTGCACGTAAGCGGAAATGACAGCCATGACTTAGGATACGGGCTGAAGAAAGAATTCTGGCACAAAGGGTTCTGTACTGAAGCATGTCAAGCCGTCATCGGGCAACTGAAACAAACCGGAATCCCTTATATTACGGCCACCCATGACGTAAACAATCCTCGAAGCGGCAAGGTCATGCAGGCCCTCGGCATGAAATACCAATACTCATACGAAGAATTATGGCAACCCAAAAACTTCTTGGTAACCTTTCGGATGTACCAACTCAACTTCGACAAAGAAAAAGACAGGGTGTATAGAAAATACTGGGATAAATATCCCATCCACTTCATAGAAGACCTGACTCCCGGTGCAGAACTCCCTTCTATATAAAACTATTCAAAAAATTCACATTCAAAATCATTCTTATGAAACGTTTGACCCGATATTTATGGCCCATTGCCCTTTGCATGTCAGTAGGTTTTTCCGCCTCACTATTTCAGCGGGAAGCCATCGCGGAATGGTATCCTTTCCTGAATAAACCCGTACTCACCCCTCCCAATGGAGCGTTCCCTATCGTATGGGGCATCCTTTACATCCTGATAGGAATCTCCTTAGGACGAATCTGGGGCAAAGGCCTGAAAGTATCCCAACGTGAATGGTGGATACAGTTGGCCCTGAACTTCTGCTGGAGCATCGCCTTCTTCTTTTTGCGGGAACCCTTATGGGGCATGGGCATCATCCTGATACTCGATGTGGTGGTACTGGACTATATCCTTATCACATTCAAAAAGGACAAGTTTGCAGCCGCCTGTTTCATCCCCTATATCCTGTGGCTGTTATGGGCAACTTACCTGAACGCCTACATTTATATCTTCAATTAACGCAGCGAACGTCCGCAACGGTTTCCGCTTATCGTCACGTCCTTGCAATCCTCCGTACGGAAGAACGCATCCGGAGATACGGAACCGTCTCCAGCCACTGAGATATAATTATCCCGGATGATCAGGCCATCCGTAGCCCGGGCAGATACCGCCTCGCCCCCCTGGCGAATCACAAAACGATTGGCCTCTATACGGACATTGCGATGGACAGCACCTTCGTAACGGTCATTTTCCGGCATCACGGCAATTACGGGAGAACCGCATTCCATGAACAAGTTGCGGCGTATCGTGACATCGCGTACAGGACCGGATTCATACCACCCCCGCGCATCGTCGGAAACCAGTACCCCACTCATCGGGATGCGATAGAATACGTTATCTTCTATCACGACCTTCCGGCGTGTCGTCACCAGAATCCCCCGGGTAGGAATACGAGAGAAATAATTATTTCGTATTTCCACTTCGGGTGTCCATGTCACATTCTCCACCGACACATTCTCCCCCGTCTTTACATTGTCGTTCACAGCCCGGTCCAACGTCAGCAGGATTTCATAATCGTCTATCCGTTCCACAGCCTTCACGCGTGCCGGTTGCAAGCAACGCAAAGAATGGGCATCCACGAACTCCACCTCATCCCCTTTATAAAAAGCCTCAAAACCGTATGACTGCCCGTGCATGAAACGCACCTTCACCTGCTTCTCCGAAACATATTCCATGACTTTCAGATGCGTGCCGTGTATATTGATCGGGTCGTCATGCGCCCCTTCAAAATAAGAATCAAGAATGCGTATTTTCCCTTTGCACCCTGACATCTGGACAAAATCGGCAAACCCGGCACAAGTACGTCCCGAGCCCCATTCCGGCGCACAATATAACTTCTCATAAGTCAGGTTTTCGGAATACTGCCCTACAATCCCGAAATTACCCAAGAAATGAAATTTGATATTTTCGAGCTTCACATCTTTGCTCTGATGTATAAAACCGCATGCTTCAGTCCGGAAGGAATGACGCATTTGGTAAACCTCTCCCGTTTTGAATCCGGGCGTACGGTCGTAATTAAAACGCACCAGTCCCTCGTCCAGTTCTATGGCTTTCGTCACGCCGGTCAATGGGGATTCGCACCGATTGGTCACGTTGGTTTGCGGATAGAACACCTGAGCGATACCTCCGCCGAAACGCCATCCCTCGCCTTTCCAATAAAACGTCCCGTCCTCTATCTCATAATTCGAGCCGGCAGTAACCCGGGCAGTGATGGAATTTACATCGGTTGAAACCACGGTCATTTCAGGTACGGACGGATCGGCAGCCACCAATGAGAAATTCTTCATGGTGACATTCTCGCATCCGTCAATCACGAAAGGAGTCATTTCGCCATGGGTTACGAAACGGGCGCCTCCTCCATCTACCGTAATATTCTTCATGTCCTTGAGCCATATCCCTATATGTTTTGTCGGGTCAGGATTCTCTTCCGCCGAAGCCGTATTGGATATATAATATAGGTAAGGAGAAGAGGAGGTACGATAAATATGGTAATCTCCTTGTTGCAACCGAATCAATACCGCCCGTCCTTTATAAGAAGAAGCTTGTTCTATGGCTCTTCGCAACACTGGTGTCGCATCCCCTTCCGGCACAGGCACATCCAATACCACGGGAGCAGCCATCCCCGTCATAACAAAACAACAAACACTCAGGATCATCAAAAGCTTTCTCATGGTTCTTTCCACATTAAATTAGTTTATGGCAAAGTTAGCCTGTTTCATTCCCAACATCAGTGTAGAATTGAGGCAAAATATAACAAAATTAACGCAAATATATCCATTTTTCTTTTACCTTTGCACTTAACATTACCTACATCAATTCAAACCAATGAAAATCATGACACGACTTAAAACCAAGTTATCCGCCCTTCTTCCCTTCATCGGGCTTCTTTGCGCCCAAGCACAACGCGACATGAAAACCATCAACGACGGTTGGTTTTTCAGAAAAGCTTCCACAGAAAACTGGCAACCCGTAAATGTTCCCCATACGTATAACCTGGATGCCTATTCGCAAAGGAACTATTATATGGGGAAAGCATTTTACCAGAAATCGTTCGTCTTACCGGAAGTTCCGCAAGGCAAACGCTGTTTTCTAAAAATAGATGCAGCCAGCAAAGCGGCAGACCTTATGCTGAACGGACAAAAGATAGGCAGCCATGCAGGCGGGTACAGTGCTTTTACATTCGATATCACCCCCTATATCCAGAAGAACAACACGATAGAAATCACGGTAGACAACAGCCGGAAAGATATTACTCCCATATCGGCCGACTTCACATTCTGGGGTGGCATATACCGTGATGTATGGCTTATCACTACCTCCGAACAACATTTCAATCTTTTGAATCATGGTTCCGATGGTATCTTCATCAGTACCCCGCATGTAGATGAGAAGGAAGCTACGATAGAAATACGTAGCGAAATCACGAACGATGCCACAGAAAAGGCTACCCTCGAAGTAATCCATCAAATCTATGACCCGCAGGGCAAATTGCAGCAAACCCTGAAACAACGACTTTCCGTCAAAGCCGGCGAAACCCAAACGGTACGTAAAACCTCCACTATCGGGCAACCCCAATTATGGAGTCCGGAAAGTCCGCGATTATACGAAATCGTCACCACACTTCGCAACCCCAAGACGGGCATGGAACTGGACAGAAGGACGCATAAGACAGGATTCCGCTGGTTTAGTTTCGATGGTGAAAAAGGATTCAGCCTGAACGGAAAACTTTATAAATTACGCGGAGTCAACCGCCACCAAGACCAAGCACCGGTAGGCGTGGCACTGGACGATGAAGCACACCGGAGAGACATACGGCTCATCAAAGAAATGGGGTGTAACTTCATTCGCATTGCCCACTATCCGCAGGATGATGCGTTAGTGGAGGCTTGTGACGAAATGGGATTGCTGGCCTGGGAGGAAATCCCTATCATCAATATCGTACCCGACACACCGGGATATGACGACAACTGTGAAACCAATCTGACCGAAATGATTCGTCAGCATTACAACCATCCCAGCATCATCGCATGGGGTTACATGAACGAAATCCTGCTTACGGCTCCCGGTCCCGACCGTCCGGAATGGCCTGCCTGTAGGGAACGTACGGTAAAACTGGCACAAAGACTCGAAAAGACATTAAAACAAGAAGACCCATACCGGGCCAGTGTCATGGCTTTCAACATGACGAACTTATATAATGAAATCGGACTGGACCTCGTGGACGTATCCGGATGGAACCTTTACCACGGTTGGTATGTAGGACAGTTAAACGACTTTAACCGATGGATGGAAGACCAACACGCGCGTTACCCGAAACGCCCCACCATTATTAGCGAATGGGGAGCAGGTTCCGACCGCCGCCTTCATTCCTGGCACCCGAAAGCCTTCGACTTCAGCATAGAATACCAACAAACATACGTAGAACACTACTTGCCTTTCATCGAAGGTACAGAATATATCAGCGGATGCACTTATTGGAATTTCATAGACTTCAATGTGGCTGCCCGACAAGAATCCATGCCGAGGGTAAACAACAAGGGACTGTTCTACAACGACCGTACACCCAAAGACGTGTCTTACTATTTTAAAGCCATGTGGCGTAAGGACACGCCTGTATTGCACATTGCCAGCCGGGACTGGCCCGTACGGACAGGAGACATAAACGAAAAGCATCCCGTCAAAATCTATACGAACCTGGACGAAGTGGAACTCATCATTAACGGAAAATCCATCGGAAAGCAGTGTCCCGCCAACTGCCATACGGTCTTCAACGTGACATTGCCCTACGGGACATCTACCCTCAAAGCACAGGGAGACAAAAACGGACAGATGGTGGAGGACGTCATGGTCCTGCGCCTGGATGCGATGCCCGACTTGGCAAAGGGAGATGAACTGGCCATCAATGTAGGAAGCAACTGTGCCTTTACTTCGGATGTCAGCGGACTTACATGGCTGCCAGACCAACCATACTCCAAAGGCAGTTGGGGATACATAGAAGGAAAGGCACGCAGTACGACTTCCGAAATAGAGAATACCACAGACGGACCTTTGTACCAAACATGGCGCGAAAACCTACGTGCCTATCAAATCGACGCACCGTCCGGCACATACGAGGTGGAACTGCTCATGGCAGACGTGAGCCGTTCACGGCCGCAATTGGCCAACTTGTTAGGACGGGGAGACGACGGACAGGCCATAGCCGACAGCCGGTTCAACATCACCATCTGCGGTCGTCGGTTGGAAACCGACTTCTCACCTGCCGACGGCGGACATTACCGTCAGGCTTTCCGCCGACGTTATATCATTCAGAACAAGGAAAACAAAATCGATGTGCTTTTCGAAACCCTGAAAGGCAAATGCCATCTGGCCGGAATAAAAATAAGAAAGCTGTAAGCACTATCAAACCGTCATGACCTTATACATACAGAAGACCTCTCCCATCTGCAAGAACGGGAGAGGTCTTCTATAATAAAATCCAAAACAAAGAATCTCATTCCATGCTGACCGCCGTACCGCTGCATGTCACCATCAGCATACTGCCGCTTGCCCCTACCGTTTCATAATCCAAATCGATTCCAATGACCGCGTTGGCACCCAGCCGGGCCGCTTCCTCTCCCATCTCTTGCAAAGCCGTGTCTTTGGCCTTGCGCA
>OHPB01001791.1_pt1 | contig 10470 bp, 8 predicted proteins | sample 1577621 | NCBI WGS metagenome assembly OHPB01 (sample SAMEA3879577, study PRJEB24766) | human gut metagenome | biome: human-associated habitat; feature: feces | place: USA | collected 1985/1987 | reverse complement strand
TCAACGTGCCGGGCGGCGTGCCGATGGACGGTCCTTCCGCGGGCATCGCGCTCGCCGTTGCGCTCATGAGCGCCATCACGGGGAAGGCGCCCGTGCCGCTCCTGGCGCTCACGGGGGAGATCACCGCGCAGGGCGAGGTGCGCCCTGTGGGCGGCGTGCGGGAAAAACTTGCCGCCGCCGTGGAGGCCGGCGCGCAGACGCTCGTCATCCCGGCGGACAACTGGGAGGAGGGGTTCGCAAAACTTCCCGCTGCGGTATATCCGGTAAAGGATATTGCGGAGGTGATGCGCATTGCGTTCGACGTTGCGCCCGAGGCGGAATGGGATGGCGTTATCCCGATCGGAGACCGTCAGCTCGCCATTGGAGATTGAATCAAACGCCCCTATGGCGGACATTCATAAATTATAGTAAAAGCGTCCCGCCCGTTCAACTGTTCGGGCAGGACGCTTCCGCGTTGAACCAAGCGGATCGGGAAGCCGGAAGCTAGCGCCGTATTTGCGCTATGATGATCTCCAGGCTTTCTTCAATCGGCTTTGTTCCATCTATCCGGATGATCGGGCAACTTAAAGACGCCGCCCATTCTTCGGCCGCGTTCTCAGCCTTGAATCTCACAAAATCAAAGAAATTTTCTTCCTGCTCATATAGATCCCCGCCCGGCAGTATCCTTTCGCCAAATTTCTGAAAGGAGCGGTTTTTCACTCGTTGCATCCGGACAACCTTTGCAACATCAATTAATACGGCATATTGAAAAAAAGGATATATCTCATCCCCGTAATTCCCTGTTACGGAAGCAAAGACAAAGTTTTCATGCGCTTTTATCTCCCGGAGCAAGAGCCCTTTGGCTTCTTCGCGCGTGCGCGGAGAGGCATAGGGATATTGCTTGTCCGTCTTTGGAAAGAACAGATCCTCATTGTCGATAAAATGGAAATTCAATTTCTCGGCAAGGGCTTTTCCAAGCGTGCTCTTCCCAGAACCGTTTAATCCGCACACGACAATTCCAGTACCCATGAAATCCCTTCCCCTCCATATAACTTCTATTTTTTACAGTATATCATTCTGAAAGGAGCGGGGCAATGGAGCGCGATATAGCGCGCAAAACAGGTGGCAGCCGAGAAATGCCCGATTCCGAGAATGGCTTTATGGAACCCCCTTCCGGCGGCGGTGAGGTTCATACGCTGCCCCGGGAATTCCTCCGATTCCTTTTTTATGTTTTTGCACCAAATTCATATTGTTGTCACACACACGGTTTATATGTATAATTGAATAACACCAACGCTGGAGACGTCCGGCGGAAAAAAAGGAATGAAAACAATGGAACGGAACAACGCAATTTATGAACATATTCCGGTCGTTCCCCTGCGGGGCCTCGTCGTGCTCCCTGGCGAACTGCTGCACTTTGATGCGGGCAGGCAGGGAAGCGTCAAGGCGCTTACTGCGGCGGCCGAAGATGGCAGCCTTGTATTCCTCACGTCCCAGAAGGACGTGCGCAAGAACGAGGTTGGCCGGGATGACATCTACCGCATCGGCACGGTCTGCCGTATCCGCCAGGTGCTCAACCTTCCGGGAGATGCGATGCGCGTACTCGTGCACGGCATTTGCCGTGCGCGCTTCACGAGCCTGGAACATGGCGAATACCTGACTGCGGACGCCGTGCAGCTCGACGCGCCGCCCTATGATGAGACCGAAGCAGAAGCCCTGCGACGCCGCCTGGCAAAAGCGCTCGGCGAATACGCCGCGCTTTCCACCAAACTTACGGCGGACACTGCGGAGAGCGTATCGCGCACGGAGGATGCGGGCGCGTTCGCGGACGCGGTCGCCAACGTGACGCTTGGAAAGGCCGAGCAACGCCAACACGTGCTCGAGTGCTTCGACGTGCTTGAACGCCTGCGTGAGACGCTCACGCTTGTGCTGGGCGAGATCGAGGTCCTGCGCGTGGATCGCCGCATTTCCCAAGAGGTCAAGCGCCGGGTGGACAAAAACCAGAAGGAGTACTATCTGCGCGAACAGATCAAGGCCATCCGCGCGGAGCTGGGCGAGACTGACCAGGCGGAGGCGGATCTTTTCTTGGAGCGCTTGGAAAAGAAGGACATGCCGGACGCGCTGCGCGAAACGGTCAAGAAAGAGATCGACCGCTTTCGGGAACTGCCGGCGGGTTCGCACGAGCAGCCGCAGATGCGCAATTACATCGAATGTATGCTCGACCTGCCATGGACGGAGCAGACGCAGGATGACCTCGACCTGGCGCATGCGCGCGCGGTGCTTGACGCGGACCATTACGGCCTTGAAAAGGTGAAGGACCGCATCGTCGAGCATCTGGCCGTTGCACGCCTCACGGGCAAAGTCACGGGGCAGATCCTTTGCTTCGTCGGCCCTCCGGGCGTAGGCAAGACCTCCGTCTCGGAATCCATTGCCCGGGCGCTTGGACGCAATTTTGTGCGCATGAGCCTCGGTGGCATACATGACGAAGCGGAGATCCGCGGCCACCGCCGCACCTACATCGGGGCGATGCCGGGCCGGATCATCCAGACCATCAAACGCTGCGGGTCGTCCAATCCGGTCATCATCCTCGACGAGGTGGACAAGGTGACCGTAAGCAATCACGGCGACCCGTCGAGTGCGCTGCTCGAAGTGCTCGATCCTGAACAGAATACGACGTTCCACGACAACTACCTCGATACGGAGTACGACCTTTCGAAAGTGCTTTTCATCGCCACGGCCAACAACATCGGCAACATCAACCCGGCGCTGCGCGACCGTATGGAGATGATCAACATTCCGGGCTACATTCTCGAAGAGAAGGTGCGGATCGGCCTTGACCACTTGCTGCCCAAGCAGATGACGGCGCACGGCATTCCCGAGGGGCAGTTGGTGCTGACGCCCGAGGTCGTCGAGCAGGTTATCGCGGGCTATACCCGCGAGTCGGGTGTCCGTTCGCTGGACAAGCACCTGGCGAAGATCGCCCGCTACCGGGCCAAGCAGATCGCTTTCGAGGAGGCTTATACGCCGGAGCTTACGCAGGCCGATGTCGAGAAGATTCTCGGCATCCCGAAATTCCTGCGCGAAGAGTACGAGGTCGGGGACATGGTCGGCGTAGTCACCGGCCTGGCTTGGACCGAGGTCGGCGGCGATATCCTCTACATCGAGTCGGTGCTGACCCCCGGCAAGGGCAAAGTGAGCCTGACGGGTAACCTGGGCGAGGTGATGAAGGAGTCGGCGACGATCGCCCACGAGTGGGTGATGGCGCACCACAAGGAGTTGGGTATCGATCCCGAAATGTTCGAGAAGAACGACATCAACATCCACGTACCGGAGGGAGCCATTCCCAAGGACGGTCCTTCGGCGGGTATCACGATGGTCACCTCGATCGTTTCGACCTATACGGGGCGCAAGGTGCGCGAGCGTATCGCCATGACCGGAGAGACGACCCTGCGGGGACGTGTAATGCCGGTAGGCGGTATCAAGGAGAAGATCCTGGCGGCCAAGCGTGCCGGTATCAAGGAGCTGATCCTTTCGGAAGACAACCGCAAGGACATCTCGGAGATCAAGGCGGAGTACATCGACGGTCTGACGTTCCACTACGTGCGGACGAACGAGGATGTGTTGCGTTTGGCTCTCGAGGAGAAGAAATAATCCGTGTTAATTTGAAAAGCGGGACGCAATGTCCCGCTTTTTTCGTATTTTAGCGACTTGAAACAGATAGAGTCACGAGTTATGGAGTTTGTTGCGATCATTCCCGCCCGCTATGCATCGACCCGCTTCCCGGGCAAGCCGCTGGCGATGCTCGGGGGAAAGCCCGTCATCCGCCGGGTGTATGAACAGGTGACCGGCGTGCTGCCCGATGCGGTCGTGGCGACCGACGACGAGCGGATCCTGCGTGCCGTCGAGGAGTTCGGCGGTCGTGCCGTGATGACTTCGGCCGAGCACCGCAGCGGCACCGACCGTTGCTGGGAGGCTTATGGAAAGCTCGGCCGGGAGTACGACGCCGTGATCAACGTGCAGGGCGACGAGCCTTTCATCCGTCCGGAACAGCTTCGGGCGATCATGCGCTGCTTCGACGTGCCGGGTACGGACATCGCTACCCTGGTGCGGCCCTTTGCCGAGTCGGACGGACTGGCGGCGCTCGAAAATCCCAATTCGCCGAAAGTAGTGCTCGACGGCGAGTCGCGGGCGATCTACTTTTCGCGTTCGGTGATTCCCTACCTGCGGGGGGTGGAGCGGTCGGAGTGGCTGGCGAAACATACTTTCTATAAACATATCGGTATGTATGCCTTTCGTACGAAGGTGCTCGCCGAGGTGACGGCCTTGCCGCAATCTTCGCTGGAGAAGGCCGAGTCGCTTGAACAGTTGCGCTGGCTGGAGAACGGCTACAGGATCGGCGTGGGTATTTCCGACGTGGAAACCATCGGCATCGACACGCCCGAAGATTTGGCGGCCGCCGAGGAATTTTTGAAACGAATGAAGCGATAGAATCATGGATAAAAAACCTCTCTTTATAGCCGGTCCCTGCGTGATCGAATCGGCGGAATTGCTCGATACGGTCGCTGCGACGCTGGCGGACATCAATCGCCGGCTGGGCGTCGAAATCATTTTCAAGGCTTCGTTCGACAAGGCCAACCGCACGTCGATTTCGTCGTTCCGGGGGCCGGGGCTGGAAAAGGGCCTTCGGATGCTCGCCGACGTTCGGTCGAAGTGGGGGCTGCGGCTGCTGACCGACATTCACGAATCCTGTCAGGCCGCTCCGGTCGGTGAAGTCGTCGATGTGATCCAGATTCCGGCGTTTCTTTGCCGCCAGACCGATCTGTTGGTCGCTGCGGCCCGTACGGGACGTACGGTCAATATCAAGAAAGCGCAGTTCCTTTCGGGTGAAGATATGCGATACCCTTATGAAAAGGCGATGAAGGCCGGTGCCGGTGAGGTTTGGCTTACCGAACGTGGCAATATGTACGGCTACAACAACCTGGTGGTCGATTTCCGCAACATTCCCGATATGCTCGGTATCGCTTCGACGGTCGTCATGGACTGCACGCATTCCGTACAGCGCCCCGGTGCCGCCGGCGGCAAGACGGGCGGTAACCGCGAGTTCGTGCCTGCCATGGCCCGGGCAGCCCGGGCGTTCGGTGCCAACGGTTTCTTCTTCGAGGTGCATCCCGATCCCGATCATGCTTTGAGTGACGGTCCGAACATGCTTTATCTGAATGATTTGGAAAACGTAATAAAATCTTTGCTATAATATGACCGCAGACAAGCGGGCCGATATCCTCTCGCTGGCCCGAAAGACGATCCATACCGAAGCGCTGGCGCTCAAGCATCTCGAACAGACGCTGGGCGATGATTTCGTGTGCGCTGTCGAACTTATCCTGCACAGCCGGGGCAAGCTCGTGGTGACCGGAATGGGAAAATCGGGGCTGATCGGCCGCAAGATCGCCGCGACGCTGGCGAGCACCGGTACGCCGAGTTTCTTCCTGCATCCGGGCGAGGCTTTTCATGGCGATCTGGGAATGATCTCTCCGGAAGATACCGTGCTGGCGCTCTCTTATTCGGGCGAGACGGATGAAATCCTCAAGATCGTGCCGTTTATCCATACCAACGGCAACAAGCTGATTTCGATGACGGGCAATCCCGAATCGACGTTGGCCCGCAATTCGGACGTGCACCTCGACGTGGCCGTGCGCCACGAGGCCTGCATCCTGCACCTGGCGCCTACCACTTCGACTACGGCACAGATTGCCATGGGCGACGCGATGGCCGTAGCGCTGATGAAGCTGCGCAATTTCACGAGCATCGACTTCGCGCGGCTGCATCCGGGCGGCAGCCTGGGCCGCCGTCTGCTGATGACTGTCGGCAATGTGATGCACAAGGAGGGGTTGCCCGTGGTAGCTCCGGACTGTTCGGCCAAGGATATGATCCACGCCGTCAGCAAAGGCGGTCTGGGGCTGATCGTCATTTGCGAGGGGGACAAAGTGCTGGGGATCGTCACCGACGGGGATATCCGCCGGGCGATGGAACGCCGCGAATCGGAGTTTTTCTCGATCCGGGCCATGGACATCGCCACGCCCAATCCCAAGACCATCGGGCCCGATGAGAAACTGATCGCTGCGGAGAAGAAAATGACCCAGCATAAGATCAATTCGCTGCTGGTGACCGACGACCAAGGCAAACTTGTCGGTGTAATCCAGATTTACGACATAAAACTTTGAAAAACTATGTTTCTGATTATCGTCGATTACAAGAAGCCGCTCGAAGAGGTGGAGCGCTACCTGGCGGAGCATTGGGCTTTTCTCGACCGTTATTTCGCTCAGGGCAAATTGCTTTGCACCGGGCCGCAGAATCCCCGTACGGGCGGTGTGATCGTTTCGAAAGCCGCGAATCGTGCGGAAGCCGAAGCCTTTACGCGGGAAGATCCGTTCTTCCGGCATGAGATCGCAGATTATACGATCGTCGAGTTCGAACCGACCAAGTATCTTCCCGGATTCGAGAAATTTCGGTAGTAAGCAAATAAACAGGAGCGCCCGCGACTAATCGCGGGCGCTCCTGTTTTCGGAAAACGGCTGTGGAAAGTGTTGTAAACCGTTTTGATCCGCCTCTTCGTAACGTTTTGGAAGAAAGGCGGTCGTTTGACTCTTCTCCTGTATCGGATAGGGGTTGTTTCGTGTATTTTTTTGCGGCTTTCCGGTTGAAGTTCCTGGTGTCGTTGAGTGGTTCGGATGCTTCTGGTCCGGGGTGCTCTATTATCCCCGTACGTAGTGCGGCATTTCGGCGGGAATCGGCATCGACAGTTCGATGATACCGCCTACGGTGCCGTCCTCGCGGCGCCAGGCTGTTTGGTAGATCATTTTGCGGATCCCTTTTTTCTCGATGGTGTAGGCATTCGTGTCGCCTTTTTCGAGGATGCGGGCGATGATCCCCTTCGAGCGCTCGTTGTGGCAGGGGAGCATGCTTTTGCCGCGATACTCTCCATTGACGGAGATAGATTGCTTGTTCTGGTAAATTACCACGCCTTCGGTGTCGCATACCGTTACGGCGCAGTTCGTGTCGTCAGCCCAATTAAAATTCATAGTACTATTCTGTTTTTATAGTTTCTTCGGTTGTAGAAAGCGAGGTCGGGACTGTATTTTATTGCGAAATCTTGACCAGTTGTTCGCGGTAGGCGGTCATGATTCGCGATTTGGAGATGTAGCCCAGGTAGTGTTTCTCCTTGTCCACGACGGGTAACACCCAGACGTGGTTTTCGTCGAAACGGCGCAGCACGCTCTGGATCTGTTCATGTTGCAGGATCGTGTCGGGGGACAGGAGCATGTAGCGTGTAATCGGGTTGCCGTACTTTTGCGGATTGAACAGGTCTTCCCGCACGTCGTTCAGGCGGACGATGCCCAGCAGGTGTTTTTCGTTGTCGAGAACCGGGAAATAGTCGTCGTGACGCTCCCGGGACATGATCTGCACGATGTCGCCCAAAGTCTGGGACGGGTGGATGTAAACCCCGTCGTCCTGAATCAGGTCGTCGAGCCTCAGAAAGACGAAGACCGATTCGTCCTTGTTGTGGGTGATCAACTCCCCGTTCTGACGCAGTTGCTTGGTATAGATCGAGTCGGGATCGAGGTAGTAGTCGATGGCGAAGGCGATGCAGGCGGTGATCATCAGCGGGATGAAAAGGCCGTAACCGCTCGATAGTTCGGCGATCAGGAAGATCGAGGTCAGGGGGGCCTTCATCACGCCCGACATTACGCCCGCCATACCTACCAGGGTGAAAGAAACCAGCGACAGGTTCCATCCGAACAGGGTGTTGCAGACCAGCGCCGTGATAGCGCCCATGAATGCGCCGACGAACAGCGAAGGGGCGAACGTACCGCCGACGCCGCCCGCAGCGTTGGTCGAGGCCATAGCGATCACTTTGAAGAACATCGTGCCTACGATGAAGAGAATGACCACCCAGTCGATCTGACTGAAGCGGTAGAAGAGCGAGTTGTTGAACAACTCGGTCGTGTTGCCGTGCATGAGCGACATGAAACCTTCGTAGCCTTCGCCGTAGAGGGGCGGGAAAATGTAGATCAGGATGCCGAGTACGGCTCCGCCGATCAGCCACTTCTTGTAGGGACTGTCGATCTTTTTGAAGAAGGCGCCTACCCGGGCATTGACCGTGGTGAAGTAGTAGGACATCAGCCCGCAGAAGATACCCAGCAGGACGAAAAGCGGAATTTGGTTGAGCCGGAACGCATCGTCGGGAGTCAGCGAGATGGCGATGATCGGATCGAATCCCCGGATCGTGAGGGCGACAGCGGCGGCCGTGATCGAAGAGATGAGCAGCGGTACGACCGTGCGCGAGGTGAGATCGAGCATCAGGATTTCGAGCACGAAGACCACGCCCGTGATCGGGGCTTTGAAGATGGCTGCAAGGGCCGCCCCGGCTCCGCAGCAGAGCAGCAGGGTGGTGTTTTTGTAGTTCAGGTGGGCCAGGCGGCTGATGTTCGAACCGATGGCTGCGCCCGTCAGGACGATCGGGGCCTCGGGACCGACCGAACCGCCGAATCCGATCGTCGTCGCACCGCCTACGACCGAAGTCCAGCAGTTGTGGGAGGCAATGTACGAGTTTTTACGCGACATGGCATATAACACGCGTGTAACGCCTTCCGAAATGTTGTCTTTGACGACGTATTTGACGAAAAGCGAGGCCAGAATGATACCGATGACCGGATAGAACAGGAAGAGAAAATGCGACTGTTCGACGGGGAACCAATGGGTCAGCCCTGCTTTGATTCCGTAGAGCAGCAGTTCGAACAGGCAGGTACCCAATCCGGCCAGAACCCCTACGATGATGGCCAGCAGCGCCATGATCTGCGTACTGGTGAACCGTTTGGTAAGCTCCAGGAAACGGATGTAGATACGTTCGCCCCAATCCGCGATCGTCTGCGGTGTTATGCGTTTGAACATTTCGGGTACCTTGTCTGCTGGTTATGCGCGTTATCGCTGTTGCTGGTATTGGCGAGCCTGCTCGGCGATCAGCTCCTTGTCGTCGAAGTAGTCGATCCGCATGGCGTGGCGCACTTCGCCGAGCGTTTGCGCGGCTGTTGCCCGGGCATGCTCCGAACCTTTGCGCAGAATTTCATAGACCTCTTCGATGCGGCCTTCGTACTGCTTGCGGCGCTCGCGGATCGGCTCCAGCGTTTCGTTCAGCACGGCGATCAGGAACTTCTTGACCTTCACGTCGCCCAGCCCGCCCCGGCGGTAGTGCGCCTTCAACTCGTCGAGCGAGGCGTAATCGGGCAGGTATCGCTGAAAATGTTCCGGGCGGCTGAAGGCGTCCAGGTAGGTGAAGACGGTGTTGCCCTCGACCTTGCCCGGGTCCTTCACCCGCAGGTGGTCGGGATCGGTATACATACCCATCACCTTCTTCTTCACTTCATCGGCCGAGTCGGAGAGGTAGATGCAGTTGCCCAGCGATTTCGACATCTTGGCCTTGCCGTCCGTACCGGGCAGACGCAGGCAGGCCGCGTTGTCGGGCAGCAGAATTCCCGGCATGACGAGTGTTTCTCCATATACGGAGTTGAATTTATGGACGATTTCGCGCGTCTGTTCGATCATCGGTTCCTGATCCTCGCCGACCGGTACGGTCGTGGCCTTGAAAGCGGTGATATCCGAGGCCTGGCTGATCGGGTAGGTGAAGAATCCTACCGGAATACCCTGGCGCTGCGATCCCTCTTCTTCGTTGCCTTCGGCGAAGCCGCGCAACTGGATTTCGGCCTTCACCGTCGGATTGCGCTGCAGACGGGCTACGGTCACCAGGTTCATGTAGTAGAAAGCCAGCTCGCAGAGTTCCGGCACCTGCGACTGGATGAAGAGCGTCGATTGCGCGGGATCCAGTCCGCAAGAGAGATAGTCGAGGGCGACCTCGAGGATGTTCTGCCGCACTTTTTCCTGGTTGTCCGCATTATCGGTCAGCGCCTGGGCGTCGGCGATCATGATGAATATTTTCTCGAATTCGCCCGAATTCTGCAACTCCACGCGGCGGCGCAGCGAACCTACGTAATGTCCCAGGTGGAGTTTGCCGGTCGGACGATCTCCGGTGAGTATGATTTTTCCCATCAGTTAAAAAGTTTCTAATAATAAATAGTCTGCAAATGTACGAAAAACTAAACCGATGGTCGAATAATAATTGCGAAGTATCGGTTTTTTTTATATTTTCGTGCGTGCAAATAAGATAAACTATGACTATCATCCAACTCGAATACCTGCTGGCGGTAGCCAATTGCGGCAGTTTCTCTCTGGCAGCGGAACACTGTTTCGTGACCCAGCCGTCGTTGAGCATGCAGATCAAGTCTTTGGAGGAAGAATTGGGCGTGGTGCTGCTGACGCGCAGCCCGTTGGGCGTGACGCTGACCAAAGAGGGCGAAAAAGTGGCGGCTTATGCCCAAGAGGTCCTGCAGATCATTGATGAGATGCACCAAAGCATCGCTGGAGAAGCCAGCAGTTATGGCA
>OHPB01001789.1_pt1 | contig 10475 bp, 8 predicted proteins | sample 1577621 | NCBI WGS metagenome assembly OHPB01 (sample SAMEA3879577, study PRJEB24766) | human gut metagenome | biome: human-associated habitat; feature: feces | place: USA | collected 1985/1987 | reverse complement strand
AATTTTGAAAGGGATGCAAGGGGTACTCAAATATATAGGAAAGGAGAAGTTGAATTTGTCGCGTACAAAAAAATGAAGTCCACAAATGGGCAAGAGCCTGTTTGTGGACTTTTTTGCTATTTTTCCGTTCTTTTTCTAAAATCAAGGGGAATAAAATCGAGGAGGCGAAAAGGATGGAGTATACCTTAACACAGGAAATGGTGAAAGAATACGAAAGGCATTTGTGGTTGGCGGAGCGTAGCAGTGGGACGATTCAGAAATATCTTCATAACATTGAGCAGTTTCGTCGGTATCTGCCGAGAGAAAAGACGGTTACGAAAGAAACGGTTATCGCATACAAAAAGAGCATTGCGGAGAAATATGCCATAAGTACAGCAAATGCAGCACTGGTGGCGTTGAATGGGTTATTTTCGTTTTTAGGGTGGTTCGACTGTCGGGTGAAGCCGTTCAAACAGCAGAGGTGCATCTTTCGGGATAAGGAACGGGAACTCTCGGAAAAGGAATACCTTTCTTTATTAAAAGCGGCAACTGTGAAGTTGCCGCTTTTTTTTATAGCTTTGTCGGTTCTAAACAACAATAAAAACTAAGGGTATGAAATATTATGGCAGATTATCGGTCGCTGCTCTTTTGGCTATAGCACCGCTGTATGGCTTTGCCCAGGAAAAGGTGGTACCTATTAAATACGGAGATATGGATCAGTGGATAATCCGTAAGGTTCATGAGTCCGGTGTTATAGGCGGCAATACCAAACTTCTTTATGAGATAGGCCCTACAAAGGAAATAGATGGTAACAAACCTTATAAGAATATGGGAGGGTCTCCTTGGGGAACCTCTAATGTGATGGCTAAGGTAGTGGGCATTGTTAAAACAAATAATTCTGTTTACAGGGACAAACGGGACAATGGATATTGTGCTCGTCTGGAAACGCATATAGAGAGCGTCAAGGTATTGGGAATGGTGAATATTACTGTATTGGCAGCCGGATCCATTTATTTAGGTGATATGCTGGAGCCGATAACAGGAACCAAGAATGCTGAGAAGAATATGAATTGGGGAGTTCCTTTTACCCAACGTCCCAAAGCTGTCCGTTATGATTATAAGGTAAAGATGTCTGGTGAGAAAGATCGTATCCGGTTGACAGGCTTCAGCAAGAAAGGTCAGGTGGCAGGGCAGGATTGTGCGATAACTGTTTTCTTTTTGCAAAAACGTATGGAGGACGCTGAAGGAAATATTACTGCGAAGAGGGTAGGAACTATGGTGGTGAAGTATGATAAGGACTCGGATGGTTGGGTGAATGGTGCTACTTATGAAGTGCTGTATGGTGATATAACCAAGCATCCGTCTTATGATCATGAAACGATGGGGTTGAGAGAGAGAGATTATACTAGAAATAGTAAGGGAGAAAGTGTCTTGATTAAAGAAACAGGATGGGCGGGGGCCAATGAGAATCCTACCCACATGATACTGCAATTTTCGTCCAGTCATGGGGGAGCTTTTATCGGTTCTCCCGGAAATACGCTTTGGGTTGACAATGTGAAGCTGGTCTATTGAAGATAAGTAAATGCTTTTGTTTGTGTAATGTTGCAGGTGCAAGATATATATCTTGCACCTGCAACATTATATGCCCTTTGCTTATATATCCTGGGAGTATTTTAAAAAAGCTTTTTGTTTGTGATATAGCCCGGTATCTTGTTACAAGATTCGGTAAATGTTGCCTCAAGTTTCCGGAATTGTATAGCCGAGATTCGTAGATTCTTGTTATACGGTTTGTTTGCTGTTGCTGTTTGTGTGATTAAAATGCAGTTGAAGAAAAAAAAGAGGGAGCATCGTTTGTTACGATACCCCCTTCTTTAATTTATCAGAGTTTTATCAGGTAGCAATGATTATTTTACTTCCAGAATAACTACGCGGTTCAGATAGTTCTTGCCAAACATATTGTCTGTTCCACCCATAGCAACTTTTTCAAGTTGGCTTTCTTTTACGCCTTCTGCAACCAATGCATCGTAAACAGCCTGAGCACGTTTTTCAGACAAAGTCTGGTTGAATGAAGCAGATCCTGTAGCTTTATCAGCGAAACCTGCGATTTTGTACTTAGCGTTAGGATTAGCTTTGATAGCTTTAGCCATTAACTGTACATTAACCATGCCTTCCGGACTGATCTTTGCTTTACCGATCTTGAAGAAGATAGCAACTTCTGCAGCGCTAGGAACTTCTTTAATCACTTCCTTGACTACTTCTTTCGGAACTTCACGAACCACTTCCTTGATCACTTCTTTTTCTACTACACGGTCTTCAACTTTAGCAAACTTCTTGCCACCGAAGATGTAGCTGACACCAGCTGTCAACATACCTGTTCCTTCAGCTTTACGGTGGCTGCTGATATTACCAAAGATAGAGGGAGCAATAGCGCCGCGAGCTTCAACATCAATAGCCCAATATTTGTTAATGTTGAATTTCAAGCCTACACCGGCAGATGCACCGATACGTGCTCTTACTTTATTTTCACCTTCGGGAACCATTGTTCCATCATTTTTGATTGTTACATTCTGTGATTTAGCTACAGAAAGCATAGGACCGGCAAAACCGTAAACTTCAAAGAAACGGCTAGGATTAGCACCTGCAAACAGAGTTGACAAGTTTACCATAGCGTCGATATTAGCTCCTACATAATTCTTGTTGTGTTGGTAGTAACTGTTATCCAAGCACAAGTGTTGTGTGATACCATTTACTTGACCACGTATTCCCCATGTGGGAGTAATTAACTTACCCAAAGAGATACTGAAGTGAGGAGCCAGTTTATTGAAACCATCGTTTTCAATAGCGTGGATACCTCCACCTACACTGACAAAGATGTTATCGCTCCATTTCGGAGTATAATAATTAGTATCTTGTGCCATAACCGTAGTTGCACAAGCTCCTGCCAACAAAAGTGACAGTGTTAAGAATTTATATTTCATTTTTATTATATTTTTTGGTGAATAACTGAACAAATAACCGATAGATGATTAATTATTATCTTCCACCTGCACCACCACCTGAGTTGCTGTTATCTCCATGACCGTGATCGTGACCTGCGTGTGATTCTGAAGATTCAGAAACAACTGTTGCACCAGCTTTTCTAAGCTGTACATTAGGAATAGTATATTCTACTCCATCAACTGTTGCAGTTACAGTAACGACTGATTCAATAATTGTTGTTACAGGGCTGAATGTTACAGTAGTTTGAGCTTTGATAGTTCTTGTTTCTTTCTGCATTTCAGTTTTAATACCTGTATTGTAAGTACCGACTACTGCTTTTAAAACCTTGATAACATTTTCGTTACTCATTGCTCTTGAGTTAACAAGAGTTTCAATGTAACTGTTAATAGCATTAATATTAACAACTTCTGAACCTACTTTAGCTGCATATTCAATATCTATATTTTTGTCTACATCATAAGGTCCGTAAGTAACAGGAGTATTCTTAACTTCAGTTGTTTCAATTGTAGTTGGGTCTTCGCTTACTGTTACATTTTTAGCAGCAGAAACTATTTTCTGAGCATAGAAATTTACCGGAATAAGAGCAAACTGTCCTTTTGCTAGTTTAGGAATTGCCACAGTAATGGCTTCTACTGGCAGATATTCTGCATTGCTGAAAGAGGGGCAACTAATTTCTTTTGTAGTAGCTGCAATTGTTCCATCTGTACCTGCAGTGATTGTTTCAACAATTGCTTGGGGAGCAAGAACTTCACCCGTTGTCAAATCATATACGGTGGCAACAATCGTCGCACTAGCAGGTGATAGTTCTACCGGTTCTACATTAAATTCTTCTTTTTCGCAGCTTGTAAACACTACTGTTGTTAAAGCTACTGCAGCTAATGCTAATTTAGCACCAATACCGCTCAAAAAACTTTTCTTTTTCATCTCAATAAAATTAAAAATTTAATAATTCTGATTTAATAAAATATGGATTAAAACTATTTTGTTGCATTATATTGTCACTTGCATTACTATATGGCATTTTATAATAATATTTTTCATTTCCTGCATTATATGTTATACCCGTACCCAATGAGGTAGAAACCCTTGGTATATATTTATGTCTTTTATATTTATAAGGTGGTAATGCGACGATGAACTTAAACCCTCCATTACTATTGGCATGTTCTGCTTTTACAGCGTAGAAACCTATACTGGCATAGCGGAAGTGTCTGATCATTTCAAATCTTACCCCTTTTTCTTTTAATAAATATTGTTCAGCTCTCAATTTAAACTGTGTATTATACCTTGGCCAGTAAAAGTTTCCCCCTACAGACCAATAAGTAGTGTATTTATCATTATAGCGAAATTTAAAACCATGCCAATATCCAAATCCGACATAGCCAATTCTTCCTTCTAAAGAAAAACGTTCGTCTTTAAACGGATAAAACAAATTTAAATCTGCACCATATGTATTATAATCAAACATACCAATAGTTACTGTACTTTGTATATTATATGGTAATCTAAATTTTTGTGCTAATGTCAAATATCCTGGATGAATTTTTCCGGCTGTTTCTCCATATCCATCATTGTATACAGGAAATACAATCTGTCCGGTAAATTTCATTCCTGGCCAAAGCGACACCTCTACCGCCGGGCTAAACTCTAATAAAGCCTGATATATCTGTGTAATGATATAGTTCTTAAAGTATAGCTGCGGATATACCAATATATCTACTTTAAACAGCGAACTGTTCTTTTTCTTTTCTTTCTTCACCTTGTTCCAACTGTCACCTATATCATAACTGACTTTCCAGTCTTCACCGTTTACCACTGTTGTGTCACCGGCAAGAGGCTGATAGGTAAGTGAGACCTGAGGTATATTATAGTTGGTAACAATCAACTTACAAGATTTGTCCTTGGGTAATCCCATCGACTGTATGATATCTACAGCCTTTCTGATGCCCAACGCTTGAATTTTGTAAGCACTGTTTTCAACCACATAAACTCTTTCTTCAGGAGTATCTGTCCATCTTACATTTTCAAATCCCATTTTTACAAGACTGTCTGTTGTTAATTCTCCTGTTGATTGGCTGAAACTTTTTAATGGAATCATAACAAGCAACAATATAGCTATACAATACAACAAACATCTATATGAAACTCCTTTGGAAGAGCTCTTATTTTTCATTTTATAACAAATACTTGTTTCAATTTAACATTATGCGACCCTTACGCTAAGCCACATATTCGGTGCAAAAATAAGTACTATTTTTTAAATAGCAAATAAAATTAAACGAAATGAATCGTTTCTTTAGAAAAAACAGTTGAAAAAGCATATTTTAATCTTTATATATAAAATAGGTATGGAATAAATTTGTATTTTTGCAAACTATATGAGTAGAATATTAGCGATAGATTACGGTAAAAAGCGCACAGGTGTGGCTGTGACGGATGTTTTGCAGATTATTGCAAACGGGTTGACAACTGTTCCTACACACCAACTACTGGACTTTATTCTGAAATATGTGGAAAAAGAGCCTGTGGAACGCATCATTGTGGGGCATCCTAAGCAAATGAATAATCAGGAGTCGGAAAATATGCGTAATATTGTCCCTTTTGTCAATCAACTAAGAAAAAAAATACCGGATATACCGGTAGAGTTTGTTGACGAGCGGTTTACGTCCGTATTGGCCCACCAAGCCATGTTGGATGGAGGCTTGAAGAAAAAAGACAGGCAGAACAAAGCCTTGGTTGATGAAATCAGTGCTACGATAATCTTACAGTCTTATTTGGAGTCGAAGAAATATATTTAATAAATAAAAACAGATTAAGAAAAATGATATTACCTATTTATGTGTACGGACAACCGGTGTTGCGTAAAGAAGCAGAGGATATTACCCCGGATTACCCTAATTTGAAAGAGTTGATAGCAAATATGTTTGAAACCATGAATCGTGCAGATGGTGTGGGCTTGGCTGCTCCGCAAATAGGTCTGCCTATTCGTGTTGTAACTATTGATTTGGATGTGATGTCTGATGACTTGCCCGAATTCATGGATTTCCGCCGTGCCTATATAAATCCTCATATTTTAGAAGTGGGTGGAGAGGAAGTCAGCATGGAAGAAGGTTGTTTGAGTTTGCCCGGTATTCATGAAGCGGTGAAACGTCCGGACCGTATTCATGTGACTTATTTGGATGAGGAACTGAAAGAACATGATGAGTGGGTGGAAGGTTATTTGGCAAGGGTCATGCAGCATGAATTTGATCATCTGGACGGAAAAATGTTCATTGATCATTTGTCTGCATTACGCAAACAGATGATTAAAGGAAAGCTGGGGGCCATGCTGAAGGGCAAGGCGCGTTGCTCCTATAAGGTCAAGACTATAAAATGATAACTCCGCAATTTTGATCTATGCGCCACCAGTGGCGCATTTGTGGAAAAACCGTATTTTTATAAATACAAAATGATAAAACGGATACTCTATACATTATTAATAATGTTCCCTGTAGTGGCTTCGGCACAGATAAATACGGACAGGGTGATGGCGATAGGGCGTAATGCGCTTTATTTTGAGGATTATGTCCTTTCGATTCAATATTTCAATCAGGTGATTAATGCAAAGCCTTATTTGTCTGATCCTTATTTCTATAGAGGTCTGGCGAAGATAAATTTGGATGATTTTCAGGGGGCGGAGAGTGATTGTTCGGAGGCTATTGAGAGGAATCCGTTTGTGGTAAGTGCTTACCAGGTGCGTGGATTGGCACGGATCCAGCAGAATAATTTTGCGGGAGCTATAGAAGATTATACCAAGGCGTTGGAGTTTGATCCTGAGAACATAGGGGTATGGCATAATATGGCCCTTTGCCGTATCAGACAGGAGGATTATAAGGGGGCGAAGAATGATCTGGATAAGCTGATCGCCATTTCCCCCCGATATACAAAGGCCTATTTGATGCGTGGTGAGGTGGATTTGAAGCAGAAAGATACTTTGGCTGCCGAAAAAGACTTTGGCAAGGCGATTGAAATAGACCGTTATGATGCAGATACATGGGCCAGCCGTGCTATCCTTCGTCTGCAACAGCAGAGATATAAAGATGCGGAAGCCGATTTTGATCATGCCATCCGTCTGTCCACCCGGAATTCAGGTGTTTATATCAACCGTGCTTTGGCCCGTTACCATCAGAATAACCTGAGAGGAGCGATGAGTGACTATGATATTGCATTGGATATTGATCCCAATAATTTCATCGGCCATTATAACCGGGGCTTGTTACGTGCACAAGTAGGCGATGACAACCGGGCTATTCAAGACTTTAATTTTGTTATCGAAATGGAGCCCGACAATATGATGGCTATTTTCAACCGTGGTCTGTTGTTGGATCAGACAGGAGATTATAAAGGGGCAATTAAAGATTATTCTACGGTGATAAATGAATATCCCAATTTCTTGCTGGGATATCAGTACAGAGCGCAGGCGCGTAGGAAAATAGGGGATGTGAAAGGTGCTGATGCAGATGAATTCAAGGTGTTGAAAGCACAGCTGGATAAACAGAACGGAGTAGATCCTAATAAGCAGACTGCCGATAATACGGAGAATAATAAAACCCGTAAGAAGTCCGACAAGAACATGAACAACTATCGTAAGATAGTGGTTGCCGACAACGAAGAGGGAGAAGAAAAATATAAGAGTGACTATCGTGGACGCGTGCAGGATAAGAATGTGAATATTGTTCCCCAGCCCATGTTCGTGCTTACCTATTATGAAAAGCACGATGATGTGAAACGGCAGGTCAACTATTATAAGTTCATTGAAACATTGAATAATCAGAAAGTACTTCCCGGCCGTCTGATTATAACTAATGAGGAAGCTCCTCTGACGGAAGAACAAGCTACAAAACATTTTGCATCCATTGACGAACAGACTGCTGCCATTGTGGCTGATCCGAATGATGTGAACAAACGTTTTGCACGTTCATTGGACTTTTATCTGGTGCAGGATTTTGCAAGTGCCATTGAAGATTTGAATCAGGCTATTATTATAGAAGATCATTTCTTCCCGGTTTATTTCAACCGTGCTCTCATCCGTTATAAGCAGCTGGAATACCAGAAGATGGAAAAAGAGTATGATTTGAAAGCCGGTCCGGGAGAGAAGAGTGCCGTGAAAGCTGCGGACTATGAAATGGTAAAGCGCGATTTGGACAAGGTGATTGAGCTGGCTCCGGATTTTGTCTATGCTTATTATAATAGAGGTAATGTGCTTTCTATCTTGAAAGACTATCGTGCGGCAATTGTTGATTATGACAGAGCCATCCAGTTGGACCCTAAATTTGCGGATGCTTATTTCAATCGCGGCTTGACACATATTTTCTTGGGTAACAACAGGCAAGGTATACAGGACCTGAGTAAAGCAGGTGAGTTGGGGCTTTTCTCTGCTTACAATATCATCAAACGCTTTACGGAACGAAAAGAATAACATTTTTTTGCTAAAAAGAGGATAAGTCAAAAAGATTTCGTTATTTTTGCATCCTCAAGAAAGAATATAAATAGAAGATTATGATAAAGATAACATTCCCCGACGGCTCCGTTCGCGAATATAACGAAGGAGTTACTGGTCTGCAGATTGCAGAAAGTATCAGTTCACGGCTGGCACAAGATGTTTTAGCTTGTGGCGTGAACGGTGAAACGATTGATTTATCTCGCCCTATCAATGAAGATGCAAACTTCGTTCTTTATAAATGGGAAGACGAACAGGGCAAACATGCTTTCTGGCACACTAGTGCCCACTTGCTGGCCGAAGCATTGCAAGAACTTTATCCGGGCATTCAGTTTGGTATCGGCCCGGCCATTGAAAACGGTTTTTACTATGATGTAGACCCGGGTGAAGCAATCATTAAGGAAGCAGATCTACCCGCTATCGAGGCCAAGATGGCCGAGTTGGCTGCAAAGAAAGAGATATTGGTGCGTCAGAGCATCGCTAAAGAGGATGCGTTGAAGAAATTCGGTGAAAGAGGTGAAACTTATAAATGTGAATTGATTTCCGAACTGGAGGATGGACACATCACCACTTATACACAAGGTGCGTTTACCGACCTTTGCCGTGGTCCTCACTTGACCTCTACCGCTCCTATCAAAGCTATCAAGCTGCTTTCTGTAGCCGGTGCTTATTGGAGAGGACAGGAAGACCGCAAGCAGATGACACGTATTTATGGTATAACTTTCCCGAAGAAGAAAATGCTGGACGAATATCTGGTAATGCTGGAAGAAGCCAAGAAACGCGACCATCGTAAGATAGGTAAGGAAATGGATTTGTTCATGTTTACCGATATGGTGGGCAAGGGACTTCCCATGTGGTTGCCGAAAGGTACTGCCTTGCGTATCCGTTTGCAGGATTTCTTGCGCCGTATCCAGGCCCGTTATGATTATCAGGAAGTAATGTGTCCGCCTATTGGCAACAAGAACCTGTATATCACTTCCGGACACTACGCCAAGTACGGTAAGGACTCGTTCCAGCCTATTCATACACCCGAAGAAGGGGAAGAATATTTCCTGAAACCGATGAATTGTCCTCATCACTGTATGATTTATAAGAATTCTCCACGTTCTTATAAGGACCTGCCGTTGCGTATCGCGGAATTCGGAACCGTATGCCGCTACGAACAGAGTGGTGAATTGCACGGACTGACCCGTGTGCGCAGTTTTACACAAGATGATGCTCACTTGTTCTGTCGTCCCGACCAAGTGAAGGAAGAATTCCTTCGCGTGATGGATATCATCAACATTGTGTTCAAGTCTATGAATTTTGAGAATGTGGAAGCTCAGATTTCTCTTCGTGACAAGGTGAACCGCGAAAAGTATATCGGTAGCGATGAGAATTGGGAAAAAGCAGAACAGGCTATTATTGAAGCTTGCGAAGAAAAAGGCCTGACTGCGAAAGTGGAATATGGTGAGGCTGCATTCTATGGTCCTAAATTGGACTTTATGGTGAAAGATGCTATCGGTCGTCGCTGGCAATTGGGAACAATTCAGGTAGACTACAACTTGCCCGAACGCTTCCAGTTGGAATATATGGGCTCGGATAACCAAAAGCATCGTCCGGTAATGATTCACCGTGCGCCTTTCGGATCAATGGAACGTTTTGTTGCCGTATTGATTGAGCATACTGCCGGTAAATTCCCGCTGTGGCTGACTCCTGACCAAGTAGCTATTCTGCCTATTTCTGAGAAATTCAATGAGTATGCGGAACAAGTGAAAGCGGAACTGAGAAAATTCGATGTTCGTGCTATTGTGGATGACCGTAATGAAAAAATCGGCCGTAAGATTCGTGACAATGAAATGAAGCGTATTCCTTACATGTTGATTGTAGGCGAGAAAGAAGCTGAAAACGGTGAAGTTGCAGTCCGCAAGCAGGGCGAAGGCGACAAAGGAACCATGAAAATAGAAGAATTCGGAAAAAATCTTGCCGAAGAAGTTTCTAATATGATAAATAAATGGTAACTTTGCAGCCGTTTGCA
>OHPB01001777.1_pt1 | contig 10548 bp, 11 predicted proteins | sample 1577621 | NCBI WGS metagenome assembly OHPB01 (sample SAMEA3879577, study PRJEB24766) | human gut metagenome | biome: human-associated habitat; feature: feces | place: USA | collected 1985/1987 | reverse complement strand
TTAGTATAAAAATTAATAATGAGGTAATATTTATGTCTAAAGAATTAGAAATTGAATTTAAAACATTATTAACCAAAGATGAATATATTAAACTTTGTGAAAAATTCAAAGATTGCAAAAGAAATCTTCAAATCAACTATTATTTTGACACATCTCGATTCACTCTTAAAGCCTCCGATATAGGTCTTAGAGTTAGAATGCTTGATAAAGATAAATATATTGTAACTTTGAAAAGAAAAAAAGGATATGTTTTACAAGAAATTAATGAAAATATTAACAAAGAAACTTTTGATCAATTTTTATCAACAGGTATTGTACCTGTTGAAGAAATTCAAAAAGATTTAGAGGATGTTATTAAGGGACAATTGTTAGTCAATTATATGTCACTTTCAACCTATCGAATAGGTTTCCCCTATAAAAAAGGACAACTTGCAATTGATAAGTGTAAATATGTCGATACCGTTGACTATGAACTTGAATATGAAGCAACATCATATGAAGCAGGAAAACGTGAATTTGTTGAAATTGTTCGTGAATTTGGTATTACATATAAAAAAAGTCAACCCAAGATTAAACGAGCATATGATGCTTTGCGAAAAAAAATATAATTATTCATCATTATTCTAACATAAATAAAAACCTATAAAGTTAGTTAAGAAATTCTTAATAAACTTTATAGGCAATTCAAATACAAAATAAAATATATAATATAAATTGTTACAATTATTGGTTTTGTATAAATATTTATTCCAAAGAAAAGATATATTATAATATATGGAACAAGAGCTATTGGTACAGATAAAAACAATATGCCCATTGTTTTTAAAAATTGTAATCTGCCGATAGGACCGTCAAATTTAAATATGTTTCTTCCTCTTTGCGGTAATTCTTGAATTTGAGTCATGGTTTACTTCCTTATTTTAGTAATACTTAGACAGAGTAATTTTGTATAAAATTACTCTGTCTAAAATTTGTATTTTTTATTTAAGCATATCATTGATTGCTTTAGCTGCTTTTTTGCCTGCTCCCATTGCATTAATTGCGTTAGAAGCTCCAACCGGAGCAACGTCACCACCGGCAAATACACACGGGAGATTTGTTGAGCGCTTTTCAGGGTCAACTTCAATATAACCTTTAGCGTCGGTTATAATTTCTAATCCTTCAGCTAGAGCTGATTTTTGAATAATAGGATTTGGTCCGGTACCAAGAGCAACGATAACAGTATCAACGTTTTCTGTTACAAATTTTCCTGTTCCTACAGGCTTTCTTCTGCCTGAAGCATCAGGTTCACCAAGTTCCATTATTTCAAACTTCATACCATCAACATAGCCTTCGTTTTCAAGGATTTCAACAGGAGCGTGCAAGAATTTGAATTGAACACCTTCTTCTTTTGCGTGTCTGATTTCTTCAAGTCTTGCAGGAAGTTCTTTTTCTGTTCTTCTATATAGAATTGAAACGTCTTTAAAGCCAACTCTAACAGCCGTTCTTGCTGCATCCATTGCAACGTTTCCGCCGCCGATTACCGCAACTTTTGTACCGATTTTTAACGGGGTTGCAGTTTCTCCTCTTCCAGCACCCATAAGGTTTACTCTTGTTAAAAATTCGTTTGCGGAGAATACTCCGTTAAGGTTTTCTCCTGGAATCCTCATCATTTTAGGAAGTCCGGCACCTGAGCAAATAAAGATTGCATCAAAGCCGTCATCTTTTAACTGCTTTAGGGTTATAGATTTACCAACGATAACATTTGTGTGAAATTCTACTCCCATAGTTTTCAGGTTTGTAATTTCTCTATCCAGAATAGTTCTTGGAAGTCTGAATGGCGGGATACCATAGCGAAGAACACCGCCAAGTTTATGAAGAGCTTCAAAAACTACAACTTCGTGTCCGGCTTTCCTAAGGTCGGCAGCCGCAGTAATCCCGGCGCAGCCTGAACCGACAACTGCAACTTTTTTGCCTGAAGGTTTAATTTCAACAGTTTCAGCTTTTGTATTGTCTCCAACATATCTTTCAAGAGCTCCGATAGCAACAGGTTCTCCTTTTATACCTAAAATACATTGACCTTCGCATTGTCTTTCTTGCGGACAAACTCTGCCGCATACTGAAGGCAGCATACTTGTTTGTCTGATAATTTTTCCGGCTTCATCTATATTATCTTCTTTTAAAGCTGCAATAAATTCCGGGATTTTAATATTAACAGGGCAGCCTTGTACGCATCTAGGGTTTTTGCAGTGTAAGCATCTTGATGCTTCAAGTTTAACCTGTTCCGGAGTTAAATTGCTTTCTACCGGATCAAAATTTGAACGTCTTTCTATTTTATCTTGTTCTTTTACTCTTTGTCTTTCTACAGCCATGGTCTCATCCCTTCATATATAAATATTCTAATCAATTATTAATATTTTAATTAAAAAACATCCTTAGTGCAAGTTTTATTAAATAATAATATGAGCAATATTTATAAAGACTGTATATCTTTTTTTATATCTTCTAATTTGCAGGAGATTAATTTCATTTTTGCAACGATAGTTTCAAGTTCTTTTTTATCTTTTCCGGGGATTTTTAGATTTTTACATAGAATTGGAGTAGCGCAAAATTGAATGATTGCATCGCATTTGCCAATGAGGTTTATAAGTTCTTCTTCGTATAATTTAAGTTGTATTTTGGTGGTTTTTAAAAACATTACAGACCTGCTGGTGCCAATAGGCAGTCGACTATTGTCATATAATTGCATATCTCTGTATAAATGTCAAGTAAAATAATCTGTAATGTGGGGGATTGATGATTGCTTCAGGGGATAAAATTCTTTACATATTTTATAAATGGTGAAAATATCTTTTGATCTGTGATAATATTGCTTTAAAGGATTATTATATTAAAAAGGTTAGGAAAATATGATTTTGGAAATAGTTGTTTTATTATTGTCTATAGTAATTACAGGTCTTACTGTTTGGATTATAGCTTCAAAATTTTATCAAAAGGAAATGGTTGAAATTAAGGAAGAAAATTTGAGGTTAAAAAGTCAGATTGGCTTGAATGAAAGTATAGTTAACGAGGTAAAGGCTTCTTTTGCAAAAATTGCACAGGATTCATTAAAAAATCAACAGGAAGCATTGTTATATGAGCATTCAAACGATTTGAAAAATAAAATGGAGTTGTTTAAAGCAGAAGAAATTACTCCGGTAAATCGCTTGTTAAAGGAATTTAAAGATAGTATTGATAATTATCAAAAGTCTCACCAAAATGAATCTTTAGAGATAAAAAATGCGATTGCTACTGCGGAAAAGTATGCACGAGCATTGACAATGAACCAGAATTCTAAGGGTGAATTTGGTGAAGAATGGCTTGAGCAGATTTTTAAATTTGCTAATTTAGAAGAGAATGTTCATTATACAAAGCAATTTAGTGCTGATGGGGTTAAACCTGATTTTGTGGTGAACCTTCCTAACAGCAAGAATATAATTATTGATTCAAAAGTTATTTTGAAAAATTATATCGAGTACCAGCAGTCTGATGATAATGAAAATTTAAAGAAAGCTTTTATTACGGATATCACAAATTGTATAACTTTACTTGCTAAAAAGAACTACGAAGAAATTGAAGAGTTAAACCAGCCTGGATTTATATTAATGTATATTCCTGTTGAAACATGTATTAACTTAATTTATACGGATTATGATTTCAGAAAGGTGGTAGAGTTGGCTTCTTCCAGAAATATTATCATTGTCGGCACCTCTTCTCTTTTGGTAACTCTTCGTTTGGTTAACCAGTTGTGGGCATCTCAAACTCAGTATGACAATGTCCAGAATATTATTACGGTTGGCGAAAATTTATATAATAATATAGCTTCTCACGCTCAAAATCTTATGAATATACAGCAGGCTGTTGATAAGGCTGCTGCAGCTGTTAAAACAGAACTTAACAGATTTACAGCAAGGAAAAACGGTAGTATATTTAAAGAAGCAGAAAAATTAAAACAGTTTGGAATCTCTTCAAAAGAAATAAAATCCGGGAAAAAGATAGTTGACAATTCTATTCCACAGTTGTTTTTAGAAGACAGCCAGTCTGATTTAGAAGAAGAAGTTAATGTATAGGAGTTAAAATATGAGTGACAAATTTATTGAAAACAGAAAGTTTTTAGGGCTTAATGGAGTTTTAGGCAGGCGAGATTTTATCATAAATTGCGTAATAATAGACTTATTAGAATGTTTATTTGTATTAACACCATTGTTTTATGGGGTAATTTTTAATTCTGATATTTCATCAATACTTTTAAGTAACTCAAAGCCTTTATGGTATTCTATTACGCTTGTTATTGTAGGATTTATTTCTTGCGGACTGTATTTCCCAAGTATTGTGCGCAGGGTTCGAGATATTTTAGCAGAAGAGGATAATAACAGAGTTTTTGTTATTTCTTCAGTTTTGACTGTTCTTATATTTATGGGTTATACTCCTGTCGGGATAACCTCTTTTGGCGGTTGGTTAGTATTTTTTACACTTCTTTCATTGATGTTTTGGAAAGGTCGTATTACCGGTGAAAAACCCAAAAGTGAAATTATTAAATTTAATTGGGGTGCGTTTTGGGGAACCTGGATTTGGGGATTAATAAACAAAACTCCGAAAGCCTTATTGATGTTACCGTTATTGTTTACTGTTGGTTGGTTTCCATTTATGATTTTATGCGGTTTGAAAGGTAATGAATGGGCGTATGAAAAGAATAAAGAACATGTTAAAGATGTAGAATCTTTCCATGATTTTCAGATAAAGCAGTCTGTTATTTTGACTTTTGCAGCTCCGATTATATCTTTATTTTGCTTTATGGGTTTATCTGTTGTTTCCGGATCTATGCTTGTTAAATATTCAAAATCACATCCTGAGTTCAATAAAAAGATTGAACGCTTCTACCGTAATTACCAAAAATCAACTGTAGAAAATTCTTTTGAAAAAATTGAATTAACAGATAATGAATATAAGTTTTATTTAGACCCGGAAGATTGGACTGATGTTTCAGATGTTATAAGAGTTTCAGCGTTTAAAAGTGCTGTTGCTTATACCCTTATAAGTAAAGACAAAAACTTTTTATCAATAAAAGATTTTGTTGATTCCGTAGAAGAAATTAATAAGGTTAAAATATACAGTATATTTAATAATGAAATTCTTGGGGAATTTTATGTTGAACCAAAAGCTATCAGAGAATTGTATAAAAATACAAAAGAAACTGATAAAAATTTAAAAGAAGTTAAAAAACAATGGGAGCAAGGGTATAAATTTAATCCGACACCGTCACTTCCATAAACGCAGAATAAATGAAATGCGAAAAGCGGCTTATTTAACAAGCCGCTTTTTGTTTCCTAAATATTTATCTAAAATAATACAAGCATCAGCTATAATTTCTTCACACGGTCGCTGTTGATAATATTGTTCTGTTCGTTTTGATGGGATTGGAGAATCTTGTTGATTTTCTTCAAGTCCCAATAATTCTCTACAGATTATTGTATTATTTTTCTTTTTAAATTCATTGGCAAGATTTTGTATAAGTTCATAATGCTTTGCTTTTATTTCATCATTATTATTCTCAGTGTAGCCTGATTCTAATCCTGCAATCATAAACATTGCACTTACTGCTCCACAAACTTCTCTTAATCTGCCCATTCCGCCGCCAAACGATGAAGACAGCTTTAGTGCGGTTTCTTTGTCAAAGCCATAGTTTTTTGCATAAGTTAAGAATACAGATTGTGCGCAATTATAGCCATTTTTGAAATATTCTCTAGCAATTTGTTCGTTATTCATAATTTACTCCGTAAATAATTGGTAAGTTATAACTGAAACCGAAGTTGCCAAATTCAACGATTCTACGGTTTTATCCATTTCGATTTTTACGGAATTTGTAGAAAATCCAATAAGATTTTCGGATAATCCGTCTGCCTCGCTTCCAAACATAACAAGGCATGGTTTTTTTATTTTAAATGTTTTTAAAAGATTTTTAGCTTTTGGTAAAGTTGCTATTCTCTCAAATTTTTCAAATGTTTCTTCAAGTTCTGAAACATCTTTAATTTGGATTACCGGCAGCTTCCAAAGGTTTCCGACAGATGCCCTTACGCATTTGGGATTATAAATATCAACACTGTCGCCATATAAAACTATTGCATCAGCTTTAAAAGCTGTTGTTGATCTGATTATTGTGCCAAGATTTCCAACATCTTTTATGTTTTCAAGAAGTATAACTTTTTGCGATTTTTTTAGTATATTTTTATCATAAATTTTTTGAAAACCTACAGCAATTGCTTCCGGCGCGGAGTCAGTTGTGCCAAGCTTTTTTAGAACTGCTTCATTTGTTTCTATTATTAAATTTTTAGCAAAATTATAATTGTTTAAATGTTTTTTTTCTACAAAAATTTTTTCAATTTCTATTCCAAAATCAAAAGCTTCTTTGATTGCTTTGAACCCTTCCAGTATAAATTTGCCGGATTGTGTGCGGTATTTTTTTTGCTGAAGTTTCGCATATTCTTTTACCAGTTCATTGTTAACACTTGTGATTTCCATTATCTAACCTCAAATTCTTTAAGCCATTCTTTTTCCTGTTCTGAGAGAAGGTCGAAATTGATTAACTTTTTCTCATAATTCATATTAACAAAAGAATGGATATTGTTGTCTTTGAAATAGCAGGAATTTTCGAGTCTAACCCCAAAAAATCCTTCTTTATACAACCCGGGTTCTATGGAAAAACACATCCCATCAAGTAACGGTGTTTTTGCAATTTCGCCGGAGCTAAGGTTTGGCGGGTATTCATGAACATTTATTCCAATGCCGTGCCCTAAACCGTGGTTGAAAACAAATCCGTCAAGGTTCTCTGAGTTAAAAAAGTTATGAACGGATTGATCGATTTCAAAACCGGTTAAAGGTCGTTGTGTATTTGTTTTTCCATAGTTGAATGCTTGTAAAAAAGCTTTTAATACGGTTGTATAGACTTTTTTGTGAAGTTCTGACGGAGAGCCTTTTACAAATACTCTTGTGATATCTGTAGCCAACCCGCCTTCAAAATATCCGCCGCAATCAATCAAAACAAGGCTGCCGTCTGTTATTATCTCATCTTTTGATGATTTTGAGTAATGTGCGAGGGCTGAATTTTTGTCTTTAGCAACAATAGAATTGAAGCTTAAACCAAGCGCACCTTGTTTTTTGAACTCTTTTGCAAGCTGCTCTGCTATATCAAATTCGGAAAGTTTATCATTGTTTTCTATATAATTTCTGATTGCCGAAACTGCATTATCCGTTTTTCTAAATGCATCTTTTAAATGTTCAAGTTCAGCGTCTGTCTTTTGTGCTTTCATTTTTTGAACAGGATTTTCATTCAACTCAATAGCTTTTTTTGATAAAATACTGTATTCAAAAGCGTTAATTGTAGATTTGTCTACATAAACTTCTTTGGTTAAATTTCTTAAAAAATCTTCTAAATTTGATAGTTTATCTTGGGTAAATAAAACGGCATTGTCTTTAAAAATAAGTGCTTTAGCTTTGATTTTTGCACTGTAATTTTGGGAAAAATTCCGCATATTAAAAAGGTATGAAACCTCATCTAAATCCGTAATATAGAGTGCTTTATCAGATGATATTTTTTGCGAAATTTTTGCTATTTTTTCTTCACTTGATAATCCTGTAAATTTAATATTAAGATTAATATTTTCAGAATTGTTTTTTGAAAATTTTTCATCAAGCGGGTCGTTATCAAGTAGCTTTATTTGACGCTTGGAGGCTAAGTATTCGTATTTTTTCTGTGAGTTTTTCTTTGAAAATATCCCTAATATTTTGTTTTCCGGTATTTTATTTAAAAGTTCTTCTAAATATTTTTGACCGGTTTGCAGCTTAACAACGGTAATTTTTCTTTGATCCACTTCCATATCAGCCTGTATATGGTAACGTCCGTCAACAAATAAAAACACAGTTTCAGGTGTGATGAGAGCTTCTCCTGTCGAGCCTGAAAAGTTTGTTAATTTGTATCTTGAATTCTCTTCCAACGTATTATATTCAACAAGAAATTCGTTTGTTGCATTGACCAGCAGATATTGAATTTTCTGCTCTGCCATATAGTTTTTTAAAATTTCTAAATTGTCCATAACTGCCTCCGGGTGAAAAATTACCGTAATAAGTCTGCCAAAATTTAGTTTTTACCGGTAACCTGGATTAAATGCCAGCCGAATTGTGTTTCAACCGGTTTTGATAATTCGCCTACTTCTAAAGAAAATGCGGCATCTTCAAACGGTTTAACCATCATGCCTTTCCCGAAAAATCCTAAATCTCCGCCGTTAGCACCTGACGGGCATAATGATTTTTCAGACGCAATTTGTGCAAAATCTTTGCCGCTTGAAATTTCACTGTATAATTCTTGGGCCTCTTGTTCTGTTTTTACAAGAATGTGGCTTGCTCTAACTTCTGTTGTCATAATTTCTACTCCTATAACATTCTACAGGAGCGATTATAAAATAAAAAGGTTTGTCTTGCAATACTACAATACAAACCGGAAGTTATAAAACATGAAAAATTTTCTGAAAGTAAAGCGTAAGTTCAAATCGTTTTAAACCAAACCGCAAAAGAAAAAATCTTGTCGCAACCCCGAAAAAGTGCCTGGACGACTCAAACTTACATTAATATAATACGCTGTCATGGACATGTTTTGCACCATTCGTAAGGATAAATTTTCTTTGATATTGATGAGTATTTTCTACTAACCCCAAAGTATTAGATTGTTAAAATCCAAAAATATAAAAATGCCTTGATTTTAAAAATTTTTTATTGTATTATCAAATGGTGATAATTTAATATTCGTGCGGAAGTAGCTCAGTTGGTAGAGTATCTGCCTTCCAAGCAGACTGTCGCGAGTTCGAGTCTCGTCTTCCGCTAATAAAGAAGAGTCCTTAATGGGCTCTTTTTTATTAGACGTCAGCAAGCTTGTCGAATTCACGTTTTATTTCTTGAATATCCTGCCACATAAGCCATTTAGGGCCGCCTTTTTCACGTGTATCATTCCTTAATAAATACGACGGATGGAAAATCGGCATCATCTTTGCACCATAAACTTCAACAACTGCTCTCTCTGGAGGAAACCATTTGCCTCTGAGTTTTGTAATGCCTCCGATATTCCGCAAAGCAAAATTATCTTTGGTTTAATAATTTCTATCTGGGCTTTCAAATACTCCCAGCAGGCTTCTTTTTCTTCTGGAAGCGGGTTTCTGTTATCAGGAGGACGGCATTTTAACGTATTGCATATATAAATATCTTTTTCCCGCGTAAATCCTACAGATGCAAAAATCCTGTCGAGAAGCTGTCCTGCTTTCCCGACAAAAGGTTTTCCCTGCTGATCTTCATAAAATCCGGGAGCTTCTCCTATAAGCATTAGTTTCGGATTTGGTACGCCGTCAGAAAAAACTATGTTAGTTCTTGAAGCAGCAAGCGGGCACTTATGACAATTCAAACATTTTTGACGTATTTAACTTAATTTTTCGTACATAAAAATATCACTTCCTCGGTAAATAAGTTGTCAAAAAGTCTGTGAAATAAACTCTTTCTTATCCGTGCTCTTGTCATACACAATTTTTTTTCAATCCTGAAATTATGGCGTTTTGCAAAATCATAAAAATCTTTTATGGTTAAAAGGTGGATATTGGGTGTATCATACCACTCAAAAGGCAGTATATTTGATTTTGGCATTTTCCCGTGAAACATCAAATAAAAACGCACCCGCCAGTAAGCAAAATTCGGAAAACTTATAACAACATGTTTCGCTACTCTAAGCATTTCACGTATAACATAATCCGGTTTCTCAACTGATTGCAATGTCTGATTTAAGACAGCATAATCATAAGAATTATCAGGGTATTCCTGCAAGCCTTCATCAATATCACCCTGTATAACAGAAAGCCCTTTTTCAAGACATTTGACAATGTTATCCTGATTAATATCAATTCCGCTTACACGTACGCCTTTATCCTTAAGCATTTTGGTTAACGTGCCGTCACCGCATCCCAAATCAATAACATTTTTACCGGCTTCTATCATATCTGTAATGATAGAATAATTCAGATGAAGTCCTTTTGACTCTGTGTAATGTTCGTTTAGTCTGTGCATAAGAAACTCCTTATTATTCGGGTTTGAGTTTCGTATTCCAGAAGAAATGCATCATGTCCGCAAGGTGATTGTATCTCACAATAAGAAACATCTTTTTTATTCTCCATTAACGCTTTAACAAGCTCTTTTGACTGACTTGACGGGAACAGCCAGTCTGAAGAAAATGAAATAACCAGATACTTGGACTTTGTATCCTTAAATGCTTTTTCGAGCGAACCGTACTTTTTAGCAATATCAAAGTAATCAACAGCTTTTGTTATATAAAGATAACTGTTTGCATCAAATCTGTCTACAAAAGTCTGGCCCTGATGTGCAAGATAGCTTTCAACTTCAAAGTCAATATCAAAGTTGAAGTTAGGCGAGTCTTTATCCTGAAATCTTCTTGCAAATTTTTCATGCATAGCTTCTTCGCAAAGGTAAGTTATATGTCCC
>OHPB01001774.1_pt1 | contig 10577 bp, 6 predicted proteins | sample 1577621 | NCBI WGS metagenome assembly OHPB01 (sample SAMEA3879577, study PRJEB24766) | human gut metagenome | biome: human-associated habitat; feature: feces | place: USA | collected 1985/1987 | reverse complement strand
CATTACATAAAAATAGAGAATTTGATAAATTAATTATTATAAGTAAGTCCGATATTTCTGACAGATATCCTAGACTATTTGTTGATTCCTTTATTAATAATAACATTTTGCAACATGTTAAAAAAAATTGTTTGATTATTGTAAAATTGTCTAATGATTATGATGATATGAAGTGGATAGTTCGCAATTTAATTAAATTATATAATCTTACTTTTAAATTAAATCTGCATTTAGGTATAATTGATAATAATTGTAATTACTTAGGCTTTATTGAAAACTTTGAAAACTCAAAATATTCAGATGATTTTATAACTTGTCTTAAGTGTTTATTTATTTTTGATAAGAAACAGCAATATGAATATATTTACGACACAGTCTGTGAGTATTTAGACAACCAATTTTGTAAAGGAAATATCTGTGACTTTAAGAATGACCAGTGCATTGCAAATAGAGAGAACAAAACAGCCCACAAAGATATGGGATGTTGTTATTCTTTTGAATATTGTAAAGTTTTTGACCCCAGATTCATTAAAAATGTAAAACTCTGTCAACATCTAAAAAACAAGACTTGCTCGACAAAATGTATTACTTGTAAACTCTTTACCTGTAAATATTTAAAAGAACGCGGAATAAAATTTGACACACATAAAATATTGCTTTTGGATTGTTATTTTAATAAAAAACAACATTTAATATTAAACTCAAATTTCTTTCAAACACGTGATGCAATATTACAGAAATTGCTTGAAAACAATTATGATTTGTACTTTTGGTATGTTTTATTTAAGAAGTACATGATATAAGTATAAAGAGCACGGAATTATTTTTTCCCGTATAGCTTAATACCTTACCTCGTCCCCTTTTGGACTGTTATCTGCAATATATAATTTGTACATTCCATTTGACTCTCTCCTACACGCTTGTATTGGTATTCCTCTTCTCCTATAGTAAATCTTCGCTAGTGCCAAATTCTCTTCATTTGCATAACCCCCATTTATATGATAACTATCGGTTATAATATTAAAAATTTCCTTATCAGAATATCCTTTTTCCTGCCACCTTTTGAAAGCTACTTTTGCTAATATACAATCTCGTTCAGCTGGAGTTGCTCCTCTAAGATTTGCTCTTCCCTGTTCGCCCTGCTCTTTTGCAATTTCAGCATACTTAATCATATTTTGAATTTCTTGTGACTGTTGCATTTGTCCTAGGAGTTTCTTAATTTCAGGAGATGTACAAAAGTCCATAAAAATTTCTGGATGCCTATCAATTAACGCAGGAATTTGCTCTCTAGAAATATTTTGAAACGTGCTTGTAACTGCATCATAGCACACTTTAGACATTATTCCATTATATGAGTTTTTTCCTTTTACATTATCCATCCCTGTACCAACAAATCCATCAATCCTACCTGTAAGTATAGGTGGTTGTTGGAAATTAATGTCCGGATTTTCAACTTTTATTTCTCTAATAATCTCTAAAAATTTTTTTGCATCCTTAAACTCCGTATATATACACATTTTATCTGTTCTTCTAAATTCATAATCTTTAACTGCATTAACCACTTTAAAGTAGTAATTAAGTTTTGCTTGCTCACATTTTTGTTGAAATAATTGTGCAACCTTATATGTATCAATTCCTGCATTAAGATAGAATTTCATTTCTCCTTTTTCTCTATCCATACCAGTATCCATTATTTGTAATAGTTGAGGATATATATGAAACCCCATAACACCTGGGTCACCATCAAATCTATTTTTAATTAGATTCATAAAACGACACATTGTATCTATTTGTTCCTTGTTTAGTCCTATATCATTTAATTGTCCCAGCACTTTATCTTTTAAATTTGGAAATCTAAATATTTTATCCGATACTTCCCATAGATTATGATTATTAAAAAAGCTATAAAATTCATGAAATGTTTCAAATTTATCAAAAATCGATTTAAATCTAGATAATGGATATAAATTTATCTTCTTTAATTCTTCAATCTGCCTTTCTTTTTCTTCGTCAGAAATTCTCATTGATTTTATCTCATTTATCCTTTTAGCCACAAATTTGTCCAAGTTACTAACAAATTCAGGATTACTAATACTTTTATATAATCTATCAAAGTTAGGCATCCTGATGTACTTATTAAATTGCACAATATACTCATCTTGAGAATATTTATCTCTTTCACCATATTTTGTAACTCCGTCTGTAAAAGTCATCTCCATTTTCTATAGGGCGTGAACCTCCATCACATCTGTGGTTAACGTATATATCAATAATACTTCTTAATATTTCTATATCATTGAATGGACTTTTTATTTCGTCATATAAATTCATTTTTTTATCTTCCTTTCATTTTAAGTAGTATAAACTAATTTTATTTTCTATTTAGTTACACCCCTGTATTTTCAAGGTTTATATTACTTTTTTGTAGCAAAAATGATATCCCCCTCTTTTTATGGTATAATTTGTACATCAATGTCATATGCTCATTATATGTTTGCTACTTCAACTTTCTTGTGTCGTTCCTAATCTCATTGACAGTAATTTGCTTATTCCGTTTTCTTCCATTGTTACCCCATAAACTGTATCTGCGACTTCCATTGTTCCTTTTCTATGTGTTATTACTAAAAACTGTGATGCTTTACTAAATTTTTTTAGATATTCTGCAAATCTGTATACATTTACATCATCAAGTGCTGCCTCTATTTCGTCTAATATGCAGAAGGGTGCTGGGTTTATTTTTAGTATTGCAAATAGTAGTGCTATAGCTGTAAATGCTTTTTCTCCTCCTGATAGTAACATCATATTTTGAAGTTTTTTTCCTGTTGGTTGAACTCGTATGTCTATCCCACATTCTAGTACATTTTCTTCGTCTGTCAATATTAGTTCTGCCTTTCCTCCACCAAAAAGTTCTATAAATACCTCATTAAAGTTTTTATTTATAATTTCAAATTTTTCTTTGAACTGTATTTCCATTGTTTGTGTCATGTCCGAAATCACTTTTCTTAATTTTGCTACTGTATTTTCCAAGTCAAGTCTTTGTTCACACATAAAGTCATATCTTTCGCTTAGCTTTTTGTATTCTTCTATAGAATCTACATTTATACTACCTAAATCTTTTATTTTATTTCTTAGTGAATTTACTTCTTTTTGTGCTTGTGCAATATTACTTGGCTTTCTATATTCTTCGGTGTTATTTGGTGTTATCTCATATTCATTCCACAATGTGTTTATAAGTTCTTCTATGTCCTGTTCTAGTTTTGTCTTTTTAAAGTCCAATTTTACAATTTGTTCTTTCAAACCTTCTAATACGCTAAATTGATTTGTTATTTCTTCCTCTTTTTGTGTAAGCAATTCATTTTTTTCTGTTCTTGTTCTTTTTAGCTTTTCTATATGTTCTGAACTGTTGTTAACTTCTAATTTTATTTTTTCTATTTCCTTATTTAAACTATCTATTTTTATTTGTAGTTCATCATTTTCTGTCAATGCTTGAGTCAATATATTGTTTTTATTTTCTATGTTGCTTTTATTGCTTAGAATCTCGTGTTTTATTCTCTCCACGAATTCTTCTATAGATGCTTCGCTTTCTACAAATGATGATACTGAAATTTTTAAGTTTGTTATATCAAAATTTAAATCATCTATGTATTTTTGGTTGTCCTTATTTATAGTTGCAAATTGCTCAACCTCTTGTGATAATAATTTTGTTTCTTCATTTAATATTTCTAAGTATTTTTGCTTTTCTTCTTTTATTTTAATGCTTTCCTCTTTTTGCTTATTTATAGAATCCTCTTCTTGTTTTAATTTATCTTTTCTTTGCTCCAATTTAGTAATGTTTTCTTCCATTGCAACTATTTTTTGGTTCTCAGTAGCATATTCAATTTCTACATCTTGAAGCTCTTTCTCCAGTTTTGCAACTTTTTCTATTAATTCTGTTATAGATTCTAAATAATCCTCTTTTTTAGTAGTTAATTCTTTTGTTCTTTGTGTAAGTTTTCTTAATTCTTTTTCTAATTCTTCTATTTCTCTATTTCTTCCTAATATGTTTACTGTTTTGGTTGCAACACTTCCACCTGTAATGCTTCCAGAAGAATTAATTACATCTCCTTTTAGTGTTATTATTCTAAATGAGTAATTATTCATTTTTGCAAGTGCTATACCTGTATCCATATCGTCTACTACAACCGTTCTACCTAATAAGTTTAGTACAATTTGCATATATTTTTTATCGCAATTTATTAAGTCAGATGCAATTCCAATTACCCCTTGCAATCCTTTCTGTTTTATGTTTTCAACTTTTTTTCCTTTTATAGAAGATATTGGCAAGAATGAAGCTCTACCCAAATTATTATCTCTTAAATAATTTATTAATTTTTTTGCTTCTTCTTCTGTTTCTGTAACTATATTTTGAAGGCTCTGCCCTAGACACATCTCTATTGCTGTTTCATAATTCTTATCAACAGATATTAAATTGGCAAGTACTCCATACACACCTTTTTTTAGTTGACTATTTTTTTCGCATTCTTGTAATAATGTCTTAACACTTTTAATATATCCTTCTTTTTCTTTTTCTGTCTCTTGTAAAAATTTGTGTCTGGCATCTTTCATATTTATTTGATAATTTAGTCTGCTTATTTCCTCTTCATATTCTTTAATTTTATTCATACTTTCTTGTTTTTTATTTTTTTCCTGCTCTAAATTATCATTGGCAATGTTTCTTTTATTTTGTATCTCATAAAATCCCTTTGAAACTTCTTGTTTGTTGTCTCTTGTACTATCTAATTCTGATATTATATTTTCTAATTCTAATTTTATAGCTTTCTTGCGTTTTTCTAGGTTTTCATAGTTTGCTTCTTGTGCACTTATATCTGCTAAAACTTCATATTTCTTATCTGTATTACCTTCTATTTTTTGCTTTTTTTCTTCTATTTCTAACTCTTTTTCAGATAAGTTTTTAGTTAATTTAGATAATTCTTCTTCTTTTTGTTTTAATTCAGCTTCAAATTTTTCTTTATTTTGAAATAAATTAGCTTTTTTCTCTTGTCTTTGTTTTTCTTCTTCTTCTAATTCTTTTATTCTTGTCTCAAATTCTTGTATTTCTATTTGAAGTCTTTCTTTATTATTTAAATTATTTTGTATTCTCTCTTTTGATATTCCAATTTCTGAATTCATTTTTTCTATTTTATTGGAACTCTCAAAGCCAATATTTTGCATTTGCTCTATTTGTAATATTATTTCGTCTATTTCTCTTTTTAAAGAGTCTTTTAACTCTTGTATAGATGTCAATTTTTCATCCTCTGTCTCTTTTTGTGCAACCATTATTTCTTCGTCTTGTACAATTTGCTTTAACTTTTCTTTATATGAATTTATGTTATATACAAATAATCCAACTTCTATGTTTTTTAATTCTTCTCTTAAATTTAAATATTGTTTTGCCTTTTCAGATTGTGCCTTTAATGGTTCTATATTGCCTTCTATCTCTGTTAAAATATCATTAATTCTTAATAAATTAAGCTTTGTTTGTTCCATCTTTTTTTCAGATTCTTGCTTTCTAGTTCTATATTTTACAATGCCTGCCGCTTCTTCAAATATATGCCTTCTATCTTCTGATTTGTTTGATAATATTTCATCTATTTTTCCTTGTCCTATTATGCTGTATCCATCTTTTCCTATTCCTGTGTCCATAAATAGCTCTAAAATATCTTTTAATCTGCAAGGAGTTTTGTTTATAAAATAGCCTGTTTCCCCATTTCTATATATTTTTCTTGTTACTGTAACTTCTGCATATTCTATTGGCAACTTTGCGTCAGAATTGTCTATAACAATTGAGACTTCGGCAAATCCAAGCGACTTTCTTTCTTGAGTTCCTGCAAATATTATATCTTCCGATTTTGCACCTCTTAAAGATTTCATGCTTTGCTCTCCTAGGACCCATCTTATGGCATCTGATATATTGCTTTTTCCTGATCCATTTGGTCCTATAACTGAGGTAATTCCTGGCTTAAATTCCAATATTGTTTTATCTGCAAAAGACTTAAAGCCTTGTAGTTCTAATCTTTTTAAATACATTTAATACACCTTTTCTTGTTAAACTTTTAATTTGAATATTATACAATAAACTTTATATAAAACTCTATTTAGAATTATATCATTAATAAATAAATTGTACTATAGTTTTTTATCAACTTTTGAGTTATTATATATATTATTGTATTATTAGGAGGATTTGAATAGCTTTATGAAAAATAAAATAATAAAAGCATTGTTGCTTACTTTTTCAATATTGTTAATAATTGGAGTAATTTTATATTTATTTCCGTTTATAATTAATTTATCAACTCACGAAGGTCAGCTGGCATTTAAAAATGAAATTGATAATCTTGGAGTTTGGGGAATTATTGTTTTATTTATGCTTCAACTTCTTCAAATTGTTTTAGTTGTTTTGCCAGGCGAGCCTTTAGAAATTTTAGCCGGTATGTGTTATGGTCCTATTGGAGGTACTATTTTTATAATTGTATCTGTCTTTATTACTACTACTTTAATTTATTTGCTTGTTGGAAAATTCGGAAAAAAGTATTTATACAATACATTCTCAAAAGAAAAAATTCAAAAAATTGAAAACAGCAAATTATTTAAAAATCCTAAAAAAGCAGAAGTGCTAATGTGTATACTATTCTTTACACCTGGCACTCCTAAAGACTTATTGACATATATTGGATTTTTATTTCCAATACCACCTATTAAATTTATATTAATTGCAACTTTTTTAAGATTTCCATCTATAATTTCTTCTACCATAGCTGGTAGCGGATTATCTAATGGAAAGATTTCTATAGTTATAGTATCTTATGTCATCACTTTTGTAGCTACAGCAATATTTGTTTTCCTTATTAGTAAAAAGGAAAAAGATACCACAGAAGCTATAAAAATATTAAAATAACTATATTGCCCTACACTTTACTACAAGTCTTTCCTTTCCATAGTTTGTGCAGGTTATTAATGTTAGTTCTTTTTGTCCATTTGTATGCTGAGTTGTACATCCTGTATCTGTTGGTTTAACGACATATTTATCATATACTTGATATTTTATTCTTCTGCCATATCCATCTGTCAATTCAGCTATGTCACCATTTTTTATAGAGCTTAATGTTCCAAACATCTTTCCATTTCTATAATTATGACCTACTATGCAGTAATTTCCCACCTCATTTGGATCTGGTCCCCAATATTTATTAAGCGAAATTTCTAATAATTCGTCTGATGTATCTGTTAACACTGGATAATTTATTCCTAGTCTTGGTATGTTTAAAATAGCATCTGTTTCATATTCCACTCCATTTGAAGCAGTATATATTATTGAATTCTCTTGCACTTCTTCTATTCTTTTTGCTTGCTCCGGTGTCAATTCTTCTTGGTCGTCTATAATTACTCTAATAATGTCATCTTCTGGCTGTCTTGTTGTTGTGTCTATTGCATTCGTTGCAGCAATCTGATTTAATATTTCTTGTGATACTTTTTCATTTTTATTTCTATCATACTCTGCATAAACATAATAAGAAAATAAAGCAAACACCAAAAAAACAGATAAAAAGAATTCAATTTTATAAAGCATTCTTTTTCTCTTAAATTCTGGCGTAATATACAGTTTTTCTGTTACAAGAATTTGATTCATACTTATCTCCTATTATATATTTATTATAGCATACATTTTTGTATTTTTAAATACACTTTGCCAGCAAATTTGAAATTTCACAAAATTGTTCAATTGTTAACTTTTCTCCTCTTGTATTTAATTCAATTCCCAATTCGTTAAATATGTCTATTGCTTGTTGCTTACTTTTTATTATTCCACCATTTAATAAGCTATTTATTAATGTTTTTCTTCTTTGCATAAAGCTTATTTTTATTAATCTAAAAAATAATTCTTCGTTTATAGGTTTAACCACTGGTTCATCCCTTAGTACTAATTTTATAACTTGAGAATCAACTTCTGGTGCTGGAATAAATTTATAATTTTCAACATTTAATATTACTTTTGGATTTGAATAATAATACACCGAATATGTAATCGCTCCAGAATTTTTATCTCCTGGAATTGCTGTTAATCTTTCTGCCACTTCTTTTTGTATCATTACTGTTATTGTTTCTATTGGTAGTTTTTTTTCTAACAACTGCATAATAATAGGAGTTGTAATATAGTAAGGAAGATTTGCAACAACTTTGGCTGTTTTAAATCCGTTTTTCTCTATTACTTCCTTTAAATCTACTTTTAATACATCCTCATTTATAATTTCTAGGTTTGTGTATAATAAAAATCTGTCTTGTAATACTTTAATCATTTTTTTATCAAGCTCTATTGCAATTACCTTTTTAGCTTTTTCTAATAGCTTTTGGGTTAAAGTTCCAAGACCTGGCCCAATTTCTATTACCAAGTCATCTGTTGTTAAGTCAGAGGCCTCTACTATTTTTTCTATAGATTCATCATCAACCAAAAAGTTTTGACCTAAGCTTTTATTAGCAGTAATATTATATTTTTTCATTAGAAACTTAGTTTCATCGTACACATTATTCATTGTTAATTCAATTCTCCTATTATGTATAAATTATGTTTATATTTTATCATGTTTATGTTGATATTGCAATGTATTAAACATTGTTTAAAAGCATTGATTTTTGTTTTATTATATAATAAAATGTTGTTATTATTAAAAAAGTAGGTGTAAAATGAATACAAAGAACAAAAGCAAAGCCCCAAAATACTCTAGGGCTCTGAGATTAAGAAATGGTATGATTGCAATATTTTGTGTGTTTTTATTGCTAATTGGACGTTTATTTTGGTTACAATTTATTAAAGGTCCTTGGTTAAAGGAACAAATGTATAGTCAATTAATTACTAGTAGAGCAATAAGTCCTAAAAGAGGTACTATATATGATACAAACGGAAAAGAGTTAGCTATAAGCGCTGCTGTAGATACTGTTACCATTAATCCAGACCTTATAAAAGTATCTGAGGAAAACAAAGAATTAGAAGAAATTAAAACTAAAGCTTTAAAAGAGAAAGTTGCGAAAGCTTTTTCAGAGATCTTTGAATTAGATTATGAAAAAACCTTAGCTAAAGTTAATAGCACAAGTTGGTTAGAGACGATTGTTTCAAAGGTTCAAAAAGACAAAATTGATAAACTGAAAAAATGGATGGAAGAGGAAAAGATTTATTCTGGCATTAATATAGATGAAGATACCAAAAGATATTATCCTTACAATAATTTAGCATCAAATTTAATAGGTTTTTGTGGAGATGAAAATAGAGGCTTAGAGGGATTAGAAAATGAATTTGATTCTTTATTAACTGGTACACCTGGAAGGATAATTACTTCTCAAGATGCAATCCAAGAATTCATTCCTGACCAGAACGAGACCCTATTTGTTGCAGAAAATGGTAATAATATAACATTAACATTAGATGTAAATATTCAGGCTATTGCTGAAAAATATTTGGAGCAAGCTTGCAAAGAAAATAATTGTGCTCGTGGCGGAAATGTTATAATTATGAATCCAAATAATGGTGACATTTTGGCAATGGCAACTTACCCAAACTATAATTTAAACACTCCTTATAAAGTCACAAGTATTACTGAGGACAAGTGGAAAGAAATGACTTCTGAGCAAAAGTCTAATGCTATGTATAGTATGTGGAGAAATAGAGCTCTTTCCGATAGATATGAACCTGGTTCTGTTTTTAAGGTTATAACTGCTGCAATTGGTTTAGAAGAAAATTTGGTTTCTCCTGATGAAAAAAATGTTTTTGATTGTCCTGGATATCATGTTGTAGCTGGAAATACCATTTATTGTTGGAAAGGTATACCTGGCCATGGTAAACAAAGTTTAAGAGATGCTTTGTGCAATTCTTGTAACCCAGCATTTATGGAATTAGGCGAGAAGATTGGTGCTAAAACACTATATAAATATTTTGAAGCTTTTGGTTTATTTGACTCAACCAATTTAACTTCTGGTGATGTTAGCGGAAACTTCTGGGACTTAGAAGATGTTGGTCCTGTTGAGCTGGCTACCTCTTCATTTGGTCAAAGATTTGGTATAACACCATTGCAAATGGCAACCGCTATATGTTGTATAGCAAATGATGGCATATTAGTTCAACCTAAAATAATAAAACAGGTTACAAATACTGATACTGGTGCAACCACAAATATAGATACAACAGTAATAAGACAAGTAGTTTCTAAGGAAACATCTGAAAATCTTTTAAATATGATGGAATCGGTAGTAACATCTGGTACAGGAAGGTACGGAAGAGTTACAGGCTACTCTGTGGCAGGAAAAACCGGAACATCAGAACCATCACCAGGTGCAGAGGAAGATGGATATGTTGCGTCATATATTGCTATTTCCCCTGTAGAAAGTCCAGAAGTTGTTGCTCTTGTAACATTATATGCTCCTGAGGGAGATAGTCATCAAGGTGGTCAAATTGCTGGACCTGTTGCTTCTCAAATATTAACAGAAGTATTACCATATTTACAGATTCCTTCTGACAGTAGTGGCTCAACTACTGGAAGCAGTAGCTC
>OHPB01001769.1_pt1 | contig 10587 bp, 7 predicted proteins | sample 1577621 | NCBI WGS metagenome assembly OHPB01 (sample SAMEA3879577, study PRJEB24766) | human gut metagenome | biome: human-associated habitat; feature: feces | place: USA | collected 1985/1987 | reverse complement strand
AATGGTCTTGCCGCCCCGGGAGATGCAGCCGATCAGCAGGCCGTCCTTCAGGTGCAGATCCTGCAATGGGATGCCGCAGAAATCGGCGCTGGCCGTGACCCGGAACTCCATCGCTTCGACCTTATTGCTGACGATCTTGCACAGCGTCTCCATGCTGGCATAAGCGTCGGAATTCTGCATGGCCCGGACGTAGCGCACCACGTTGTCCGCACAGATATTCCGGGGATAGAACACGGAATCCAGAGACAGGCTGGCCACCAGCGGCTCATAGGAGCTGCGGTTGACCTTGGTAATGACCTTGGCACGGGTCGTCCGTCCGGCGAACAGGGAAATGATGATGTTTTCCTCGTCAATGCCCGTCAGCGCCGCAATGGCATCCATGTGCTCGATGCCTTCCTCCTGTAACAGGCGCTGATCCGTACCGTCGCCGTGGAGGATCGTCGCCTCCGGCAGGAGCTGGCTCAGCTCCTCGCAGCGCTTCGCGTCCGATTCGATGATCTTCACGTCCATGCCGGTCGCCAGCAGCTGCCGGGCAAGATAATAGCCCATCCGGCCGCCGCCGATCAGCATGACCTGCCGCACCCGGGTCTTCGCCACGCCGACCTGCCGGAAAAACCGCTGCGCCTCCTGCGGACTTGCCACCACGGAGATCCGGTCCCCGGCCTTCAGCTGGAACTCACCGGAGGGGATAATGACGTCCCGCTCGCCCCGCTCCACCGCGCAGATCAGCACGTTGGCCCGGAACTTCCCGATGTCCTTCAGCGCCATGCCGTCCAGCGGGGAACCCGCCGTCACGCCGGTTTTGAGAATTTCCACATGCCCTCTGGCAAAGGTGTCGATTTTGATGGCCGAAGGGAACCGCAGTACCCGGGCCATTTCCGTGGCGCAGGCTTCCTCGGGGTTGATGGCCATGCTGAGCCCCAGATCGTCCTTGATGAGGTTCAGTTCCTCCACGTACATGGGGTTGCGCACCCGGGCGATGGTGTGCCGCGCGCCCAGCTTCTTGCCGATGAGGCAGCACAGCAGGTTCAGCTCGTCCGCGCCGGTACAGGCAATGACGAGGTCTGCCTGATCCGCTCCTGCCTCCAGCTGAACCTCCCGGGAAGCGCCGTCGCCCTCCACGACCATCACGTCCAGCTCGTTGTTGGACTGATCCAGCCTGACCCCGGAGCGGTCCACCAGTGTCACTTCATGCTTTTCCTTCGACAGCTGCTCCGCCAGAACGCTGCCGATTTTTCCGTCGCCGATAATCATGATTTTCATAAATATCACCCACGTCTTTATCCATTTTGCCTTACTATATCACAAATCCCGATTGAATGCAACCGCGCTGGAAAATCTGTGCAGAATCTGAAGGGGGTGTCAATAAAATCTGTCATTTTCTGTATTTCCTTCCGGAAATTCACGCTAATACTCCAAAAAATATTGGCAAAGCTATGGTTGCGGAACAAAACCGCGAGAAAGCAAAAAGGAGAGAAAACGGTATGAAGAGCAACAATCAGATCAACATTCCCCAGGCTCGGGAAGCGATGGACAAGTTTAAGATGCAGGCTGCCAGCGAGGTTGGCGTGAACCTGACCAACGGTTACAACGGTCACCTGACCTCCCGCGAAGCCGGCTCCGTCGGCGGCCAGATGGTCAAGAAGATGAATACCATACGAAGCGTGAAATATGAGCGGAATAGCCGGGTTGCTGCGGGACATAAGGTGGAAGTAAAGTACATTGTGGGGCTGATAGTTTGAAAAAACGAGGCCTGTGTATCGCAAAATTGACGGTACACAGGCATTTTGTTTTTTATGCCATCCCCAGCAACTCTTCCGCTACCTCCCGGCTTTCCAAACGCATGATATTATCCTCTACATCATCCCGTGATAGGAGATTCATGTTTCCATAGACTGCCTTGATAAGGATGCAATTAAGCTGGCTCGAGAAAAGTTTAAAGGAAAAATGGGTAAAGAGCACATTTCCGAAGATGTTGACAGCATGTCAGATACACAATTTCTTAAGACCCCATGCTTTCGCTTGCTGAAAGCATGGGGTCTTTGACAGACTGAGGATGTGCAGGAAAAAAGTTTTGCACATCCCTATTTGTTTTTATGGACTTTTTGTCGTCATAGTTCGACGGAATTGGCATAAAAGATAGACGGTTCAGGGTAAATTAAAGGGTGTTGTTATGTATAAGTGAACAGTTGAATCTGCAGGCAAGCAGATAAATATGTGTATACCATTTAATGGAACCTTTGGCAATCGATAAAATAGTAAATGAAGAAAGGTGAAGGGGGCATCAACACTGATGCCCCCGGGTTCTGTTACCAGTTAACGTTCTTCCAAAGAATATTGAGTTCTGTAATCGACCACCAACAACTCGATCTCGAACTGTCTGTGATAGATATTCTGACATACTGAGCAGTTTGAGGAGTGGATGGAATCAAAACCATTTTAGCCCCAAAGCCAATGTCTACATTATTAAGAGTGACTTGCGTGTAATTGATTCCATCAGAAGAGATTTCGACTTTGTATCCGCCGGGATAATCACTTCCGTCATGGTCCATTTCGATTTTGTCAAAGTTTTCGCTCTGGCCAAAGTTTATTGTAATACTTTGTCCAAATGCTTGACCTGGTCCAGTACTCCATCTGGTACTGCTGTCCCCATCAATCATATACCCAACAGGATTATATGGATCACTGGAGGTGTGTGTTGCCAAAATAGTCCAATTTGTGCGATCAAGTGCAACATACGGATAATTTGTGCTGCCATCGGCACGAGCAGATACAGTATTGATTAGGGGCTGATTTGCAGAAAATCCCCCGTTGCATTATTGGTGGAATCGCCATCTACGAAACGGTCTGTAACAATCTGATAGATTACATCCGTGGACATGCTGGAGTAGTTACCTACACTACCGTCAGTTGTTCTCGTAGTCGCCTGCGCCTGAATTGGCAACACAGATACCGACGAGAATACAAACAGCAATGCCAGCAACACTCCCAACAAAGAATAGCTAATCTGCTTTTGTTTGTTCGTTCTCATAAGTTGGTCCTCCTATCTTTATTTTCACCGGTAAAGTGGACGGCGTAATAAAGATATGTCCACAGCGCCAGTGTGATTACTTATTGTTGATCTGCTGGCACACTTAGAGAAGTTCTAGTGCAAAGGGTAGTATCGGGTTCTATGGGATTTTCAACTCATATTCATCTTTGCTTGTAAACAAAAAGCGTAACGCAAGCGTTATCCTTTAACAGATCCGGCAGTCAGGCCGTTGACAATATGCTTGACCAAACAGAAGTAAAGGATGACGATGGGAATTGCGATAAATACAGAGCCCGCAGCAAAACGGGAGAAGTGTGTCTCCGGCAGGTTGAACAGACCCACGGCCACTGTCCACATATTCCTGTCTTTCAGCAGCAGTTTCGGCAGCAGCACATCGCTCCATGGCCATGCAAACTGCGTCAGCACCGTGTAAACCAACATAGATTTACTCAACGGCAGTGTCACTTTGGTAAATACCTGCAAGTTGGTGGCACCATCCAGTCTCGCCGCTTCGAAGATGGTGTTGGGAATGGAATCAAAGTAGCCCTTCTGCACCATGTAGCCTAGAGGCGCCGTGGCGGAATAGTAGAAGATCAGAGATTCAAGCTTATTGATAAGCCCCAGCTGGGTCATGATGATGTAGATTGCCGTCATACCCATAAATCCAGGGAACATGCCCAGCACCAAGGTGGTCTTTTTGATGGTGTTTCTGCCCTGAAAGCGGAACCGGGACATAACATAGCCAGTTAGCAGAACAAGGACCGTGCCAAAGAGGGCACTACAGGCGGCAACATACAGGGTGTTGAAGAACCATGTCTTGTAGGGATAGAGGCGGTTCACATCATCGGTAAACAGGTCGATGAAGGTCTGGAAGCTGTACTCCTGCGGAAAAAAACCTTTGAAGTCATACAGGCTACCGGTTTTGGACAGGGATGCCAGAATCAGCCACAGGCATGGGAACAGAAAAATCACCGACATGACGATCAAAGCAAGGTAAGTAAAGAGATTGTCCGCAGCGCGGCGGGGTGTTAATTTCGTCTTTTTCATTGGAACGTATCCTCCTGCTTATAGGCTGCGGAGCGGACGTAAACCATCAGGGACAGGCTTGCGGTAATCAGGAAGATGATCAGGCTGATGGCAGCACCGATGGAATAGTAGTTATTGTCCACCGACAACTTGTACAGCCAGTTGATCAAAAGGTCCGTGTCGCTGGCAAGGAAGTAGTCCGCATAGTTGGAGATGACGCCCTCCCGGAGGAAGAAGAAAATACCGAAGTTATTGAAGTTGCCTACGAACTGGCTGATCAGCACCGGCGTGGTGGAAAAAACCACAAAGGGCAAAGTGATCTTCCTGAACTGCGCAAAGCCGGAGGCACCGTCCAGCGATGCCGCTTCATAGAGGTTTGTGTCGATGTTGGAAAGAATACCCGTGGCCATCAGCATGATGGAGGGTGCTGAGATCCATATATTCACGAACAGGCCAATGCTCCTTGCCCACCACTTGGCAGAAGCGTCATTGGTCAGGAAGAAGATCCGCATGAGCCCCGCCTGATCCAGATAGTAGTTGATGGGTCCGGACTGGGAGAACATATACTTGAAGCCCAGCATGGAGATGAAACCAGGGATGGCATAGGCCAGAATCGGGAATGCCCGCCAGAATTTGGAGCCCTTGACGTTGCGTTTGTTTAGCAGCAGCGCCATACCCAGGCCAACAATGAAATTAAGCGCCGTGGAGCAAATTGCCCAGACAACATTCCAGCCTAAAATCTTGACGAAGGTGCTTCCGATCTTGCCAAGGCTCAAAATTTTTTTCCACGCGGAGAAGGACCAGTTTGCCAACCTCGGATAGACCACGTCTCCGCCCAGGTCCGTAAATGCGATGAGGATCATAAACACGATGGGCAGGATGGAGAAGATGGACACCCCCACCACCGGCGCAGTCAGGGCGGTCAGGTGGAACTTATCGTCTGCCGCTGTCTCCAGCGTCTGACGGAATTTGTGGATGGACTTTCCCTGCTCTGCCTGCCGGGCGGTATACACGGCATCCTTCACATTGGTCACATAGAGTACCACCGTGAAGATCAGGATAAAGATGGAGAACAGGCCAAGGATCAACATCGTAAGACTGTTATCGCCTGGGATTCCCAGCCACAGATTCTCTTCATTGGTTCCCAGCGTAAAGAAGCCAATAAAATCTGCAAATCCTGTTGTGATGAAATAGGTAAGGATCAAGCCGAAGCAGGCTAAGTAGAATAACCCCTTGACGATCTGCCCGTAGCAGAGCTGCCCCAGGCCCATGACGAGCATGGACAGCTTTACCTGCCAAGGCGTCCAGCGCAGGAACTTTCCCACATTCTGGATTTTCTGTTTCATAAAGATCACTCCTTAAGCAAGCGTCTCAATGGCATCCCGAATTTGGGTCACCAACCGCGCCAGACCCGCCTGAATCTTTTCATCGGTGTCATACATCTGTGCCTCTCCCCGTTCTGCACGGTAGGGATCCGTGGACAGGTCGATGAGGAAGGATTCGGCAGGTGTCCAGAGCTGGCCGATCTCGGTAATGGCGGGCATGACGCTGATCAGTCCGCGGTCCAGGCGGTCAAAGAGGATGCCGACAGTTGCGTCGGCCTCGGAGATCGTTGCCGCTGCGTCTGCTCTTGCCGGAGCCACGCCCAGGTATTCATTGCGCAGAACTGCCTGCTCATAGGAGGTGGCAAACTCAATAAAGGCCAGGGACGCATTGGGGTAATCGGTATAGGCAGAGATGCCATAGCCGTTGATACCGCCCATCATGGTCATCTCTACCGTCAGTTCATCCATATTTGTGATGGTATCCTGCCAGTTGTCAGCGGTCAGGTCGGCCACGGCTTCCTCCTCCGTCCAGTTTCCGGTGGAAACCATGGCGCGGATAAACATCCGGGACACATCGGGGGTAGTGATGGTGCAGAGCATAGTGCCATTTGCCAGATACTGATAAGCAGCGGACGAGAAGGCAGTATCAAGTATTTCCGTGTTGTTCATTTGGCCTGCCCACTGCTGGATCATTCGTGCACCTTTGTAGGATTCACCGGAAGCAAGACCTATATCGCTGGCATCGGTACCGTTGTTCCCGAAGATATAGCCGCCATAAGTGAAGAGATAGCCGCTCATAAAGTAGGTGTCCACGGTTTCGTCCAGATAACCATACTTTGTTTTTTCGCCGCCCTCTTTACACAACTCGGAATATGCATAAAGCGCAGTATAGGTCTCAAAAAAATCAGGGGTGCCATTGCTATTGATATCCCACTCTGTTTCCCAGTTTTCCGGGAGCATGGATTCGATATAGTAGAGCATACCGGACTGGACATTTAGCGGAATGCCACAGTAGAAGGTCTCGCCGTTTATATCGGTGGCGTAGGCATTCCATGCGTTCTGAGGGATCTGTTCGTAGCATTCCATGTCATAGATGGGCAAGGGCAGCAGGTGCTGATTATCGGCGTACTTCATGAGAATGTCGTTGGCCTGATACCACACGTCGGGGCCGTAGCCATAGGGGCCGTCGGTGGCAAGGTCGGAATACTGGTCAATGTTCATACGCTCAGCCGAGATTCCCTTGTCCTTATATGCTTCGTTGAAAGCATTGATCAGCTGATCCACATAGCCCAACTCCACGGCGGTGTCGTTTTCCAGAACCTTAATAACAGCGCCTTCCTCCAGCTCTCCATCGAAGCGGGCCATGACCTGCTCATACAGATCGGAGGTCTCCACATTGTTTTCGGAAGCGCTGTTATCACCGCAGCCGGAGAGCAACGCCAGCATCATAGTTAGCACCAACACAGCAGAAATTATCTTTTTCATTATCCTTTCCTCCTGTCACATGATGATTTCAAATCCATAGGCTTCCAGGCCTTTGTTTACTCTGGGAGTGCCGTTTACGCGGAGCTTTATAGTTTGCTTGTCCGCAGAACGGGTAAATGTAATGATCCCATCCTTCTCTTCAACGCCAAAGTCACCATCCGACAATGCAGGCCCCTTTTTCAGCTTCATCAACTGCTTGATCAGGTTTCGAGTATCCTTGTCCCAGTTTTCCTCATTCCACTCAAAGGTACGACGGCAGTCGGGATCGTAACCACCCTCCATGCCAATCTCATCACCATAGTAGACGCAGGGAATGCCGGGATTGAAGAACATGATAGCCGCTGCAGTACGGAACCGCCCGGCATCTCCCTTTACCCGGGTCAGGAAACGGTCGGTGTCATGGCTGTCCAAAAGATTCAGCATCTTCTGATTGGCTGCAATGCTGTAAGTATGGTACAGACGCACGATCCTGTCACGGAATAGTCTGCTGTCGATGGTATGAAATGCCAGCAGATCCAGACACGCTTTCGTCACACCGTAGTTCATAATACCATCGTACTCATCGCCATTCAAGTAACGAACCGCTCTGTGCCAGTCCTCTCCAATAATAATGGCTTCCGGGTTCTGCGCCATAACTGCATCCCGGAATGCGCGGAGGAACTTATGGGAGATTTCATCAGAAACATCCAGCCGCCAGCTGTCTGCACCGTAGTCACGCATCCACATGACAGCTACATCTGAGAAATAACGGATGACTTCAGGGTTCCCGGTATTCAGCTTCGGCATGGCTTTGACACCGCCAAAGGTCAGATAACTCCCATCCTCTTTCCAGAAGAACCAGTCATAATAGGGGGACTTCTTGCCTTTTTTCTGCGCATCCAGGAAGAACGGATGCCGGCACGAACAGTGATTAAACACTCCGTCCAGCATAACCCTTATGCCCAACTTGTGAGCGTCTTCGATCAAGGATTTCAGGGCTTCATTTCCGCCAAAGGCTGGATCGACAGTCTCGTAGTCTGTAATCTCATATTTATGGTTTGTGGGAGAGCAGAACACCGGGGTCATGTAAAGCACATTGACACCCAGATCCACCAGATAATCCAAATGCTCCCGAATGCCGATAAGGTCACCGCCATAAAAACTTTTTGGGGTCGGTTTTACACCCCATCGGGTGTTCACATAGCTGAAATCCTTATCGGAATCACCAACAGCGAATCGCTCAGGAAAAATTTGGTAGCAGCAGGCAGTCTTGACCCACTCTGGCACCGTCATGGTATCACAGGCAAACTGGGATGTGTACTGGAAGAAGCTGAAATATCCCAGTGTGTGGTCATAGGAATCAGTCAATCCTTCTTCAGAAAGGTATCGGATCTTCCCATCCGTACAGGTTAGCTCAAATATATAGGAAAAGCGGGTGTCCGTCAAAGGGATGGTCACACTATAATATTCTAGTTCAGAATCTGTATGTGTGATTTTCATTTCTGCCTCGTCTCGGAACTTGTGCCACATATTTTTGTCGCAATTGTAAATCAGTTTGGAAGAAACAATCATTCCCTTCTGTACCCGAAAACGCAGATGCATCTGGCCGTTAATAGGGCAGGCATCTACCGTTCCGGGAATATGGGAAACACATAAATTCAGCATATTTTACCTCGCTTGACAGCTCTATTCGGATGTGTTAAGATAATTCTATGAAAAAGAAGTACACAATGAAGGATATAGCAAAAGAGTGTGGGGTATCCAGTGCAACCGTTTCCTATGTCCTGAACGATGTGCCTAATCAGTCCATAAGCGCAGATACCAAGAAGCGAATCCTGCATGTGGCAAACATGGTTGGCTATGTATCCAGCGCCAGCGCAAGAGCGTTGGCTACGGGTAAGACCAACAACTTTGGTGTCTATGTTCCCCACATTGGGAACAGCACCCACAAGCAGAGATTGCTCCAAGCCTTAGCGGAGGAGGCCGAAACGGCTGGCTACCATTTGGTTCTGCTCACCGGAAAATGTCTGAAACAGCAGGTGACCAATGTGGACGCGGTTTTTGCCATTGATATTTCAGAAGATGATTTCAGAATACTGGGTGACAACAGTTTTGTTCCTTTACTATATCTGGATGGACAAATTCAAAATGATCTGTTCTACTGTGTCACTTTCGATGCTATGAAGATTCGGCAGCAAGCAATGGAGCAGTACGGATGCAGTAAGGTAATCCTTGTATGTGACGAAATCAAAAGTCGAGATTACAAGGTGTATCTGCTTGATTGCTTTGATGCAGTGGTGGATGCCGATGCCGTCGCAAGCATATCTCTAGATGCCGATACAGCTCTCTTGACAAATCCTACACTGGATTACGGTGCTTATGCCCAGGCGGCTGTTGATGCCGCACTGAAGGCTATCTCCAGAGATGAAACACCCACAAATCATCATATTCGAGTTTAACAGACTAAGAAAAGCGTGCCGATGGGAAACCCACCGGCACGTTCGGTCCATACTACTCTACAGTAACAGCACCAGTCGCGGGATCAAAGGTAATGGTATAAGTACCAGGATCAACAGTAACATTGTCCATGCCTTCAGCACCGAACCAGTTCTCGTTGGCAACCTTGCCGCCGCAGCCGTATGCGACCTTGAAGGCAACCTTATTCTCTGCCCAGTCAACGGTCTCATCCTCGGTGAAGGTGACGGTCAGCACGTACTTGCTGTCCTGCTCGGTCATCTTGTAAGCAGTATTCTCGGCATTGGCATCCGCAGCCCAACCGGCATTGCCACAGGTACCGACAACATAGTACGCAGGTTCTTCCGCAATGATCTCGTCCTTCAGAACAGGCTTGCCGTCAACGACTTCCAGTTCAATGAAGAACATGTAGTGGCCTTCCTCCAGAACGATGTTCTTGGAGTTGTTCTCACTAGAGTACCAGCCATCCATCGCTGCATTCTTAATTCCGAACTCACCGCCGCCAGCGGGAACATCGGCTTCGCACCACCAGATCAAATCGTCGCCATTACGCTGCATATCCTGACCGGACCAGTCATTGAAAGAGGCCCACAGCTTCATATCATAGGAAAGCTCTGCAACAGGCTTTTCATCTGCATCGCCCAGCCGCTCATAGGACAAGGAGCACAGAGACAGGGTCTCGGCATCAGTTTTCAGAATTAGACGATACTTACCATCTTCCAGGACCTCAATGTTAGCCCCAGAATCAAAGGCGTTTTCGCCGCTGCACAGGACGGCGGATTCGGTCTTATTTGCCAAATGACTGGCATCGATACTGTTGTCGTTATCCCAAACATAGCCCTCACCAATGACGGCGATCTTAAAAGCATCGCCAGCATACAGGTTTACATCAATGTAGAAGGTATTGAACTCACCTTCCATGGGCTGCAAGAGGTAGTCATTCTGGGGCCAGATTTTACCCCAAGCATTATCAGGATAGCCAGCCAGAGAACCTGCCAACATCCAGGGGCGCTCATCCACAACGCTCGACTGCCACGCTACAAAAATGGCAGTATCTTCCGTAATAGGCTGAGTAACATCAAACTCAACTTTCAGAGCAGGGGTCGCGTAGTAGCCTTCGATAATATAGCCTTCCTTTGTCAGTTCGGGCATTGCCACAGGTTCTCCGTCAGCAACTTCCACTTCCTGCAGCACAGTCGTTCCATCGCCCTCATAGAACGTGACCTTCCAATTAGATGCGGAAGGATCGGGTGTGTTGCTGCAGCC
>OHPB01001767.1_pt1 | contig 10597 bp, 6 predicted proteins | sample 1577621 | NCBI WGS metagenome assembly OHPB01 (sample SAMEA3879577, study PRJEB24766) | human gut metagenome | biome: human-associated habitat; feature: feces | place: USA | collected 1985/1987 | reverse complement strand
AAACCACGGTATACCGCGTGATGACAGCCATCGGAATAACGCACAGACCCAACCGGAAACCGAATGGAATCACGAAAGCGGACCGCGAAGCGCGATAGTCAGACGACCTGCTAAAACGCCATTTCACGGCAGACAAACCGCTCAGTAAGTGCATAACGGATATCACAGAAATCAAAGCTAAAAATGGCAAGCTGTACGTGTCTGCAATATTTGATTGTTACGACCTGACTGCAATAGGACTTGCAATGGACGAGAATATGAGGGCGGAATTATGCGCAGCGACAGTCGAAAATGCGGCAGCAGCGTATCCGGATTTTGATGGTGCTGTACTCCATTCCGACCGAGGAAGTCAGTACACCAGCGAGCTTTACAGATGTTCGCTGAACGAGTTTAATGTCAGGCAGAGCATGAACAGCGTCGAAGGCAGATGTCATGACAACGCCCGCTGCGAAAGTATTCGTGGGCTGGTTACACGAATGAAGAACGAGCTGTTTTACACCCGCGGCAGAAGAAGTACGGATTGCACTGCTGCTCAAAAATTTCGAGTAAAATGTGTAAAGCTAATTCCTGCATACCAAATACGGCGGCAGTATCAGCAACACTTACGAAACGCTTAAAAACCGCACCGAACTTGTAGACGGTTTCTGCAAGTGGAATAATGATGTGCCGTTAAGCTGCCGTCCAAAGCTGATTGAATACAGCGGCTCCTGCGAGGATTTATCGGCGCTCAAACCTACTCTGAAAGAGCGATTACAGCGGGCAGAGAATAACTGCCGTGTATTACGGTCAAAGATTGACGAGGTGAACGATATTTTTCGGAATAATCCCGACCTCGCACAGATGTATGTCCAAAGGCGTACCGAACACCGCCGTGCCAAAGACATAATGCCAAAGACGAAGCCGCCGCACAGATAATCCTTACATACTTAATCGCACTTGGCGAAATTTCTGGGCAGATTTCAATGTCGAACAGCTTGAAATCCGCTTCAATCTGGAGGACGAATATCTCGCCAATGGCTTATCAATAAGGAAAAAATGCATTCAGCCTCCGATTTATCGTGCAGAGGTCTGTCAGCAAAAAACATATCAGGGCGAACATTATTCTATCTCATCCTCTGCTTTCTTAATTCTAACCGCAAGATACTCTCTTGTGGGCAAATCAATTCTGAAACGTCCCTTAAAACTTCCGACATTCTCAACCGTCATGTTCCATGTGTCTATAATGTCGACGGTGTATATATTATTATCGTCAATATGATAATATCTGAATCCCGGACGCGAAATCCCGTAATAAAACAGGTGATAACCGGTTTCATCAGCTAGATTTTCATCTTCCGGAACCACACATATCTCGTCCCATTCCATGTTTTTGGGTCGCAATCCGCCGTCCGGAGCTTCCTCAAGTATTTTTCGCATAAAAGCTATTCTTTCCGGGCTGTCACCTTTAAGCTCTCCGCCATGAGACCACCATATCGCCTTATCGTCTATGTAGGTTTCGCCATGACCACCGTAGCCGCCGCGGCAAAGTGCTTCCCAGAACCTCCGAACAAGCTCTTGCGGCGAAATATTCCCCCACGCATACTGAATATTTCCCTCGTATAGCATTTCGTCAATTACTATCGGTTTGCCATAGCTTTTTCTCCACTCGGATGTTCCCTCCGGAGAACGCTGAATACTGCAGTGCGTTATCCATGACTTTGTATGATCGTAAAACTGATTACCGTTATGTATTGATCGCAGGTGATCATACGGGTCGCTTTCTACGATTATCTGCGCATATCGTTCCCAGTCCTCAATGCTCTTGCTTTTTATCAGGTCATATTCATTAGCAAATGACCACCATACATTTCTGAAAGCCGAAAACCTTGCCGCCGTGTATTTCAGATAAAGTTCGTTGTACTCCGGTGTCATTGTTGAGAAGCCCCAGCGGTCATACGGGTGAAAGAGGATAATATCTGCCTCAATACCCAGCTTTTGAAGCTCGCCGATACAGTATTCAATATGCTGAAAATGCTTGGGGTTAAACCTCTCAAAATCCCAGTTGTTGCCCTTGGAGTCCGGACCGTAGCCCCACACATTGTCCTCTGTGATAGCACTTCCGTCAACCGGAGTACCCTCGTATGGATAGGAGCGCGGCTCACGTGAATTGTAGCAGTAGCTTTTAGGAAATACGCAGAAACGTATCTTGTTGAACGGGGAATTTCTCAGAGTTTCAAGAGTTTGCGCGATAAGGTCATCGCTTTGCAGATTCCATACATAACAGGTCGTGCCGACAGGATAATAAGGTGTTCCGTCGGAATACTGAAAATGATATTTGTTATGTACCTTTACGCAGCCGTGATTATTTTCCGACGGCAGCGTGACAGAAAAAGTTCCTTCGTATTTCCTGTCAGAAAAATTCCCGCAGACCGTAAAATGGTATTCTTCCTCAAACGATGGCATGAATCTTACTTTGTATATTCCGTTCCCATCGTAAAAACCATTGACGGTTTTGCGCTCGGAATCGCTTTCAAATAGCGCAGTGATACTACGTTCCAGGAATGGGTTGCCAGCGGTGGTTCCCTCGGAGTAAAACTCGAAAACGCCCCATTTTTCAACTGATTTTGTATAATTCATAACGGTTCCTCCAATGCATTGACACATAAGCCGACGGATCACTGTGCTGATGGAATCCGTCGGCTTAGATTTTGAATATCACAGGGATTCTGATTTATGGCGCTGAATAAGTGAATGTTATTTCCAGCGTCGAAAGTATCTCATCGTCTTTGACGGAAAGAACAGTCGCGGACAGACCGGAATTGTCGCCGTCGGCGCATCTGACATCATCGGGGACAGATGTTACCCACTGGTTATAGAGGTTTACTCTCGTGCAGTTACCGTCATCGGAACAGGTATATTCCTTGCCTGATAGCTCACGGACTTCGCCGTTTACCTTAACCTCATCAATAGAGATAGTATAACCCGGGAAGAGCTTCTCGCCGTTGGAAATCCCGAGAGCCGAGAAAAAAACTCCCCTTGCAATACCGCAATCCGAGAAATCCAGACTGACGGTGTAGGTTCCCTCACCGGTTATCTCAGCATTGTCTGCAACGATACCCAGGGTCATATCCGTCGGGTCGTACTTGTTGCCGACACAGTACTGAACTGAATAATCAAGACTCTGGTACATTATCCATGCCACTGCGGTATCATCAGAAGCCGGAATGGATACGCCCGCCATAAATTCGTCTTCAGCCGCCTTTATCGACTTGTCCAATCTCTCCCTTGCGGCAGACTGGATCTCAGAATAATCCTTGCCTTCTTCGGTCGAAGCGCGTCTGTCGCTGTACAGCCTTGCTATGTTTTCATCGGTAGTTTTTCTGAGGACCCTTTTGTAAAAATCGCTGCAGTCCCAGAGGACGGGGCAGTAATTATACAAGTCGCAGTTATCCAGAAGATTGGCGTAAAACTTATCCCTATCGGGTTTATCCGCCGCACCCATAACGGCATATTCGCCTATAACCACGCCGTATCCCTGGTCTGTGAATTTAGTCAGCATCTGAAAAAGGGAATTCTGCTCCTCGTAATCGCCGGGAGATCCCCACTGGTTTACAGTACTGTCACTGCAATAGTCCCACGGCGTGTAATAATGTACTGAAAGCAGAAGCTTGTCCTTTGCCGTGTCCTCCGGCATTTGGTATCTGTCATCGCATGTTTTCCTGAAGTCGGTGTTGTACCCTGCGATAAGCAGGAATCTGTCTGCATTTTTGCCGCCGGTCGAACGTACCAGCTTAACAAATTCGCTGTTAATTCTGTTCGTTGTTTCGTAGCATTCGTCCTCGCTGAGAACTCCGTCTGTTCCGGTGACTTCGCCATCGTTGAGTCTGTCGCCAAGTTCCTCATTTGCGGATTCAAATATCAGCTTGTAGGAATAATCGGAAAAATGCTCGCATAACTGCGTCCATATGGACTTATAAAGTGCCATTCCTTTTTCACGAACTGCCTCGTCACCGGAGCCGAACATTCCCCACCAGCTTCCGTCCCAGTGGTCGTTCAGTATAACATACATATCAGCGTCAAGAGCATAATTGACAACCTCGTCGACACGGTTCATGAGCCGCTCGTCAATGGTGTAATCTCCGCTCTCGTAATTTATGCCATTGGTCCATGCCACAGGAATACGGAGAGTATCGAAGCCCAGGGCTTTCATATCGTCTATCATATCCCTTGTGGTGACGGGCTGTCCCCAGAGCGTTTCAAAGGAAGTGGGGTTTACTCCTGAATCCACATAGCTTTTGTGATTGTATGCCTCCAGCGTGTTGCCGAGGTTTATTCCGTTGCCCATGAGCCGGATAACCTCCGTTGCGGTAAGGTCGTTTCCGGAAACATTGTTATCCGTAATGCTAGTGGTACATCCGCTCAATAGCATTGAAATAACCAATCCTATGATTCCTATGATTTTAACAACAGAAACACGGTTCATTAAAGATCCTCCAAAATTATGATTTCTCACCTTAATCAAGGACAAGATCACTTATTTCAAGATTGTAGGTTATTGATGTAAAGGGAACTTCCTTACCGTTTATTACGAGTGCAAAACGGTAGCCTATCCAGTCGACAGTGGTTTCTGCGGCAACTATTCCGCATTTCTTGGTGCCGTAAACCACGGAACCTATCTCAGCGCCCATCCAGCCGTTAGCAAGCCCATTTGCGGATTCGCTTGACGGGTCAAGCTCTGCGTTTACAGGGACTTCAACGATCCCGTTTTCCGTTTCAAGACCTATGGACTTGACATGTACCTTGTATTTCGCGTCCGGGTCAACGTTGATGAAGCCGAAGTTAAGCAACTCGCTGCCTTTTTCAAATGAGGTGGACTTCACGGAATACTCACCGTCACCGCTCATTTCGACAACTGCCGACGGACTTGGACCGGGATTTACAGCCTGCCCGGTAAGTATAAGATTTTCGTACTTTATCTTGGTATCTGAGAATTTCTCCTCGGGACGGAGTTTCTCGCTGCCCTTTGTGAACTGCCACGATCTCAGTTCAATATCCGCGCCGGAAAATACCAGATAGATATTGTGATTTCTGCCGTCAAACTGACTGAATTCAGCAGAACGAACCTTAGCATAATCAGCGTTGTCAAATTCAATGAAAGATACTGCCTCGCCGGAAATGCTGTCAAGGCGAACCTCGATTCTGCCCTTGCCTTTAACATCAGCAGTGAAAGCGGAAGCGCCATAACCGAAATCCGCACCCTTTACATAGATCCATGCGCCGTCTGCCTTGCTCTTTGCGGCAGGGTCGTTACCATCGGTGTAACCTATATCGGCAGACGTGAACATAACCGCGCCGCTGTTTTCAGCGTAGGGGTCAAGAAGCTTTATCTGAGATACGCCATGACGCGTTGCGGCAGTTATCGGGATCTCTCCGTCAGCCGCATTCATCGGAAGATAATCAACCATAATGCTGCGGAAACCTGATGTGCCGCCTGCCAGTTCCTCAAGAAGGAGCGTGTGGTGGACAATGTAGTTCGTTCCCTGATACTCGCAGAAATGCGTGTGATTGTTGGCCCAGCGCATTCCGGATTCGCCGTCGGCATTCTGACCGGCATTGTAGAAATATGCGCCCCTGTATTCCCAGCTGTCTGCGTCAAGGGGAGTTTTTGTGGTCATGTATGCCATACTGCATGTAGGCGGCGCAGGAATGTCCTTGCGATCCCATTTGCTGCGGTTCTGCCAGTCGTTGCAGTAGGTGTAATAATAGGTGCCGTCGATGTAATTCAGCTCGCTTGCCTCACAGAAATACGGGGCGTCAATAGAAACGAACTCGCTGTCAAACGAAAGCATATCCGCGCCCAGACGTGCTATCTTAGGCACATTGGTATGTATAACACCGCCGCCGTCCGCAGGATTTCCGCCACCAAAAGAAAGCCAGCCTGTGCCGTTTTCATCAATGCAGACACCCGGATCGAACGGCGCAGGGCAATTCTCAAGCCCCGGCATATTCTGATAAACCAGCGGTGCGCCGAGAGGGTCAGACCACGGACCTACCGGGTCGGTGGAGGTAATAACTCCCACACCGCCGCCGCCGTTCGAGAAGTACAGATAGAAGTGCGTAAGACCGTCTTCCTCAACGCGGGAAACGATGGACGGTGCCCATGAATTTGCTATCCACGGCGCTATTTCGTCGACTTCTATCCTGCCATGGTATATCCAGTTCGCCATGTCGTCTGTGGATAAAACCACCAGCGACTTTATATAGTCGTAGTCATTGACGGTATCGTTTTCCGCCTGCTGGGTGTCGTTCGAGCCGTATACATACAGTCTGCCGTTGTATTCGACTGATGTGGGGTCTGCGCAGAATATATTCGGCGAAATGGGATTGGCGTTACGCTCGTCTTTGTAGACATTTCCGCTTACCTCGTCGATTATTATTCCGTTGTTAAGGCTGTCGATTATTTCCGCTTTACTCACACTGTCTACGCTGTCGGCAGAGCTTTCCGTCTGCGCAGATGAATCACCCGAGCCGTTCTGCCCGTAACAGCCGGAAACAAGCATCATAACCGCCGCAATAATCAAAGATGTTATCTTATTGTTCATGGTTACTCCTTTCATTCAGCCTGCCATCTTTCGAGGCAGATGTCCTTGCTGGAAAATGCAAAATATACATTGTGAATTCCTGCTATTTTTGTGGGAAGAACCACAGGAATTTTATCAAATCCATCACTTGCGAGTTCGATCACTCCCAACGGTTCGGCATTCCTGTCATCAAGACGAAGCTCGACAACGCCCATGCCCTTTGCGGTAACGAGCAGCTTTTCTGTGCCCTTGCCGAAATCCACGCCCTTTATGTAAGTCCATGCGCCCCCTGCCAGCGACTTCACAGCCATTTTGCCGGCTGATATCTGTTCGTACCACATATCTGCGCAGGTGAACATCTCCGCACCGCTGTGAGCTTTATACGGGTCGAGCGGCTGAGTCTGCGTGACGCCTTCGCGTGTTGCCTTTGTGACGGGGAATTCCGTATCCGTGTAAGGCAGTAGATCCACGCACATACAGCGGAATCCTCCCTTTGTTTTCGTGCGCTCCTGAATGTGAAGTGTGTGGTGAAGAATGTACCTTGTTCCCTTATATTCGATAAGGTGGGTGTGATTGTTGCACCAGTCCATTCCGGAATCACCGGCGTTTAGGAAGAATCCGCCCCTGAACTGCCAACTATCCGGGTCAAGGGGAGTTTTGCTCGTCAGACAGCCCATGCTGCATATTCCCGGCGCCGGAACGTCAGTTCTGTTCCAGTTTTCTCTTGACTGCCAGTCCGTGCTGTACGTGTAGATAAAAGTTCCGTTTTCGTAGTTCAGCTCGCTTGCCTCTAAAAAATACGGAGCGTCTATCGGAACGAAATCGCTGTCAAACGAAAGCATATCCTTTCCCAGCCGCACTATCTTAGGTATACATGTGTGCAGCGTATTACTTTCAGGTGGGGTCCCTCCGCCGAACGCAAGCCAGCCTGTGCCGTTTTCGTCGAGGCATACTCCCGGGTCAAAGGGCGCAGGACAGTTTTCAAGCCCCGGCATATTCTGATAGATTAGCGGCTTTCCGAGAGGATCGCTCCACGGTCCGAGAGGGTGTTCCGCCGTAAGCACTCCTACACCGCAGCCGCTGTTCGAAAAGTAAAGGTAAAAATGAGTTTTTCCGTCCGCCTCAACTCTGGAAGCTACGGACGGCGCCCATGAATTCACTATCCAAGGCGCTATTTTTGCGATGTCTATGAAGCCATGGTATTCCCAGTTCACCATATCGTCAGTTGACAGCATAACGATGGATTTTATGTGAACATAGTCGTTCTTTCCGTCATCGCCGACTGCCTCGTACTGCTGATGGTCGTTAGTGCCGTAAATATACAGTCTGCCGTTGTACTCAACGCCTGTCGGGTCGGCGCAGAATACATTCGGCGAAATTGGATTTGCCGTATTTTCCAGCTTGTAGCAATTTTCACTTATTTTCATTATTATCACCTCATTGTTTTGGGGCAACACCGCGCAAAGACCATTTATTGGATCTTGTACGCGTCTTGCTTGCATATTGCACAATTCGTCCTTGCAAGGCAACAGCCTTGCCGCGTCTTCGTTGTACAATCTGACGAAAAATCGAGATTAGCCAATCAGCGAAGCGTATTATTGGCTAATCTACCTGCGCAATACACGCACAATCTTTGCGCGGTATTTCTTTTGTTTTATTATACACATTGCAAGGCAGAAATTCAATAGCATATATTTGTTTAATCCACCTTTTAATCATAATATGCACTTTTGCTCTTGACTTTAGTGCGGAATTAAGCTATACTGTAAACGGGGTGATATTATGCGCAGAAGAATAGCGGTCATTACCGCAAGAGCCGACGCGTCCGAACAGCGCGATATACTATACGGAATATCCGAAGCCGCATTCCGGAAAGACACCGATGTTGCGGTCTACTCAAACATATACAACCACTGGCAGGACGATGATCTGCTGAATTATGAGAACATAATTTACTCCCTGTTTGAGCCGGATTTATTTGACGGCGTTATTGTCACAGCCGAGGCATTCCGGGATATAACAATAATCAACGATACAATCGATAAAATAAGAGCTGCAAAAATCCCCGCCATTGTTATTGACGGGGAGATAGATGGATTTAAGAGCGTTTATTCCGACGATGAAACCGACCTGGAGAAAATGACGGAACATCTGATAACGGTTCACGGTTTCACGGACATCGACATACTGACGGGAAGCAGGGACAACGCCACTTCGCAAAGGCGTCTGAACGGCTGCAAGCGCGCATTCGGAAAGCACGGAATAAGCCTTGATAATATCAGAGTGTATTACGGGAACTTCTGGAACGATTCCGGCGAGGAACTTGCCCGGCGGTATCTCAGCGGTGAAATTCCGCGACCTCAGGCGGTGATATGCGCCAACGATTCCATGGCGTTCGGGCTGTGTGATGTTCTTTCGGAGGCAGGAGTGGATATTCCCGGCGAGCTGACAGTAACGGGCTACGACCAGACCGGCGGCGACCATACCGCAGGAAGGATATATCACTATCCGCTGCTGACGACTTACCGCAGAAACCGCCGTAAAATGGGACGGGACGCTGTGGTTGCTATTCTCGGCGGCAGTCCTATTCAAGACAATTCCGACAGGTTCGTAAGCGGAAACACCTGCTCCTGCGGCATCTGCCGTTCGCAGCTTTTAGATGAGCTTATCGCGGAAAAGATAGATCAGTATCACACCGTTATGAGCACCGTGGCACAGTTTTCCGGCAGGCTCACCACATCGCGTACTCTTGAGGAATACACCGGAGCGGTAAGCGAGTTTTTCTACCTGCTGCACGGCGCTGACAGGCTGTTTCTGTGCCTTGACAGCGCATGGAACAGTGAACGTTTCAACGGTGGTGAGTTCCTGTGCTGTGCGATAGGTAACGAGTATTCAGAACCACCGATAAAGTTCAGCAGTGGCGAAACTCCAGTGCCGTTCATTACGGAGCACGATTCCCCTGTGATTTTCTATGTGAATCCCGTGTGCTTTCAGACAAGGCTTTACGGGTATACGGTGCTGGAATATAACCGCCCGGCGAGCTATGATTTCAGCTTCCGCGACTGGAACAAGACTGTTGCGGATACGCTGGAATTTCTGCGAATGAAGAATGATATCCACTATCTCACGCAATGCCAGCGGCAATCCGCACTGTATGATTCGCTGACGGGGTTCTACAATCTTCGTGAATTTGAAAGCATTGTGGAGGAAGCCGGGCATAACTTCTGCATTCAGGCGGTAAAGCTTAGTTTCCCGGACGGCGGAGAATATCTGTTTGGGGAAAACTACCGCAGCGATATAATCGCAGAAACAGCGTCATCAATAAAACGTGTATGCGCTCAGCATGAAATATGCTGCCGGACCGATGACAACACATTTCTTATCATGTTCAAAAGGGAAAACGGAATGTTTCCTGAGAAACTGAAAATATCGCTCCACAACGAGGTTTATTCACGGCACGATGAACGGCAGGTTATTATCACATACCACAGTTCCGATAACACGCTGGTCGGAGAACTGCGCTCAGCCGTATCGCTGAATGCAGAGCACGATGTCGGTCTGATAAGCGAACGAAGAAGACTTCCGCATTATAACGAGCTTGCCGACATAAGGAACAGGATAATTTCAGTGCCTAATAAGATGCCTAAGCTTTCGGAAGTCAGCAGAAAAATGTGCGTCAGCGAGGGGCATTTTCGCTTGATTTACCGACAGTGCTTTGATGTAAGTTACAACCGCGACTGCATAAATTCAAGGGTAATGAAAGCCTGCTACTTACTGTATTCTACCGCAATGAGCATTTATGCGACAGCAGTAAGCTGCGGTTACGATGATGAAAAATTCTTCTCACGGCAGTTCAGGCAGGTGACCGGATTTTCTCCGGCAGAATACAGAAAAAAGATACTGCGGTGACGGTAAGAATATTGTGATGATCAATAAACGACTGATGTTGTATAATAAAACTTGACACCCCACGCTCAAAATAATATACTAAAATCAGGAGGGTGAAGGACATGTCAGAAGCAAAGAAATACGACAGG
>OHPB01001752.1_pt1 | contig 10681 bp, 7 predicted proteins | sample 1577621 | NCBI WGS metagenome assembly OHPB01 (sample SAMEA3879577, study PRJEB24766) | human gut metagenome | biome: human-associated habitat; feature: feces | place: USA | collected 1985/1987 | reverse complement strand
GAGGTTGCCCACTTCGTCGAGGAAGAGCGTACCCCCATGGGCCAGTTCCAGCCGTCCTTTCTTTTCTTTGCGGGCATCGGTGAAGGCACCTTTCTCGTATCCGAACAGTTCGGATGCCGCCAGCTCCCGTGTCAGCATACCGCAGTCTATCGCGACAAACGGCCCTTTCTGCCGGGTACTCTGCGCATGTATCTTTTCTGCTACGTGTTCTTTGCCCGTGCCGTTCTCTCCAAGTATCAGCACACCTATGTCCGTCGGGGCTACCAGTGAGATACGCCGGTCGATGGTCCGGAATGCGGCACTTCTGCGCTCCAGTATGGGCATGGTATGCCTTCTTTCCGTTTTGCTTACCAGCTCTCGTATCCTCGGAAGCAGCTTTTCCTGCAGCAGGGTCTTGGGGATATAGTCTTCGGCTCCCAGCCTCATGGAGCTGACCGCCGACGCGACCTGCGCATAGTCGGTCATGATGACAAACGGGTTTCTGATACCCGTTTCCCGCATCCGCTCCAGCACTTCCGTACATTCCCCGTCGGGCAGACGCAGGTCCGACACGATGATGTCCCCATCGTCCAGTTCCTCCAGCAGCCTCCGTGCCCCGGCACAGTCGTATGCCGTACGGGTCTTGTAGCCTGCCTTCTCCAGCATTCCGCAGACATGGTCGCGGAATACCGGGTTGTCCTCTATCACTATTATTCTTCCCATACCGTTCTATCCATTTCCTTTCGGGCGAGCCGGATAATCGTTTCGCCCTGACCGGTTACCTTTCCGGCATACTCCCTGATTTCTTCTGCCGTCCCGTTTCCGTGGAGCACGTCATACAGCTCCTGCAGCGGTCCTTCGGCATGTATCAGCATCCACGAGCTGCGGATATGGTGTATCCAGTAGTCCAGCCTGTCCCTGTCACACCTTTCCGCTTCCTCCCGTATGGCGGCCATTTCCTTCTCCGTCTCCCTGACCAGACATTCCAGCCTCTGCCGCTTGTCGCCGTATGCGAACAGCGGGCCGAGGTCTATGCGTGGGGTGCTGTCCTCGCCGATGCATTCTTCCGCGGCTGCCAGCAGTTCGTCGATGGAGAACGGCTTGTACAGCACCGAGCCGAAGCCCGCGTCTGCCAGCTCCTCTTTCGTGATGCTTTTCGAGCCGGTCACCACCATCACGGGGATGGTGCGTGAGTTGCCTATATCCGACGTACGGAGCAGTTCCAGCACCTCGTAGCCGCTTGCGTCCTGCATCTTCAAGTCCGTGGTCAGCAGGTCATAGTGTCCCTCGCGCAGCTTCTCCGCCATTTCCCCCGTGCTCGTACAGGTGTCGCAGTGCACACCGTTCTGCACGAATATGTCGTGTATCATCCCCAGTATGATGCCGTCGTTGTCCAGCGACAACACCGAACATCCGCTCAGTCTTGTCCGCCTCGCTGCTGCCTTGCGGTCTGTTTCTCCGGCTTTCTCCGCCTGGGGCAGCGGCAGCACCACGCTGAAGCGGCTGCCTGTGTTCCGTATGTTCTCCACCGATATGCTGCCCTCCATCAGTTCCGCAAGGCTTTTCACTATCGACAGTCCCAGTCCGAAGCCGTCCTGCGTGGCGGCATTGCTCAGCCGCTCGAACGGCTTGAATATCTGTTCCCGTTTGTCCTTGTCTATTCCTCCTCCGGTATCTTCCACCGCAAGCGTGAATTTCCCTCCGGCATACAGGGCGGTCAGTGTCACGCCCCCGCGTTCCGTAAACTTCAGTGCGTTCGACAGCAGGTTGCTGCCGATACGCAGTATCAGGTTCCTGTCGCCCATGACCACCTCGTCAGCGGCGTTGTTCACTTTGAACTCCAGCCGTTTCTCTTCCATCCGTGCGGCAAACTCCGTTTCCAGTGTTTCTACCACTCCCGCCAGTCTGAACGGCTTCACCCTGACGGTCTCCTTTCCGTTGTCTATGCGGTAGTAGTCCAGCAGATTTTCCATCAGTGCTCCCATACGCTCTGCCGACTGCCGTATATGCTCCGCGTGCAGCGCCGTTGCCTCCCGGTTCCCGTCCTTCAGTATCAGTTCCGCATTGCCGCGTATGGCGGTCAGCGGTGAGCGCAGGTCGTGCGTCACCGTCTGCATGATGTTCTGTCTGCTTTTTATCAGCTCTTCATTCTCCCGGACCGACTGGCGCAGGGTTTCTATCAGTTCCTCTCGCTGTTTCCTGTCTCTGGTGCGGCGGCGGATGTCCCTCCGGACTACTGCATACAGCAGCACCGCACACAGGACACCTGCCGCCGATATGCCGCATATCAGTACGAATGCCGTTTCTCTCAGTTCCGCCACCCGCATATGCCTTTCTTCCATGCGTTCCGTCTCGTCCTGTCCGATTTCCCGTATCAGCCGCGAAAGGTTCCGGTTCAGTATGCTGTTGCGTATTTTCAGTGAGTCCGACAGATGGGAGAATGCCTGTTCCTGTTCTGCCAGTGCCGTACGCATCTCTTCCTCAAACCGCCGCATCTCCTCAATGTGCCGGGTGTTGGGTGTCGTGCTCACCCGTGTGGTCGTGCGTGTCGGTTCTTCTTTCTTTTTCTTGCGGAACAGGCCGAACAGCCCGCCCCGTCTTTTCCTCTTCCGGTTCGGTGCGTTCCGTCACTGTCGTTGTCCGTACCGATGCCGTCTGCTCCAGTCCGGGCAGGTGGCGTTCCAGCAGGCTGTCCATGCGGTGCTCCGTGGTCGGCATATCCACCATCCGCTCGATCAGCCTGCGTTTCTCGTGCAGCAGCCTTACTACCGTGTCTATCCTTGCCGTCTGTGCCGGTTCTCCGTAGTAGCCTTTCAGCCGGTCTATCACCTCCATCGTGTGCGATTCCCGCCGGTCGTATGTATCCATGTCCGAGTCGTCCCACAGCATTGCGCGGTCATTGTCCAGAAACAGTGTGATCAGTCCCCGGTATGCTTCGCTGGCGGCAGCACGCTGCATGAGCAGGCTGCGTTCCTCTGCCTCTGCCTGCTCAAATACCTGCTTTTCGTACCATACGGCCGTGATGATACCCAGTACGAGCAGTCCCAGTATGAGATAGCCCGACAGAATTTTAAGATGTAGGGATATTTGTTTCCTCATACTTGTTTTTATAGTTTCAAATTACATAATGAATAAAAATATGGTAGTCAGAAATAAAATGTTTTATACTCAAGTATCATATTCTGCTCATTAAAGTATATACTATCCTCACGTAAAATATAACCTATTGCGATAAGTACCATGTCATGCGGATAATGAATTGTTTTCATTATATCATTAATACTTATCCTGTTTTCTTTATATAGAAGCCTTTTTATTTCAGCTGTTATTGTTTCAATTGAATCTGATTTCATAAGCCACCAATAGAATTTAAGTATTTAGATTTTGCAATATGGTAATTGGTTTTTGCAGATATAACCTCAAAATATGCTTTCTGCCAACTGGCTTGTGCTTCCAGAAAATTAGCCAATGTTTCCATACCTGTTTCAAAGCTTTTGCTGCTTTCCTGCAAATTCTCCTCTGCATAACTGAAAGCATTTTCAGTAAGTTCGACCTCCAGTTCAGCTTCATTCAGAATATTATAGTTTCTTGTAACTTCCAATTGCATCTTTTCAATCATTTCATCCCGCATGACCTCTGCTTTCTGCAATTCAATTTTTGCAGATTTTATTTTTCTGTGTCCTTCTCCCCAATGGAAAAGAGGAATCTTTACAGCCAACATTACAGAAAATATGTCATCTTTCAGAAACTTATGTCCGTTCATTCTAACTCCATCTATATAATTATATCCGGCAACAAGTCCTATTCTTGGCAAATAATCACTTCTTACATACTTTATCTGCTCTCTCTTCAGATTGATATTTTCAGACAACAACTTATATTCAGAACGGTTTTCTATTATGAATTCATCATTTCGGAATACTGCCGGTTCAAATTCTATGGTTCCTGAGATTTCAATATCATCAGTCAGAGGAATTCCCATTATATGACATAAAGCCATTTTCGACAGTCTGATTGCATTTTCGCTTCTTTTCATGGAAAGATTGGCTTCGTTCAGTTTCACCTGTACTTTGAGCAATTCATTTCTGGGTGACATACCAGTTTTACTCATCTTTTCAATATTATTAAAGAGCTCTTCCACAAGGTTCTTGTATTTGATTGAAACCTCATATAGTTCCTTGGCCTTAATTACATTCCAGTATGCTTCTTCCGTTTCTATACGGATTTCGGAATCGTTCTTTTTCCGGTTCAGTACAGCCATGTTTGTGCCAATTTCCGACATATTCCTTGCCGCAATAATTTTGCCACCCATATAAACTGGCTGTTCAAGCTGTACACCTGCAAAATAAGTATTGCTTATATCAAGGGCCGCAGATAAAGAAGGGGCAAGTTCCATCGAAAAATCCTTATTGGCATAAAGATAGCCTCCCGATGCGGACAGTTTAGGAAGAAAACCTGCTACCACATTCTTTTCTTGAAGTTCTGCCTGCTTTATCGAAAAATCTGACAGTTTCATCTTTTTATTGTTCTCTACCGCAATCCTGCAACAGTCATCAAGAGTGAATACTCTTTGAGCATAACTGAACGATGATAGCAGGATTATAAATATGCCTGATAAAAGTCTTTTCATTTTAATCACATTTAATATTGAAGAATAAAGCATAGAATACAGGAATAATCATTAATGTAATGATTGTACCAACAAGAAGGCCTCCCATAATGGCTACAGCCATAGGACCAAACATAGCATCTGAAATCAGAGGTATCATACCAAGGATAGTAGTTCCTGAAGCCATCATTACCGGTCTTAATCTGGATGAAGAAGCTGACAACAGGGCTTCAACAGGCTCAACGCCAGTCTTGATCTGAGCAGTTATCTCATCTATAAGTACAACTCCATTTTTTATCATCATACCTATCAATCCCAAAGCTCCTACAACAGCAACAAAACTGAAAGGCTTTCCACTGACGAAAATGCCCATTACAATACCTATGTATGCAAGCGGAAGACACAGAAAAATAATTAACGGTTTCTTGAAATCCCTGAATAGAAATACCAAAACCGCAAACATGAATATGACCGCTATGGGCAGACTTCTGAAAAGATACTTGTTAGAATCTGTACTTGCCTTATACTCACCCAGCCATTTCATGGAATAGCCGTCAGGGAAGTCAATTCGTTCATTAATTTTCTTTTCAAGAGCAAGGCGTGTATCTTCAGCGGTAAATCCGTAGGCATTATTACACTGGACTATGACAGCACGCTGTCCGTTATAACGGTAGGCGACTGGATCTTTCCATTCAAAGCTGATACTGTCCGATATTTCTTTAACAGGCCTTCCGGATGTCAACCTGTCTATCAACAACTGTTTCCGTTCAGGGTTCATAAGCATTCGCTGGATACTTTCCTCTTCTGTCACAGCAGTAATATTAGGCAGCATAGAATTGACAGTAACATCTTCGAGACTGTTATATCCTATGTTCTTCAGGTAAATATTTTTTAATATACTGCCATCATATAAAGAACCTACAGGAATACCCTCTGTTACTGAGAGCAATGACAATCCAATATCTGTTTTTCCAAGTCCTGCTCTTCGGGCATTATGCTGGTTGAAGTTAATGTCCATGTTGATGACTGGATCATCCCAATTATCTGTAATAAGCATTGCAGAAGGTTCCTCCCGCATAATATCCTGAATTTTGTTTCTCAATTCCTTCAGAACTCCCGGATCTGGGCCGGAGACCAGAATTTCTATAGGAAATTCCATATACATAGTGTTATATTTCTTTAGCCGGATAAAGGCATCAGGATAATGACGATTCATATATTCCTGTAAATCCTGCATACAGTTGTCTATGTCCTTATGGCTTTTGAAATCGATAATCAATTCTCCGTATCGAAGACTTGGATCAGCTACTGAACGTACAAGGTTGTATCTCGCCGGCGTGCCTCCGAGAGATGTGGTTACGTGCGTTATGGCCGGATTTGTCTTGAGATACCTCTCTATTTCTTCCAGATCTTTTTCAACCTTCTCGATACGTGTTCCCTCCGGCATCTTATATTCCATATAAATCTGGTTGTATGTCAGATCCGGGAAAAATGTCTGTGGTAAAAAACTGAAACAGCAAACACTGACAATTAACAGCAGTACAATTCCGATAATAGTCCCGGCTTTATGATGCAGCAGGAAAGTAAGCATACCGCGAAATTTTCTGTATAATGGTGTATTGAAAATATTTGTATTGTCATCTGCCGTCTTAATCTTCAAATAATGTTCTGAATGAATCGGGACATGTACCAGTGCCAGAATCCAGCTGAGAAGCAGAGATACGGCCAATACGATAAATAAGTCGCGGGCATATTCTCCGGCCATATCCGGGGACAGCGAAACCGGCATAAAAGCTATGACAGCAATAAGGGTAGCTCCCAAAAGCGGACGTGCCGTGATATTAGCCGTGTGAACAAGTGACTGAGGCTTTTTCATACCACGCGCACTGTCAACCAAAATACCATCCACAACCACTATTGCGTTATCCACAAGCATACCCATGGCAACTATAAATGCCCCTAAAGACACTCTCTGAAGAGTTCCATCAAAGAAATATAGGACTACAAAAGATCCCAAAACTGTAATTACCAGTCCTGTTCCTATGATGACACCACTTCTGAATCCCATGGTAAGCATAAGAATAACTATAACGATAAGTACTGATTCTATAAGATTTACAATAAATGTATCAATGGCATCACTTACACGCTCAGGCTGGTAAAAAACCTTGTTGAACTTGAACCCTGACGGAAGTCCGTTTTCCAGCTCTTCAATCTTTTCGGTTACAGTATTTCCGATTTTTAGAATATCATAGCCTGATTCCATGGCTATTGCAATACCATAAGCCCTTTTACCGTCATATTTCATTTTGTTACGCTGCGGTTTCTCATAGTCCTCCTCGATATCAGCTATATTTCCAAGAGTGAACGTATTACCGTCATGACCTTTCAGAACCAGATTTCTAATATCTTCCAGATCTCGAAAGTTTCCGGGTACCATAACCTTCATACGCTCATCGCCACTATTAAAGAAGCCACTATATACTGTCCTGTTCTGATCTTGCAGTGTCATCAGTATTTCAATTGGAGAAATTCCCAGACGGGCCATTTCTTTACTATCTATATTGATATTTATACAAGGTGTTGCAGTTCCATATATCTGGACATTTCTTATACCTTCTATGTTAATAAGTTCACGCTGAATGAAATTTGTGTATCGTATCATATCACTGTCTGAAAAACCATCAGCCGTTAACGTATAGAACATTCCATAGACAGCACTGAAGTCATCAAGTACCATTGGTACTGAGGCACCGGTAGGCAATTGGGTATGAACATCGACAATCTTTTTTCTCAATATATCCCATTTTTGTTCCAATTCGCCATTGGGTACAGTTGTTTTCAGAACTACCTTTATAAGAGACAGGTCGTTCAGTGATTTTGATTCAATATAGTCTATATCTCCCATCTGACGTATTGCCTTTTCCAGCTTGTCAGACACTTCAAGTTCAACCTGATGCGCAGTTGCACCAGGATACACAGTCATGACCAAAGCCTGTTTGACCGTTATTTCCGGATCTTCCATTTTGCTCATGGAGTAGAAAGACCATAGACCGCCGATAACGAGGAAAGCTATAAACAGCTTGATCAGGGCCTTGTTTTCCAAAGCATATTCCGCCATACTTTTCATAACATTCCTCCTATATTGGTTGATGACACTTCTTTCATTTCTTCCACGGTCTGCCCTTCAGACAAACTATGGATTCCGGTTATGGCTATTCTGTCGTGAGGTTCCAACCCTCTTACAAATGCCGTTTCTCTTTCTATCCGTATTAATTTAACGGGTGTACAAGCAGCCTTCCCATTATTGATCTTCCATACGCATGTGTTCCCTTTATCCTGAAATAAAGCCGATGCAGGCAATGATAATGATGGGGTTGTGCTTGAATATGCTAATCTTATATCTACATTCATACCGACTGACAGGACTTTGGAAAATTCTGATGGTATGTCAAAGGAAACATTGTATAGTTGTCCGTTTGATGCATTGCGGTTTTGGGCTTTTAATGTTATTGCGGTAGATAGATTACCGCACACAAGTTCTGCATATATAAGATTTTTCAATCTGCTATAATCTTTTAATGCCATACTTATGTCCGCCTTGTACCCACCTTCCTGTTTCAGAAGCAAAACGGGCATTCCGGCAGAAACTATCTCTCCGCTGTTTTTGAAAATATCTGATATAAAGCAGTCAAATGGAGCTTTTATTTCCGTGTATCTCAAAGCATCTTCAGCAGCATTGAACTTGGCCTCTGCCACTTTGTTTGCAGCAATGACTTTCTCATAATCGTTTGGAGAGACTGTGTTATTCTCAAACAAGGCTTGTATGCGTTTCGTCTCTTTTTCCGATTGTTCGAATACAGCTTTTGCAGCATTATACTGGACTTCAAAATCATGCTTGTCCAATGTTGCTATAATACTGCCTTTACGGAAACTCATTCCTTCATTTTCAGGTAAGAATGCAATCTGGCCATTGACCTTAAAAGCTATGGTCACTTCTTTCTCCGAATTTATAACTCCAGAGTATTTGACATACTCAACGCTGTCTTTATTTCCTACTGTTAATGTTTTAACCAGTACAGAAGAGCTTTCTTTTCTTCCTGAATCTGTTTTACAGGAGGCTGATGCAAGAATAATAATTCCCGCACTCAAATACATAAATAATCTTTTCATTGTCTTAAACTTTAGCTTTTGCAAATTTCATCAAACCCAATGAGAAACACGTTTCCATTTGCACATGCGGAATGTTCTAAAACCCTTTTTTTACTATGTGATTTAGAATAGTAGTTGCTGGATAAGGGAATATTATATTCATTTTTCCATTAAAAATGTTCTATTAGTAAGAAATTCTTTGATAGAAATATGGATACAATTATATTTGTAATAAAAAAAAATATGAACCAATTTAAGAACCTGGATATAAGAATAGCAAAGAATCTTATAGGCGATATAGATTATGTAGATAACGATTTTATTGTACTGGATGATCTCTCTAAATTCAAGATTCCCAATGATTCACCCATCAGACTTGGTGCATTTACAATAAGTTTGTGTCTTAACGGACATATAACTACTGATATCAACATGATAAGGTACGACGTACAGCCGGGAGATATGGTAATAACACTTCCTAAAGATGTAATAGAACACAAGGATGTTTCGTCTGATATCAGAGGAATTTTCTTTATTGTTTCACAGCGTTTTATTGAAGAAGCTTTTCCGAAAATAGGAGAAATACTTCCAATTTTTCTTTATATCCAAAAATACCCTAAAATTGAATTGACAGCAAATCAATGTTTCAATATACAGCAGTTTTATGATTTCTTTATCCAAAGACTTAAAGACCAGTCAGTATATAGGGATAAAATGATAAGTTCTATACTGCAGGCTCTGATTTATTATATCGCCGGATTATTGATAAACTCTGATAAACGGGAAAAAAAGGAGAGAAAAGAAGAATTACTGAGTAAATTTATTCAGTTGATAATAAAACACTACAAGGAAAACAGGACACTGGATTTCTATGCAGAAAAACTGTTTATTTCAACAAAATATATGTCAGATATTATAAAGAAGACCAGCGGACTGACGGCTCATGACTGGATAGACAGATATACCATTCTGGAAGCTAAGATTTTGTTACGGTCAACCAATAAGACAATACAGGAAATATCCAATGAGCTGAATTTCCCTAATCATTCGTTCTTTTCAAAATACTTTAAGCATCACATGGGTATGACTCCTAAGGCATATAGACTTTCATCATAATGCAGAATAAAATATTTCATTATCAAAACAATGAACATATATTAAAAGGAGTTATACAACCCATGTTGAAACTCCTTTTAATACAATCACATTTTTAGTCCTTTATTAATTTTGGGGCTTGTTAATCCAAAATTTTCAATTAAAAAATGATTACATACGGAATTTTCTGGCTGCTGTTCCGTCTGTTTCTTCTCGCTGCCTTGCCGGTTCTCTTCCGTGCCTTCCGGTGTCGGCGGAGCCAACTCCAGCTGTATCTTGCGGTCCAGTGCGGCGAGTTCTGATTTAAGCTGTTTCAGCTCGTCCTCCTTCTTCCATGTCTTTCCGGCAATCTCCTGCAACTGCGGGATTTCACGCTCCAGCGTGGCGATCTTTTCCTTGTACTGGTCGATGATGCCCGGTATCCTTTCCAGTGCGTTCAGGAAATTCGTGGCGGCGGCATGTGTGTCAGCCATTGCCAGATGCCCGTTGTTGTAGGTGTACTTGTAATTGCCTTCTATGACAAAGCGGTTGTCGATAAACTCCAGACCTTCTTTGAGCGTCCTTTCGCTGACCACCTTGATGGGGAAGCCGTACAGTTCGCCCACACGCTTGTACTGTCCGCCGGTCGTGGCGTTCTTCGCTATCTCCTGCAGGCGTTTGCCGATGGATTTTTCATCCGTCTGTTCCAGTCCGTCCACCCGTATCGGATTCAGGCGGTTGCCGTCCATGTCGGTCTGTACCGCTGCCGTAAACTTTTCCCAGTCTTCCGTCATACCCCTGGCTTTCTCTATCGAGTCGGACAATGTGGCGGTTTTGGATTCAAGTTTCCGTTCGGTTTCGCGTCTG
>OHPB01001750.1_pt1 | contig 10687 bp, 12 predicted proteins | sample 1577621 | NCBI WGS metagenome assembly OHPB01 (sample SAMEA3879577, study PRJEB24766) | human gut metagenome | biome: human-associated habitat; feature: feces | place: USA | collected 1985/1987 | reverse complement strand
CTGTAGAATGGCAGGGATATCTTCAGGACTTTTTAGCCCAATGCCAACTTCTAACAAAGTGCCGGTCAGAATGCGTACCATATGATACAAAAAGCCATTCCCATAAAAATCAAGTATCATCTTGTTATTTTCATTTCGAATGGTCAGATTCGTAATTGTACGGACGGTTGACTTCTTCATACGCTTATTATCGCAAAAACTTTTGAAATCGTGTTCGCCGCACAGCAGGGCAGCGGCTTTCTGCATCGCTTCCAAATCGTATATTATTTGAGGCGGCATTGTGTTGTTGGATGCTACATTGTTTCTTTCAGAAGGTCTTGAAATATCCGTGTTGACAGAACTATCGCCAAATGTGGCGGATAAGTGACCGGTTTGTCTGCATAATTTATAGAAATAGTCCGTATCTGCAAAGCGAGTCATGTATTTTCGCTCAAACACTTCAGCGGCAGAGCCGTTGTCAATTTGGTAACGGTAGTGTTTCTGCTTAGCATTGAGGCGTGCGTGAAATCGTGGATCTACCTGTGTCACGCTTGTGATCCGAACGTCTTGCGGTAAATATTGGTTAAGCGCTGTCATGATCTGTGGACACGATAAGGCAGCAGATGTTTTGAAATTGGCCACCTGACATAGGGCATGGACGCCGGCATCCGTGCGGCCGGATCCATGGATCTCAATGTCTTCTTTCAGCCATTTTTGCAATACGGTTTCAATTTTACCTTGGATCGTATCAGCAGTATTGCCCTGCTTTTGCCAACCGCTGTAGCGTGTGCCATCATATTGTATTGTTAATTTATAATTGTTCATTGAAGTCCTCGTTTCTATTTATGGTATATGTGGTTATTATCATATAATGTTCTTTCCGGAAAAACAAGCAGCAGCTTCAAATGTGTAAAGTTTGAATTAATGATAAAAAATATCAATAAATCACCTTGACAAATTAACGGAGTTAGTCACAACTACTTGCCGAGCACTGTCGAAAACACGCACTTTTTTAAAAGTTTAAATAAGATATTGAGCGTAAACGTACGTTTGGTAAGTTGCGCCTAACCCAGTAAAACAGGGCGTTTGGAGAATTTTGGGGGTTGCCATTTTAGATGAATTGTATTAAAATTAAGCCATACTTAAATCAAAAGGAGGTACTTTATAATGGCATATGTTATTAGTGATGATTGCGTAAGCTGTGGAGCTTGTGCAGGTGGATGCCCTGTAGGAGCAATTTCTGAGGGTGAGGCTCATTATGAAATTGATGCAGATAGCTGCATTTCTTGTGGAGCTTGTGCAGGAACATGCCCATCCGGAGCAATTTCTGAGGCTTAATTTATGGTTGAGACAACTATAAACAAAATTAGCAGCCAGTTTGTTGATGAATGACAGACTGACTGCTTTTTTTGTTAAGTCTCTGATGAATACCTTGCTTCCGGGACTTCGAGTTTCCGAAAGGCATGTAAATCAATCATCAGAGACAACAAAATCTAGAAATCACTGTGAAAAAGAGCAAAACCAGCGTTTTGCTCTACAAGAATTGCTAAAGCAATTCTTGGCGATGTCACGCTACATAACAGCAATTTCCTATCAACTGAAAACTAATTGCGGCAAAGCAATTGCTATAGTTTCTTGATGGCAGGACTCACTATATAGCGGCTGCAAAATATAATTAGCCCATCGACATAATAAGCAATATGTGATCGTGTGAGATATTGAGGTGTGGGAAGTTTGAATTTTTGGATTTTGAAAATATTTATTTGTTTTTTTGAAAAAAAGTGTTGACAAATAAATATCGTTCTGCTATAATGCTAACTGTTGACGCGAGAGTGGCGGAATCGGCAGACGCGCACGTTTGAGGGGCGTGTGGGGCGACTCGTACGGGTTCAAGTCCCGTCTCTCGCACCAAAAATAGCAGATACCATTTGGTATCTGCTATTTTTTTATGTGAAATATTGATATTCTATAATTCAGATGCAGATTGTTTTATTTTTTATATTCAGGGTCATCTTTAACATTTTCGAGAAAAACGGGTCTGAATTAGTTTAATATTTATAAAAATAATTTTGTTAAATACAAATATTGAGTGCCGTTCCAAACAAAGCCAAGTGGAACACCGTTACTGTCATACTGAAAATAAAGGGTATCTGTTCCGTCAGTCTGTGACAAAATAACTCCGTCTTTAGTATTGTAGTAAGTTGTTTTGCCGTTTACAGTCTTACTAAATCACTAACTGCGAAAAGGTACAGTGTACCTTTTCTGCCAAATCAAAGATTTGGCAGTTTCGTGTCTCTTGTGCTTCGCACAATTCACTTCGTTCTCATCATATATAGCAAGTATTATTGCGACTGATTTTCAGTGGCATACCGAGTCAAAACATTCTGAAATTTTATTTAATTGACAATTAAAAATAATTTTAAATATAAGCAATAAAATAAAATCAAATAAAAAAGCAACAATTAAATTAGTCGGAAAATTTAGCATGGGAATTGAAACAATTGTAACGATTAATAACATCAATACTATTAAAAAATAATGAAAAGAATTATAGTGAACATTTATTACAGTATTATCTTTCTCATCTTTTTTAATTGTGATTTTGGGATTAAAACAATTTAAAGTAATATCACTATAGTATACATTGATTTCAGCATCATTTAATTGCCCGTAAAACTTTTCACTCGGAGATAAAAAATAGCCAAATACGATATTTTTTACTTTTGTATTGTTGTAGACATAGTCATACACGGCTTTACCGTTAAAAAAGAGTGATTTCTTATACATTTGTTTCACCTTTTAATATACGATTTTATTTTAATCAATTTACTATGTGTTGACACAGAAACAGAAGCAATAGAAATAGGACCGGAAACAGAAACCACTGCTCCTTTAATTCTGCCTTTATCATCATAAGTATAACTTAAAGTCTCAAAGCAAGTCAAGGCGGAATCATAAATTTTTGGGATTTCTCCCTTTTTATATTTCACGATATTGTGACCATGTTTTATATCAGCTTTCAAAACAAATAATCATTAAAATACTAAATAACAAATAAAGCAATTAACTCAAGCGGTTTATTTGAATATTTTTTTAATCCTTTCTAAAAATATTAACGGTGGTAGAATGGAAAACGAGGATAAATTCAAGCTATCTGTTGACTTGGCGGTGCAAACTATTGAATGCGGCGGAGAAGTAAACCGAGCGGAGGAAACAATTAGAAGAATTAACAACTGCAACTGCAATGTATTTGCCACAACCAATCTGATAGTGGCGCAAAAAGGAAAATACACTCAGGTCAGAAGAATCTATAAAGGCAATGTTAATTTAAGCGAACTTGCAAGAATTAACAGCGTTTCACGTGCGCTTGCAAACGAAAGCAATGCAATACAAAATTATACAGAATATGAAAGTCCTATAATTGAGCTTATAAGTAACTTTTTCGCAACCGCATCTTTTTCACTTTTCTTTGGCGGAAATTTAATTGACGCATTATTTGCAGGTCTTATTTCAATTGCAATAAGCATCGGAAAATTTAACAAAATCGAATTTAATACATTTTCTAAAAATCTTGTCAGTACATTTTTTGCAACAATTCTGTCATTTGTTCCAAGCTTATTAAAAATAAGCGTTCATCAGGACAAAATTATTATCGGAACAATAATGCTCTTTGTGCCGGGGCTTACGGTTGTAAACGCAATAAGGGATATGATGAATTCCGACCTTTTGGCAGGAATGGGTGAACTTTTCGACGCTGTGATGTCGGCATTGTCAATCGCTTTTGCCGTTGCAGGAGCGTTGTGGTTGTTTGGTAAAATATGATTAAACAAATTATTTTTTGCACAATAGGTTCAACCTTTTTCGCTATCGGTATGAAAGCGCCGAAAAATTGCATTTATCTTGTATTTATAGGCTCACTCATAACGGCAAGTATTGAAAGAATGTTAAGCGATTACTACGGCGAACTGATTGCCTGCTGCATTGCAATGATTTGCCTTGTGTTCTTTTGCGAATTAATATCAAGAGTTAAAAAGTTGCCGTCAACCGTTATATTAATGCCGTCAACCATTCCCCTGCTTCCCGGAAGTTCAATATATTATACAATGATGTATGCAATAACATCGGACAATGTAAAATTTATGCACTACGCAAAATCTACAATCCTAACAGGGCTTGGAATATCACTGGGAGCAGTAATCGCCACGATTACAGTAAAATTGTTAGAGAAAAAGAGATTGCCCAAATAGCAATCTCTTTAAAAATTTATATATACTTTTTAAATATGTTTTTTCAATATCGGCTTATACTCTCTTGCCGTTCTTAAACGAATAAGATATTTCCTTACCTGCGTGGAGTTTAATACCTTTAACCGTGCCTGACCATTCCTTTGGAAGCGCTTCATTTTTAAGCATTTCCGCAATACCTGCGCAAACACCGAAATTACCGTCAATTTGGAATGGCGGATGAGCGTCAAAAAGATTTGGATATGAGCCGCCGCCCTTATGAAATTTAGATGACGGACTGATATATGTAAGCTGCTGTTTAATAAGCCTATAAGCATTTTCGCCGTTACCAAGACGTGCCCAAAGACAAACTTTCCAACCGAGCGACCAGCCTGTTCCGCCGAAGCCACGCTTTAAAAGCGATTTTTCAGCTACCTTATTAAGTTCATCGCTTGCAGGAAGCCTTGCCGGATAAATGCAATAAAGATGGCTTACATGTCTATGCTCAATCTCTGTTTCACCAAAGTCCTCTGCGTATTCAGGTATTCTGCCGTCAGATGCGGGTTTAACCTGTTCAATTTCCGGTGTATCAAGACCGAGTTCACGGCAGTTCGTGAAAAATTCATAGAGAAGTTCCCTATCCATTGAAGGCATATATGTTATGCAAGATGTTGTTCCTGCATCTTTAAATTTATTTTCGGGGCTGATAGACGGACAGGTCACGAGCTGACCGTTATGCTCAACAAGGAAATCCTTAAAAAATGCAAGTCCGCTTTCAAACATAGGCAAAATTCTGTTTTTATATTCATCATCATTAATATAAAGATAATGGTCATAAAGCTGATTTAAAAACCATACGCCACCCATTGCCCACGGTGCATATTGAGTAGTTTCTTCCAAACCTTCAGGATCGCCTGCAGGGAAAGTCATACCCCAAATATCTGTATTGTGGTGAGCGCAAAAGCCATTGCATCCGTAATAATCCTTAGCTGTTTTTTCGCCGTTATAAGCAAGCTTTTCAACAAGCTGAGTGAGCGGCTCAAAACAATCGGAAAGGTTTGCAATATCGGTACACCAATAGTTCATTTCAGTATTGATATTAACAGTATATCCCGACGACCAAGGCGCACGCAAATGCGTATTCCAAATGCCTTGAAGTGTACTTGCATTACTTCCCTTTCTTGAAGACGAAATAGTTAAATACCTGCCGTATTGGAAAAGAAGCGCAACAAGCGAATAATCGTCGCCCTTTTTATTCATATTCTTAATACGTTTATCTGTCGGTAACTCATCATATCCGCCTTCAAGTGTAAATTCGACTCTGTTAAAAAGGGATGAGAAATCCGTCTTATGCTCTGAAAGCAAATCGTTATAGTTTTTAATGTTTTTAAAATAATCAAATGCTCTTTGCTTGGCGTCGGCAGTAGGCATAGATTTGAAATCGACAAAAGAAGTTGCCATAGATACAAGAAGAGTGACGTCCTTTTGATTTTCCACAACAATTGAAGAGTCTGTAAATTTAGCGTTACCCAAAACTTTAATAACACCACAGAATTTCATTCCCTTATCGCCGTAAACTATGCTTTCTCCCTTATTATAATAAGGGGGCTGACATATTTCCGGTGCCTGACCTGTCATAACAAGGCTGTCCTCAAGCGTTTCGACCTTATGATGAAGCTGACTGTCAAAATTAACGCAAAAAGATACACCGCTTTCGCTTTTGATATTAATAACCAAAAGTTGAGACGGATATGAAACAAAAACAGTTTCAGTCAAATTATCAGCCTTAACCGTTGCGACACCGTTTTGCAAATCAAGTGTACGTGAGTAATTTTTAGAATATTTTTTAGAATAATTAATCAAAATATCGCCAAAAGGCAAATATGCATCGCTCCAAACACCGTGCATATTTTTATTGATAATATCCTCTGCTTTTCTGTAATCCTTATCAAAAACAGCTTTACGGGCAGAATCAAGATATTTATAAGCGTCTTTTTTATTATTATCCTTAGGATAACCCGACCAAAGGCTGTCCTCGTTAATTGCAATCCTCTCCTTTTTAAGATTGCCGAATACGAGAGCGCCCATTCGTCCGTTGCCTACAGGTAAAGACTGCTCAAAATATTTTGCTTTTTTAGTATAGTACAATTTATTTTTCATAAAAAATATTTTACTTTATATAAATAAAAATTGCAAGTGAATTAAAAAAGTAGTATAATAAAGTTGAAAAAAATATATTTTTCTTTGTTAAGGGTGATAAAATTATGAAAAAACACATTATTTCAATCGGCAGGCAATACGGTTGCGGTGCTCACGAAATAGCAACAAAGCTTTCCGAAAAGCTCGGTATTCCTTATTATGATAAAGAAATCATTAAAAGAGCAGCAAAGGACAGCGGTTTTGACGAGCACATTTTTACCTTCTATGACGAAAGACCGACAAGAAGCTTTCTTTATAACGTTTCTACCGACGGTTTTTCAAACATAGCATCAAACGGCTTAGCGCTTGAGGACCAAGTATTTCAATATCAGTTTGACACAATAAGAAAGGTTGCCGAGGAAGGAAGCTGCATTATCGTCGGCAGATGCGCTGATTACATACTTAAGGACGATGAGGCACTTCTTACAGTATTTCTTCACGCAAGCGATGACTTTAGGCAAAAGAGAGTTGTTGAGGAATACGGTGTTGAGCCTAAGAATGCCCAAAAAGAGATGAAAGCGGTAGATAAAAAAAGAGCTAGGTTTCACAATTTCTACAGCGAGGAAAAATGGGGCGAAGCTACAACTTATGATTTGTCAATCAATGTTGCAAAACTCGGCATTGACGGTACGGTTGAGCTGATAAGCGAATATATCAAAGCAAAAGGTTAATTAATATTTAACATAATTTTAACTTAATCTTGACTGCCAACTAAAAATAATATATTATGATTATAGGGCAAAGGTGTCTAAAAGACATTTTTGCCCTATTATACTATATAGGTATTTTTATGCTGACTGTAGGTGTTATTATGAAATTTAATAAAGACGGCAAATTTAAAATTATGCAAATTACCGATATTCAGGAAATATATAATGTCTCAAATGACACGTTAAAATTGCTTGAAGCGGCGGTTGAAAAGGAAAAGCCCGACCTTGTTGTTTACACCGGCGATCAAATAAAAGGCTACGGTGTAACATATAAAGGAATGGGAAGCGAACTTGTAAACAATGTTGCAAAAACGATTGACAAGCTAATTGAACCGGTAACAAAAAGGAATATCCCTTTTGCCGTAACATTCGGCAACCACGACAGGCAAGTCGGAATAAGTAACAAAGACCAATTTGAGCAGATTTATAAAAAATATCCGAGCTGTGTAGGTGTTCAGGCTGAGGGTATCGACGGCGGCGGAACCTGTTTTTTAAGCATTAAATCATCAAAGGATGATGACAAGGATGTATTCGGCATATATTTGTTTGACACGGGTACTGATGCTAAGGGCGGAGGATACGAGCCGTTTGACACGAAAATTATCGAGTGGTACAAAAAGACAAGAGACTCACTTAAGGAAAAAAACGGAGACTATATTCCCTCTCTTGTATTTCAGCACATTCCTATGTTTGAACATTACAATGTATTAAAACAGGTTAAGAAAAGTGAAAAAGGCGCAATTCCTGCTTTCAGAATACATAAAGGTGAATATTACAAGATTGATGAAACAAAATGCGTTCCCGGTTCGGTATTGCTTGAGCCGCCTTCAATTCCCGATATAAACACAGGTGAATTTGAAGCGCTTAAAGAAAAGGGTGACATACTCGGTGTATATGTCGGCCACGACCATAAAAACAGCTATGTCGGAAAGTACGACGGAATTGATATCGGTTTCACTCAATCAAGCGGCTTTAATGTTTACGGCAACGGCAAGGAACGTGGAGTAAGATGCTTTGTGATTGACGAAAACGACCCTAAGCATTATGAAACATATACAAAAACTTACCGACAGCTTTGTAACGGTAAACTTCAAAAGCCTGTTTATGATGCTCTTGCAAAGGTTATGCCGACAACAATGGATATGGCAAAACCAATGATTGCAAAAGCCGTCGCAATTATTGCAGCAATTATTGTTATTATAGTTTTACTTGCAAAGTTTTTATAAGGAGGAAAATATGGAAGAAAAGAAGAAAAAAGGCAATGCATTTGTGCGTTGGACTGAAAAGCACGCAGAATTTTGGAAATTCATTAAATTCAACTGTGCAGGTGCACTTTCAAATATTCCGGAACTTGCAACACAGCTAATATTGGTATATCTCGTATTTAAGTGTGCCGATGCTCCCGAATCGAGAGAAACAAAAATTGCATATTACTGCTCAACTTTCGTTGGATATGCCGTTGCATTTGTTCTTAACAGGAAAATTACATTTCATGCAGATGCAAATCCCTTTGTTTCAACAATACTTTATATAATTATGGTTATATTTACTATTTGGGCTAAAGGTATTATCGGTCCATGGCTTTCAAGCTTTACAAACAGCTTTCTTCCTGTTGCGCTGGCACCTACCGTGGCTACGCTTTTGGGTATGGCAGTTCCTATGATTTGGACTTATCCGTGCAACCGCTTTATTATTCACAGAAAGAAAAAAGCACCGGCTGTTGAAGAAAAAAACGAAGATAAATAAGATTGACAAAAGAGAAAAAGCAAGTATAATATTATTTAAGGCAAGGGTGCTGAATAATCCCCTTACCTTTTGCTATTTTAATATAAGGTATTATGTAAAAAAAGAAATGCACCCGACAGAAGCAGGTGCATACATAGCAGAACTTATTCAAAAAATGCTTGAGCAAAGGACAAGCGGTTTAAATTTAAAAATATAAAAAACGGTACTGTTATCATTACAACAACAGTACCGTTTTTTTATCAGTTAGATTGATAAGCAAGCTCTAAGGAATATTTGTCACATACGGCAAAGTGAAAATCAACACCTGTTTTATCTGAAAATTTAGTGAGAATGTCAAAGAAATCGTCTAAGTTAGTATTATTGTTATTAATTATATCTATAGTCGAGTCAACAAAAACATCAGTCAAATCATAGTCGCTTGCGCAAAGCCCTACAAGAAAACCGCAAAGAGCAGTTGCACCCTCAATACCAAAATCAGACACGTTAATAAGCCTAATATTACTTGGCAGGCGGGTTGAGAGTTTATCTGAAACATCAATAAATATAACGTTTCCTTTACTTTCAGCAGCTGTATTAATGCAAGCCTCACACATAATACGTGTTTTGCCAACGCCGTTAATACCCGTAATGTATTCTACCATAATTATGTCCCCTTTAAATTATTTGCAAAATCAATTGCTATAATAACAGTATCACATAATTAAGAATATGCAAAAAACAAACGGTTAATGTTAAATTAAATTAATATGAACAATTTATTATTTGATTTTATTAACAATTATCATAACGATTCCGAGAATTACAAGGATAACGCCGGTTACTCTGTTAAGTGTTTCCGGTTTTGCTTTATTTGCAAGAAACGCTGCAATTTGAGCAAATATAAGAGTTGATAACATACAAAAAGCTAATGTCCACCAATCGGGAGCGCCGCCGATTGCAAAATGACTGATTGAGCCGGTAAATGCAGTAAACGCCATAACAAAAACGCTTGTTCCGACTGCGGTTTTAAGTTCATATCCGAGAACGGATGTAAGCACAAGAAGCATCATCATTCCGCCGCCTGCTCCAATGAAACCGCAAATAAAGCCAACCATTGCGCCGCATAATGCTGAACGGACTATTTTTTGCTTTGGAGTTGCCTGTGTAAATCGTGCCTTAGGCTCTGTAACAGCAAGGGTATTTGTAAAAAGATTTATAGGGAATATTTGTATCACTCGACGTCATTGTTGAAACCTCGGTTGAGGTAACTGTTGTCGGCTTTTTATTTTCGCTCTTTTTTGTTGTTTGAACTTGCGTATTTTCCTGCGTTGTCAGGGCGGTTGACGGTTGAGTCGTAATCTTTTTTTCTTTGTCCTTAGCCTTATCAACAACCGTTGTTGCCTCGTTTACATCCGTTGTGTGGGCAGAATTGGTTGAAAAATAAACTATCAGCCCAAGTGCAACAATGCAAAGGCAAATGACAGAGAAAAGCGCTCTTAAATTTTTATTATTTGGTTTATCTTTTGTAGCCATAAAAAACACCTCAAGAGTATTATTACCCCTGAGGTGTTTAATTATACATTTTTATTTTGCTTCATAAACTACTGTTACAACGCTTGAAGCAGGAAGTGAAACCTTGACCTTTTTGGCTTTGCCGAAATCGGTTTTGGCAATGTCGTTGTCCCTGTCGGTTGTATAAACAGCATAATCGCCTTCGCAGTCAATTGTTGTATATGCTTTTTTATCATTATTATTAACATATACAGTTACAACAGTATTATCCTCATTCACAAAGGCAACGCTTCTTACATTTTTAACACCCGAAGAACATGCAACTCTCACCGCACCCTC
>OHPB01001749.1_pt1 | contig 10688 bp, 9 predicted proteins | sample 1577621 | NCBI WGS metagenome assembly OHPB01 (sample SAMEA3879577, study PRJEB24766) | human gut metagenome | biome: human-associated habitat; feature: feces | place: USA | collected 1985/1987 | reverse complement strand
ACTCACGATTGATACGCTGGGAGCGGAAGGGCAGGGCATTGGCCGGTATAAAGGCTACGCAGTATTCGTCCCCTTCGCACTCCCTGGCGAAACAGTGCAAACGCGTATTATCAAGGCAACGTCCAGCTATGCGGTCGGAAAGCTCGTTTCTATCTCAAAGAATAGCCCAAGCCGCGTGGAGCCTCCTTGCCCGCACTTTGGCCGCTGCGGCGGATGCACACTGATGCACCTCTCCTATTCGGAGCAGCTTTCCTATAAGCGGGATCTGGTTGCGTCCACGCTTACACGCCTCGGCGGATTCCGGGAGCCAAACGTCCTCCCGGCGCTCGGGATGGATGCACCGTATTCTTACCGGAACAAGGGAAGTTTCCCGTTTGCCAATGTGGATGGACGCGCCGCGTTCGGTTTCTTTGCGCCGCGCAGCCACAGGCTGATCCCACTTTCGGATTGTGCCATTCAGAAAGATGAGACGCTTCTGGTAGCGGAAACGGTATGCGGATGGGCCAACGAGTACGGCATCCCTGCATATGATGAAACGACGCATACCGGTGCACTGCGGCATGTTATGGCGCGCGTATCTGAGGTAACAGGCGAGGTGATGGCCGTCGTTGTCACCAACGGGAAGCTTTTGCAGCAGGAGACGCTGATCGAGCGCCTGCGCGAGCGCGTTCCCGGCATTGTCAGCATCGTTCATAATCAAAATGACAAGGATACCAACGTAATCCTTGGTGCACAGTTTAAAACCATCTGGGGAAAGTCGCGGATTGCGGATTCCATTTGTGGGCTGCGTTTTTCCGTGAGCGCGGCCTCTTTCCTGCAGGTAAACCCGCAGCAGACGGAGAAACTCTATCGTGCGGCGCTCGACGCACTCAATCCCGGTGGGGGAGAGCGCATAGCGGACGTTTATTGCGGTATCGGGACGATTTCTCTTTTGCTCGCGCAGCACGCCGGGCATGTGGATGGGATCGAATCTGTACCGGAAGCGGTAGAGGATGCGATTCAAAACGCGAGAGGGAACGGCATCGATAACCTCAGCTTTCACTGCGGAAACGCGGAAGAAGTTCTCCCACAGCTTGTGCGCGCTGGCCTCCGGCCGGACGCAGTGGTGCTCGACCCGCCGCGCAAGGGCTGCGAACGTCCTGTACTCGATGCGCTGCTTGCGTGCGGTGCAGAACGAATTGTCTACGTTTCCTGCAATCCAGCGACGCTCGCACGCGATGCGCGTATCCTTGCGGACGGTGGATTCCATCTCATATCCGCACAGCCGGTGGATATGTTCCCACAGACTGCACATGTGGAGACGGTATGTTTATTATCCAAACTTAATGCGAAACAACATATCGAGATAAACTTGGATATGGATGAGCTGGATTTGACAGCGGCGGAGAGTAACGCCACCTATGAGGAAATCAAAGAGTATGTGCTGGAGCATACCGGGTTGAAAGTCAGCCACTTATACATTGCTCAGGTCAAGCAGAAGTTTGGAATTATCGAGCGGGAAAACTATAACAAACCGAAGTCCGAAAATTCCAGACAGCCGAAATGTCCACCTGAAAAGGAAGCGGCAATAACGGAAGCGTTGAAGTATTTTGGGATGATTTAAGTGCTGTTGCAACAAAGAGCACGAATGCATAGGCATATAAATAAAAGCAAGGAGAAAAAATGAGGTATTCTAATGCGGGTAAACTAAAAGAAAATGGAGTCGTATATACGCCAACTGAAATGGCCAATTATCTGGCTTTCGAAACCTATAAATATTGGGAAGAAGATAAAACTGATAATATTTGCATATTAGATCCTGCGGTAGGTCAGGGCGAGTTATTAGTTGCGATGATACAACTGCTAATCACTAATGGCATTGAAAAAATCACTGCTGTTGGTTATGAGACAGACGATAGGGTGGCATTAGATACCCAAAAAAAACTTGAATCACTGTTTCCTGATGTGAAAATAGAAATTAGAGTGGGTGATTTCTTAAAGGCAGTTGAATTAAATACGGCAGGCAAATATGATTTTGTGATTGCAAATCCTCCATATATTAGAACACAGATTTTAGGAAGTGATAGAGCGCAACAAATTGCTGAAAAGCTTTCTTTGTCGGGACGGATAGATATATATTATGCCTTTTTGGTTTACACGAAAAATGTATTAAAAAGTAACGGTGTTGCTGGATATATTGCTTCGAACAAGTTTCTTACTATCAAATCGGGAAACGCAGTACGAAATTATATGTTACAGAATTATCAACTGCATCGTATTACAGATTTGGGAGACACAAAACTATTTAGTGCTTCTGTGCTACCCTGTATTATTGTATTTTCAAATGGAAAAACGGAAGAAAGAACCGATGTTGCTTATACATCTGTATACGAAAAGGTAGAAGGTGACAGCGAAAAGTGTATTTCTGGTATTTTTGATGCGATTTATGATTCTGGTATTTTCCAAATTGCGGATGGAAGAAAATATAACTTTCAGCAAGGCATACTTCAAAGTACAGATGAAGGAGCACTGTGGAATATCCTGTCAGACGAGATAATGGATTGGTTGAAACAGGTGGAGCAAAACACATGGCTTCACTTTTCGGATATCGGAAAAATAAGAGTTGGAATAAAAACAACAGCGGATAATGTTTTTATTGGAAATGATTGGTCTGGAGATAAAGCCAATATTGAATTGTTAAGACCGCTTATCACACATCGTAATGCAGGCCAGATCATTCCGAATAATACTGAGCAATGGAAAGTTCTCTATACTCATACCATCGAGAATGGAAAACGGGTTGTCTACGATTTAGAGAAGTATCCCATTTCAAAGGAATATTTGCTCTCACATTATGATCAATTGTCTGGGCGAACGTATATTCAAAAAGCAAATCGCAAGTGGTATGAAATATGGGTTCCACAGAACCCTGATTCATGGAAAGATAAGAAGATTGTTTTTAGAGATATATCAGAACATCCACAGTTTTGGATTGATGATACAGGAGCAATAGTTAATGGGGATTGTTACTGGATCGATATAAAAAATGATGTTCTTGACGATGTGATTTATCTCGCACTTGCTATTGCCAATAGCCATTTTATCGAAAAATACTATGATGTAAAATTTAATACGAAGCTGTATTCTGGCAAGCGACGCTATATGACACAATATGTTGAACAATTTCCCATTCCCTACTACGGAAGTGAATTGGCTCAAAAGGCAATATCTATAGTAAAAAAAATAATCGCTGAAAACAACACTAATAATGCTTCCAGCGATTATGTAAGACTTAATGAAGTTGTAGAAAAGCTCTTTGTTTAGTTGTCGAAAAAGTTATATGGTAGTGGTAGCTGAATCTTGGCATTTTTCTTTTTCCCGCCAAATAAAGGGAAATATTTCGTGAAATCTTGACCGGAGACCAAGTATAAATTCTTTAGAATAATCTTGTTACCATACACTTCACCATCAAAAATGGCATAGCGGATATCATCACTATGGAAAACAGTTCCGCCTATATTTACCACTGGCTCTCCGTCTTCTGGAGAGTGGAGGCCCAAATCAATGGTAGGCGATGTTTGAAGTTTGATCTCTAATAACTGATTTGCAATATCAGGATATTGACCATCATCTTCGTAAATAGAATAACCAAGATGATTACAAATCATTTCATGGAGTTCTGCTCCACGATTACGTTCTTGAACGGCATCCAAATAGTCGATTGAGCAGCCCACCATAGGAAGAAGGCGTTTGTAGACTTCTGAAATACGAAGAAGCTGCCTACGATTGGGGTATGCATTTGGATTAACTTCAATTAGGGACTGGCTAGAGTCAACAATATAATCAGCTACAGTATCTGTATCATTCTGAGAAAACAAATAGCTATCACCATAAGAAGTCATCGTTGCTTGATATTTAGTGGTCAGTGTTCCAGTGCGGTCATACTGAACTAATTCATCTCCAGTAATGACTCGAACAGCAGTTATAATATCGGATTCATTTACCCGCAAAAAAACATATCGGCGTTCAGCATCAACCTCTTCATTCCATATTTGAACATTCATGCTTTTTTGAGTATAAACATCAAAGTTCTGCCCAGGAAAACGGGGTTGTGTTTTTTTGAAGGAATTTGGAATAGGATAGCCCAGGGCTTTGCATATTTCTTGTTTAACAATTTTGGAGCGTGTTCTTAGGGCCAAGCCGTCCAGTGATAGACCAACAAGGTGATTAGAAAGTATAGATTCGAGAGCAAATAACGGGATATATAGGTAGTTGTCTGTTGGGTCAATAGGGTCATAGATGGATAATCCACTTTGATGGATTCTTTCTGGGTAGTTAATCATTTGTCCGCCTCCTCATCTGCTTCGATGTACATGAATAATTGTGAAATTGGTACTCCTAAACCGTTGGCAATTTTTTCGATATTAGCTATTGATATATTCCTTTTTCCGGCTTCCACGGAAGCATAATATGTCCTATCCATATTGATAAGGAGAGCAAATTTTTCTTGGCTCAATCCTATTTTATTTCGATAAAAACGAATACATTTTCCAAATGATGATTGTATTGACGTCATGCTTGGCACCTCCTTTCCATCATTATAAAAGTCAACGGTGTTTGGAACAACGGACTATAAGCAACAACAAGGGCATTGTTTCTAAAGAATAGATGTCGTTCTCGTACTTTTTCTGCAAATATAAAAATCCCACAGATTTCATCCTTGTATGGGTGAAATCTGTGGGATTCTTGCGTTTTCGGAGATTGCGAAATATACAAGCGATTGCTGGTTTGTATATACACAGGCGACGAAAACAAGGGGTGTCCAGAGGGGCAAAATCCTTTGGCTCTGGGTTTCCAATAGGGGCGAGCAGCATCCCTGTTGGCACACGATTTTCCGCAGGAAAGTCTAGTGTGTTATACCTTTGCTTCCGGCTGACGTCGGAAAAGGTCTGGTAGCGGCATCTGCAACACAGGCAGATTGGCCGCAGGCAGACGCTTTTCGGCGGCAGTAGGGCAGGCGGATTTTGTACGGTCACGGACGAAATCGGGATTTGCACAGAGGGCAAAATCTGCCTGGACGGAAAAGGAAGCAAAGGTATATCATCCCCCGTCCCGCCGCAGCGACAACGCCCTCATTAGTCTGCTTCCCCCTTGGATTTCTCACGGCTTTTGTAGACGTTATACTGGTTCTTGCACCGTAGGCTGCAAAAGGCTGCATTGGATCGGCTGCCCAAGAACACTTTCTGGCAGTGCTTGCACAGGCGCAGGGGCTGGTCACCGTCCACCAGCATGAAGCTGAACATCATCTGGATACCTAACAGAAGCGAATGAAAGTCCCAATAGATGGTGGGTTTATCCAGCAGCTCAATGTGGTAGCTGGGGGCGATCCCGCCGAACGCAGCCATGGCCTTGCGATACAGCCCCCGTGCGTCCTCATCAATGGAGTTATAATCATTGTAGTACAGGATTGACGTGGAGACAATAGTGCTGCTACAAAGAGAAACCTTGTAGAAATCTTTAGATTTAGGCACTTTGCGCCCATGTGGTTTTTAATGCCGGAGAGATAAATTTAGGAGCAAGAGCAGCTCAATCTTGCCCGCTGCGGTTTGCTTGCGGCGTTGGCGCGCTCCGTGTAGTCATATAAGGAAAGATTGGTGCAGAAAGGCATTTCAGTTGGAAAATGCCTTTCAACGCTCCTGGGAATTGCCAACTGTCAGCCTGGACAGATCTTTAAAATTAGGCTATCATAGTGGAATCAAATCGGTAAAACGTTGCGAATGGAGGGATCAAGATGAAACCGCTTGAAACAGAGCGCCTGTTCCTGCGTCCCTGGCAGGAAAGCGACGCGGAAGCGATGTTTGCAACCTACGCGCAGTCCCCGGTTGTCGGCCCGGCAGCAGGGTGGAAGCCACATGCTTCCATCGAAGAGACGCGCACAATTATAGAAAACTTCATAAAGGAAGACGAAACTTGGGCCGTTACCCTCCGGACAGACAGGCGGCTGATTGGCTCCCTTGGCCTGCACCGCGACGCGATGCGGTCCAGCGAGATCAAATCCCGGATGCTCGGTTATGTGCTGGCGGAGGAAGCCTGGGGTCATGGTTATGCGACGGAGGCGGCGAAACGCGTAATCGCCTTTGCATTTGAGGAAATGGGGCTCGAAACCGTAAGCGTCTGCCACTTTCCGTTCAACGTGCGCTCGCGCCGCGTGATCGAAAAATGCGGTTTCCAATATGAAGGCACGCTCCGACGGACGAACCGGCGATATGACGACGTTGTGCTCGACTCCTGCTGCTATTCCATTTTGCGGGAAGAATACTTTGCGGCCAAGGAGGGCGCTCGGTGAAAGCGCGGGTGAAAACCGTTTCTTTTTACGGCGCAAAGCGCGTCATCGCTATCAGCGACGTACATGGAAACGGCCGCCTGCTGGAAAGCTTGCTGGAACAGATCGGCTTTTGCGAAGCGGACGCTCTTGTTTTGCTCGGCGACCATATCGAAAAGGGGCAGGACAGTCTTTTTACGCTGCGGCTTGTGATGCGCCTTTGCGCAGCCGGAAACGCATATGCCTTGCAGGGAAATTGCGATACGCTTTGGGAGGACTTCAAAGCCGGGCTATATAAAGTAGATCTTGTGCAGTATATGGACTGGCGCAGGAACTCCCTTTTGTGTGACATGTGCGCGGAGCTGGGACTCGATCCGCACGCATACACACCGGAGGAGATTGCCCGCCGGCTGGAAGCTGCATATGGAGCTCTCTTTGCGTGGCTTGCCGGGCTTCCGCACATCATCGAAAGCGAGGATTTCATCTTCGTACACGCGGGGCTGGATGCCGGGAATTTGCATGAGCAGGAGGCGGAACGCTGTCTCCGGCGCGATGATTTCCTGCATGAAGCGCCTGCGTTCCAAAAATATGTGGTAGCGGGGCACATGCCGACGCCGAACTACAGCGATTTTACCGGCGATATTCTGACCTGCAATCCGATTTTTGACCTGCAAAGGAAAGTGATCTGCATTGACGGTGGGAACGGCGTAAGAAGTTCCGGCCAGCTCAATGCACTGATCTATGAAAATGGATGCAGCGCGTTTACCACTGCGTGGGCGGACGCGCTTCCAAAGGCAGTCGTCCTGCATCCGCAAGCCGCCTCCGCAGAACCGGCTTCGATTGTTTGGCAGCACAAAGAAGTCGAAATCTTAGAAAAAGGGACGGAGGAAAGCCTTTGCCGGAATCTATATACTGGGCGTACGCTCTGGATTCCAAACGGGAAGCTATTTTTTGCAGATGGAAGGCAATGCGCCTATGACCATACGGATTATTGGCTCCCACTTTCGGCGGGAGATATAGTTTCCATTGTGGAGCGGGGCAGGCGGCGCTGCTTCGTCAAGCGGGAGGGCGTGCTCGGTTGGTGCCAAACGGAGAGTTTACACTTCGTTTGAAATATTGCGTCTGTTGATGTGCTATAATACAGCTGTCGGATCTTTCTCCGGCAGCATGCTTACTTTTGGAGGAATATGATAATGAAAAAGACGATTGCAGCCGTTCTTACGCTCCTGCTTTGCTTCTTGATCCTGCCGTCCGCAGCATTTGCGGACGAGGAAGGAGAACCGGTCCTGACGCCGGCGGAGGATGGCAGCGAAGTGCGTGTGACTATCGGCGCAAACCTGGATGAGACGCAGATCGCCCAGATTTATAAGGACTTCGGCGTCGAGCGCGGCAGCGTTGCGGAAATTATCGTGACCAATGCGGACGAGCGCGCGTATCTTGAAGGAATCGCACCGGAACGCAAGATTGGCAGCGTAGCCCTCTCCTGCATTTACATCAAGACGCTTCCGGAAGGCGAGGGGCTGAAGATCAGCACCAATAACATTAATTGGTGCACGAGTGAAATGTATATGAACGCGCTTGTGACCGCAGGCATCACGGATGCGGAGGTAAAGGTAAGCGCGCCGTTTGACGTTTCCGGCACCGCCGCGCTTACCGGCATTTACAAGGCGTATGAAGACATCACAGGTACGACGCTTTCCGAAATCGCTAAGACCATCGGCGTTGAGGAGTTAGTCACGACCGGCGAACTCGCGGAATATATCGGCAGCGAAGAAGCTATCCAAATCGTCAACGAGCTCAAGAAAATCCTGGATCAGACCCAGAACATGACGGATGACGAGGTACGTGCTGAAATCAAGAGCATTGCGGAAGCATATAACGTTTCCATCACGGACGCACAGGTGGAACAGCTTTTGAAGCTCTGCCGCAGTCTGGAGAAGCTCGATATCAAGCAACTTCAGGATAAGCTCGTCTCGCTTACCAAAACGCTCGAGGGCGCAAAAAAGGTAGAATCCAAGCTGAGCGAATTTGCAAACAGCATTAAGACTTTCTTCGGGAAGATAGGCGACTTTTTCTCTCGCCTGTTTGGCGGTGGGAATTAAGAAAAACAGGGGGAACCTCACAACGAAAAAGAGCGGTGCTTGCGTGCCGCTCTTTTTTTTGGTATCTTATCTACATGAAAATTATTTTGATTACCGGATTTGAACCATTCGGCGGAGAACGCGTCAATCCATCCGGTGCGCTGCTGGATCATCTCCCGGAAACGGTTGCCGGCGCAGCGCTTTGCAAGCTCTTGCTTCCTGTTTCCTATCGTAAGAGCGCTGATCTGCTTTTGGAGCGGATCGACGTGTTGCAGCCCAATGCGCTTGTTATGCTCGGGCAGGCGGGCGGCAGGGGAAAGATCACGCCGGAATGCATCGCCATCAACTTGAATCATTCCGAATCGGTGGATAACGCCGGGGAGCAGCGCATCAATGCCAGGATTCATCCGGAGGCGCCTGCCGCATATTTTGCAACGTTGCCCATCGACGCGATGCTCCAAGCCATGCGTGCCTGCGGCGTCCCCTGCGCGATGTCCGTTTCCGCAGGCGCATTCGTCTGCAACCATGTTTCGTTCGAAGCGCTACACCATATTAGCAGCAAGGGATATGGTATCCCGGCAGGATTCATCCATTTGCCGTACCTGCCGGAACAGGCGGAAGAAAAACCAGGAACGCCCGCCATGCCGCTTTCTATGATGGAACAAGGTGTCTGTGCCGCGCTTACCGCGGTGGCCGCCAGCATCCACGCTTAATACAGAAGGGGAGGGACCATCATGCGCTCCATCACAAAGCAGCAGGCAGCGCGCTTCCTGCTGCTGCGCCACGGCTTACTCGGACCATACCGCTATGCCGGGAAGGATGGCGCGCTCGCGTTCATCCGCAGCGCAGGCTGCATCCAGTATGACCCAATTGACGTTTGCGGGCGGAATGCCGAGCTCGTGCTGCAAGCGCGCGTGAAAGGGTTCCGCAAAAAAATGCTGCACGAGCTCCTTTATGAGGATCGGCGCCTTATTGATTACTGGGATAAATGCATGGCGATTTTCCCGGTGGAGGATTGGCCGTATTTTGCGCGGAGGCGTGCGGCAGAAACGTATAACGCGGATGCTGTGCGCCCTGCACTCGCGCGCGTGCGCGAAACGGTCGCAGCGAAAGGCCCGTGCTGTCCGGATGATATTCCGGGCGGCGGGGAAAAGATACGTTGGCCCTGGGGCGCGGCGCCCATTGGCCGTGCGGCGCTTGAAACGCTGTATTTCCGAGGGGAGCTCATCGTCTTCAGCAAACAGGGCACGCGCAAGTATTACGACCTTACCGAGCGTTACTTGCCCCGAGAGCTTCTCCGCGCGGAGGATCCGAATAAAACTGTAGAGGACTACTACCGCTTTATGGTCGCTCGGCGGATCGGAAGCGTCGGGCTGCTGTGGAACCGCCCGTCGGACGCTTTCCTCGAAATCAGCGGCCTGGATGCGGCAGCGCGCACCGCTGCGATCGAAAGCCTTTGTGCGGAAGAAATACTCGTGTCCGTTGAAGTGGAGGGAGTCCGCTGGCCGCTGTATTTGCTTGCGCGGGATATCCCGCTGCTGGAAGCAGCTTGCGGCACGGAAAAATTTTCGTCTCGCTGTGAGTTAATCGCACCGCTGGACAACCTCCTGTGGGATCGGAAGCTGATCGAAGCAATCTTCGGCTTCCAATACCGTTGGGAAATCTATACGCCGCCCGCAAAGCGGCAGTATGGTTATTATGTTTTGCCCATTTTGTATGGCGAGGGCTTTGTTGGGCGGATCGAAGCGGTCTGCGACCGTGCGGAGAACCGGCTCGTCGTAAAGCGGGTTTGGGCTGAAGCAGGAAAGCGGCTGCCGCGCTGCGCGCTTCAAAAGACGTTGGTACGCTTTGCCCGTTTTCATGGGTGTAGTGCGCCGGAGGAATGGTAGGGGAAGCGCAACCGATTTTGTTGCGGCTTCGCCACATGCCTGTCATAAAACCGTGGTATACCTAATACAAAGCTGAGGAGAGCCGATGTTCGGATATGTAGTACCGCTGAAAAGCGAGCTGAAGGTGAGGGAGCTAGCGCAGTATAACGCGTATTACTGCGGCCTTTGCGCCTCTATCGGGAGCCGCTTCGGCCAGGCAGCCCGGCTGACGCTCAATTATGACAGCACGTTTATCGCAATGCTTTTGACCGGCCTTTCCGGCAGTGCGCCGGGGGCTTGCACTATGCGGCGTTGCGGCTATAAGCCGTTCCACAAAAAACGCCTCTTTGCGCCGGATTCGGACGCGCTGCGTTTTTCAGCCGATCTCAACCTGGCGCTTGCCTGGTATAAACTGCAGGATGACTGGCGGGACGAGCG
>OHPB01001744.1_pt1 | contig 10707 bp, 10 predicted proteins | sample 1577621 | NCBI WGS metagenome assembly OHPB01 (sample SAMEA3879577, study PRJEB24766) | human gut metagenome | biome: human-associated habitat; feature: feces | place: USA | collected 1985/1987 | reverse complement strand
CCACCCTGAGCCAGTACAAAAAGCTGACCTATCGTCTGGGTTATGGTCGTCTTTCCACCCCTATTTGCTCCTGTCAGAATATACACTCTGTGCTCGCTGTCAAAGTCCAGATCATTGGTCACTATGTGCTCCGACTCCTCCGTGTCAAATGCCGCAAGCTTGATATTGTATATGCCACGAGCCTTCATATAATATCTGCTCTTTGAATCGTCCTCCTCGGAAATATCTGCATTCGGCTGATATGCAGAGTTCACAACCTTTGCCTTGGAAAATGCTGCGCCGCGTTTCTGCAGTTTTTCTATGTACTCAGCCCATCTTATATAGTAAGTGAGCTCAGGTATGAGATCCGTCATATCAGTTATGGTAATCGACACATACTTATTTAACGTCTCCCTCATCCTCTTGACAATTCTTGTTATGAGCTTGGTGACTACCCTGTCTGTATACCGCGTAATATCTTTGGATTTGTCAGAATCAGGAATACCAACCATTCCTGCCGCCAAGTTATTTGCACCTCCAGTTACCACTCTTCCCTGAAGTTCCTGCTGAAATTTGGATAATGCTTCATTTACCGCATCTAACGGCTGAAATCTGAAGTCACTCTTAGCGTCGAGGTTGTCACTTATCTTATCTCTGGACATCAAATGACCGTAGAAATTGCTCAGCACACCGCCCCTCGTAAATTGCTTACTATTTACAGATATCAAGCCAACGCCATCAGCCTCATATCTGCTGTTCAGATTAACTCCTATAGTTATACTTCGAACCTCACCACTCACCTTTTTCAGCTCTGATATGTCCTTCTTCAGCTCACTGAAACCGTTGTCCTCATATATATTCTGAACATACTCCTTAAGACCTGTAAATCCCTCGGAATGCAAGTTTTTATCCTTCAGGCAGGAATATAACGAATCTACGCATTCTATGTAATCGCCTATCTCATCAAGTCTGTGCATAAGATCCCATATACCTGAATTCTCATCATAATCGCGTTTAAAGCTGCCGTAATCCTTGAGAAAGCTTATCTTCCCAAGAATCTCCATCATGTCGTCTCTGAGTTTTTTATTTCCAATTATGTCGTCAAACACACCACCTCTGTACTTTGTAACAGATGGATCTGCATATATCCGTGACATAACTCCCATTATATAATTCTGTTCAGACTCATTTGCCGACAGTTGTCTGCATATCATATCAAGCCCAAGGTCATGCATGACCACAGGGCTCAGTACCCTAAATGAATACTCACCATCCGGTACCAGAAGACTGTATTTTCCTGTTGTATTTTTCCCCATATCTACACCTTTCAAGTAATGCCTAAAGCCTGTCAATCCAGCTCATACCATATATCTTCCGCCAAGCTCAATTCTAATTTCTGCCTATCACCTTCATATACGCTGAAACCATCTCCACGACACCGTCCACGCCGAGCTTCGCCTCATCAAGGCACAGGTCATAATGTCCTGAATATCCCCAGTTCTCTCCTGAGTAATAGTCATGATAGCTTCTTCGCTTGGCATCAGTCTCCTCCACAATACTCTTTGCCTTTGATTCTGATATGCCATGCTTGTCCATTATCCTCTTTATTCTGCTGTCTTTATCTCCGCACAGGAATATTCTCACTGCATCGTTCCTGTTCTTGAATGCAAAGTCCGAGGCTCTTCCCACTACAACGCCATCCTGTCCGTCAAGCAATCTCTCAAGTACCTCCTCCGGGGTCTTTCTTCTCTTCACGACAAAGTCATCTGACACCGACTGCATCATAGAATCTATAGCCTTCTCTCCAAAGAAAAACGGATATTTGTCATACACACCCTTCTCCTTTGCCAGCCTTATTATCTCTTTCTTTGTGTAACAGGCTATACCATATTTTGAGGCAAGTCTTGCCGCCACCTCATCGCCGTCACATCCACACTCTCTGCCTATTGTAATTATCATTCTGTGCACCTCCACTCGTCATTCTTATATAATAGAAATGTCTCATCTCTATAACTCATCAAACAATACACCCCCATTATATTACAATATAGCTGCAGCTGCATCCTATAACTTGCAATATCTACCTCTTTAGAATCCCCGTTCCATACATACGAAATGCTTATCAAAAAGATCACACTCTCCAACCGTTTCAAAACCAATCTTGGCGTATGTCGAAAGCGCCACCACATGTCCTTCTCTGACAAGTATATGAACGCCCTTCATGCCTCTGCTTTTCAGGACATCACAGGCATAGTTCATCATAGTCTTCGCAATTCCCTGTCCCTGCATATCCTTCCTGACGCACAGCCTTGAAAGTTCTCCCGATGGAGCCAGATCTGCTCTCCAGCACGTAAGTGCCTCAACAGCATCGTCGTGATCTATGGATATTGTGGCTACAATCTCTTCTTTGTCATTCTTCATAACAAACAGATCCTCGTTCTTCAGGTCAAATGCTATGGTATTCTCGTCAGGATAATTCTCGCTCCACTCACACGGTCCGCCTATCATGGCGTGATAGAGTGAGAGCAGTTCTTCTTTGTCTTTTGGTGTTGCATTTATTATCTTCATATGTCTGATCCTCTTTCTAAAAATGATTACAACAAATCAAGCAGTTCTTTATTGTATATACTATCATCCAGTTCTGGTTCATTCCAATCTGACGCACACATCTCTGAGAATCTTAGAACTGCATTAGCTATCTTAAAATCATCCTCATCTGTACTAAGCAATAGTTTTAACATCGTATATATTTTATTACAAACATCAATATTAATTGCTTTCATACAACTATCCGGTATACCTCTAAAATAGTCTTCCCCTTCGCATTCCCCCGCATGTACATCCTCTATCTTTCCATTTCTGTATACAGCCACACTTAATGCTTTTGCCAACCTTTTCAACACAATATCTCGTATAATTCCTTTTCTTTCAATAAATTTTATTTCTTCATCCGTTTTTGATTTCTTAATCTCGTTTACTACTTCTTTTTCATACAAACTGTATATAGTTTCAAATACCATTATCTTCATACCTCATTATTGTCAATCTATTGTTAATCATAAAGTAATCTATCACTTTCTTTTTAAACGTATCGATTTCGATCTCTTTAAGATGAATAATATTTTTCTCACTCCACTATTTCCTCACCGTATCCTGTGAAAAATACTCCTTAAGCAGAGTTATTATCACCTTCTGGCTCTCCCTGCTATGTGTGATTGCATAGTATCTTCTGCCAAACTTCGCTTTCCGCTCTTCCTCACGAATTCCAATCTCCGCCCCTTTTGAGGTAACCCGCTTAGTCTTGCTGCCATCATCCATGTCCAGTTCTTCAATGTAGCCATTTTGCTGTAGCAGACCATTGATAAATGCTGCTGTCAGCTTTTTCATGCCTGTGATTCCCTGTTTCTGATTCAGTTCATTTATACGATTCGCCAGCTCAGAAACAATACATTCATCGACGATCTCCACATCATCAAGCATGTTCGGACCAATATAGAACTCTTTCTTCCTGACTGTTTTCTCTTTTCTGCGCTGCTTTTCCGATTCCACACCTTGTGTCCCTAAGTCACCAGGATTGTCAGAATCCAAAGCTTCCGCTTTCATGCTCTCCACATATTCCGTATGTGCAAGGCAGAATTCGTCTATAATCTCTGCAAATGTCTCTCCATAACTCTCCGTCTTCTGCACTCCCATACCATATACGTTCTTCATATCCTCACTGTTTCTCGGCAACTTAATGCACATATCCTTGAGAGTCTTATCCGAACAAATGATAAATGGCGGCACATTCTGCTTCCTTGCAAGCTCCAGGCGTCCAGCCCGGAGAAGTTCAAACAGTTCCATTCCCTCATCTGTCAGATCAGCCATAACCGCCATCTTTTTCACAGCACGTTTGTCAGTTATGTATGACTGCTCAGTCTCTTCCTCCGTCACAACACAATTACTGCATTTGTCACATGTGCAAGGGCTTTCATCTCCAAAATACCTCAGTATATACTGTCTCAGGCACTGATCCGTTTCACAATAACGTATCATTTGATTCAGCTTCCGCTGGTCATTTGCCCGCAGTTCATCATCGTCTATGCCTGCATTTTCAGAACTAACCTTATGTTCCAGCAAACGCTTGTTTATCATGATATCCTGCTTTGAGAAGAACAGTACACACTCCGCTTACTCACCATCACGTCCGGCTCTTCCAGCCTCCTGATAGTAATACTCAAGGCTCTGCGGCATATTATAATGAAGCACATACCTCACATTTGACTTATCAATACCCATGCCAAATGCATTTGTCGCCACCATCACACTGAGCCTGTCATATGTAAAATCCTCCTGACTCCCCTTGCGCTCCTCCATCGATAATCCGGCATGATACCGACCGGCAGATATTCCATGTGCCACCAACAATTCGTGTACCTTCTCCACATTCTTCTTGGTAGCACAATATATGATCCCGCTCTCTCCCTCATGTCTCTTGACATAGTTCAATACACTGTTGTCCGTCTCACGTCCGCCTTTCCTGTTCACAACCTTGAAGAACAGATTCGGTCTGTCAAATCCTGTGACAATCGTGACAGGAGATTCAAGTCTAAGATTCTGGACGATATCCCGCCTTACTATATCTGTTGCTGTAGCGGTAAACGCACTCACAACAGGGCGCACTGGCAGCTTATCTATAAAATCCGCTATTTCCAGATAGCTTGGTCTGAAATCCTGTCCCCACTGGGATATGCAATGAGCCTCATCAACTGTCACCATTGCAAGACTTGCCTTGCCGGCAAAATCCAGAAACTGCGCAGTGCCAAGTCTCTCCGGGGTAACATACATGAGTGTATATCTGCCCTGTCCGGCATATTCCAAAGCTTTTCTGATCTGTCCTTCTGTCAATGTACTATTGATATACGCAGCGTGAACTCCCGCCTGGTTCAGTGCCTTAACCTGATCCACCATGAGTGATATGAGCGGTGAGATAACTATTGTCACTCCCCTACCGGCAGCTCCCATCAACAAAGCCGGCAACTGATAACAAAGCGACTTACCGGCTCCGGTTGGCATAATTCCAAGCACATCCCTTCCTGCAAGTATTCCATCTATAAGCTCCTGCTGTCCTGATCTCAGACTGTCATATCCAAAATAGTGTTTTAATGTCTCCTGTAAATCCAATCTATGTCCTTTCCGCAATATAACTGTTGACTTTTCCTGTAGCATGTTTTATTCTTATTCCATTAAGAAATGGGTTTTCTACTGAGTAATGTCATCTGACTGGAAAAGGCTACCCGTTTCTTTTTTTATATTCATAATATCGTATAAATATTTTTTTCCATCCTCGCTATGCCTTATAATCATTGCCACATGATAAACATTATATCTTATTACTTCTCTACGCTCACTGTACACAGGCAAAGCAAAGCGGGATTCATACCTATACCAACCATATTTTGCATCTTTTTCGTGCTTTTTCTTCGAATTTTCTGTATGCCGTTTTTCTGTTGCAATTTCAATAAGCTCTGGTATTCCCTGGGCGGCATTCGCTTTTGCCTTAGCATTTGCACCTTTCAATACTCTGGTATATTCTGAATGTGCATACTCATCCGGCAAATCAGCCCCTATATAAATCTCATCTTCCGTATCTGAAATCAAATAAAATTCTCCAACAAATCTTTTTAAATATGCTTCCACATCGTTCCACTTTATTGATTGCTTACCCATAAAAATAATATCATTGATAAACACAATATTATTCCCATCCACATCCTGTATAACGGCAACATTTCTCTGTGGTGTCCCGGTCGCTTCTCTCTGTCTTGTCAATAAGCTCCATATATCTGAGCATATGCTTTCTCACATAATTATCCGATCTGCGATAACACTCAATGAGATATTTCTCATCAGCACTATAATCGACGCTGCTGTTCTCAGCCCCGTCTTCTCCAAGAAGCTCTGCCAATGACATGTCAAGTGCCTTACAGATAACAACCAGCTTGTCCGCCTGTGGATTGATCTTCTTCTTTTTCCAGTCATTTATCGTGCTGGTTGAAATCCCCGTTCGCCTCGAAAGCTCTGACTGGCTCATACTCAGTTCGTCAAGCCTTGCAAATATCTTCTCATATACCTTCAAAATATGTCCCCCTGCTTCTTCCGACTTTTCGGACATTGTATCATATATTCACCCTTGCTGCAATATCTAAGGTTTGATTTTCACTATCTCTGTGATATACTGATCTCAGTAAAAGAGTGATTGTACAAAGGCGCACAAGCTCCCCACGGGGCAGTGCGCCTTTTTTATGTCTTTTAGGAATTACAAATATGTATGTAGCAAATGAAAGGGATTACAGATATGAAACTTGAAAATTATGAAGTACATCTGCCTAGCTACTCGATAGGCAGCACTATCTACAGCAAGATCGGACCTGTATGTGAATCTTACGGTCGCACCGTGCTGGTAATCGGCGGGGAAAAAGCTCTAGCTGCCGCCTACCAAAAGATAGCTGCGGCTGTCGCCAAGACAAAACTTACTATAATTGGAAAGGAACTGTTCGGAGCAGACTGTACCTACGACAATGTGGAGCGTCTTCGCGCACTCCCTGTCTATCAGCAGGCCGACATGGTATTTGGAGTCGGTGGCGGCAAGGCACTGGACACAGTCAAATGCCTGTGCATAACTGACGACAAACCCGTATTTACATTTCCAACCATCGCATCCAACTGCTCTGCCTGTACATCGGTATCCATCATGTACAATCCGGATGGCACATTTTTGAAGCCGCACTTCTTTATAAGACCGGCCATGCATGCGTTCATAGACACCGAGATAATCGCCAAGGCGCCAAGCTGCTATATGTGGGCCGGCATAGGTGACACCTATGCGAAATACTACGAATCGACCATATCCTCCAGGGATGAACGCCTGGAACATTTCACATCGATTGGAGTTGCCGTAAGCCGTATGTGCCGGGATCCACTGCTGTCCTACGGGCCCAAAGCATTTGCCGATCATCAGAAAGGGCTGTGCACGTATGACGTTGAACAGGTCATCCTCTCCATAGTGGTGACCACCGGCATTGCCTCTATCTTCCTCACAAAGGACTGCACCCCGGACTACAACAGCGGTCTGGCCCACGCCATATTCTATGCGCTGACCAATTACCCTGTCATAGAGAAAAATCATCTTCACGGTGAAGTTGTAGGATTTGGCGTCCTGATCGCACTTATTGTTGATGGACAAATGGATGAATTCGAGAAAGTATACGAGCTCAACAAAGCCATACATCTCCCGGTATGCCTGAATGACATAGAGATCACGGAAGAAGAGTGGGAAGAAACCATGAATCGCATACCGGATATGTCCGATGTGGCACATTATCCATACAAGGTGACAAGAGATATGCTGGTCAAGGCTATGAACGAACTTGATATGAGGAACAAAGAATAAGCTGATATTCAATGACAGGAGAATCACATAATGGAGAAATCAACGCAGTCGAAAAGTAAATATTCCATAATATTAGGAGTTGCCTTTGTGTGGTTCACCACCCACTTTGGCGGCGGCTTTGCATCAGGCGCCCAGATATACAGCTACTATGTACGCTATGGAGTCTGGTGTCTCATCACGCCAGCCATCGCCATGATCTACAATGCGGTATTCTTCGCATACTGCCTGTATTTTGCAAGAAAACACGAAGTCTATGACTACCGTTCATACAACAATGCCCTCTATGGCAGATTTGCCCCTGTATTCTCAAATCTCTTCGAAGTGCTGTACATCTGTGTCATGTGTGTCGCACCTGCAGTGGCATTTGCTACAGGCGGCGCGACCTTGAGCACTCTGACAGGTCTGCCATATCTTGTCTGTACACTCGTCATAGGCGTATTTATATTCATAGTTGCCATATTCGGAACTGACCTGGTGCGCAGAGTTGCATCCGTTTTATCCATATGCATCATCGTCGGACTGCTCATCGTGTACATTCCGAATATCATCGCGAGCTCACATGAGATCAGCCAGACCGCATCGACCATGAACTCCGACGCATTTCCTCTTGGCAAGGCACTTTACTCCGCATTCCTGTACGGGACTTTCCAGCTTGCAAATGTAGCTGTATTCGTGCAGCATGCCAGATCATTTGACAAACCGAAGGACGCGGTAAAAAGCATGGGAATAGGATGCGTGATAAATATAATCATGATGACCGTTGTCGTTCTTGGAATAATGACTGTGGCATCAAATCCTGACATGGCAAAACAGAGTGTGCCTACTCTGTTCATGGTTCAAAGCGGCGTGGGCAGTCGATTCCTGACACCGCTCATCTCCGTTCTTATAATACTAGGTGCCGTGTCCACTGCGGTGAATATGGTAGCCGCAATGGTCGCAAGAATTTGCAATAAAAAACCTGCTAAACCTGCCATCAGTCCTGCTGCAGGCTCAGCCCGAATAACCCGCAAAGAGATCATAGCTGCGCTGATCTGCTGCCTTGCCGACTTTGGAATTGCGCAGTTCGGCCTGCTGACACTCATCCAGAAGGCTTACAGTTTCCTAGCCTATCTGGCAATTCCTGTTATTCTGATTCCTTATGTAGTCAGGATGATATGGGAAAGGACTAAGAAATAGCCTCCAGAAAAAGCATTGCCTCAATCGCCGGTGTCTTTGATGCATATTCGGTATTTTCTATGCCATTGGTAAGCAACAGCCGTTCCCAAAGCTTAGGATAATTTGAAAAATCAAATGTATTGTCATCCAGTATCACGTATTCATCTATCTCGGGATGTTCCGCCAGATAGCTCTGAATGCCCTCTCCTCTGCCAACCCAGACATCGGTTGTCTTTCCAGACAGGCTTAGTCCAAATTTTCCCAGCATAGATACAAGATATGAGAAGTCATCCCCGTCTTCTCTCATAAGCTTCCAATCTGAAGTCAAAACGATCTCCGCATCTCCAAACTGTTTTAACGCCTTTTTCAGCAGCCTCACTCTGGACTCATCTATCCCGGTTCTTCCACTCGGTGCCCCCACAACTGTCGTCCGGGTATTCAATACACCATCTACGTCCAGAAACAATGCAAAGCTCATATGGCTTCTCCTTTCTTGTGAATGCCAGCACATATATAATGCGCTGGCATTTACCATTTATAAATCTCTCTTATCAAGATCAACTTATATCATATACACTTCTAAGCCTCAGCTTATCCACACTTCCACTTATAACCTTTACAGTCTTTGAATCTGCATTCAGGTCAAAATAATTATCCGACAGAATCAGATCCTCATTCTGGTTCAGGATCTCCACACTCTTCGCATACGCATCCGCACTGACTGTGATATAGTCGCCATCCACTGTCGCCTGCAAATGAGGCTCCTCGTAGCAGAAATACTTCGGATATGAGAATATGACAGTCCCCTCTGATATTACCTGTCCTTTCATGCTTGCCTGATAGCTCACATACTGATGGTAAATGTCGATACCAGGAAGTTCAACCTTGTCAAGCCATACGCTCGTCAGCGCTGGCGCAGTGATCTCCTCCTCGTGGGATTCAAGAACACGAGCTGACGCATCCCTCAACTGCCAGGACACAAGTATTTTCTCTGTGTTCATGGTTTCATTTGCCACACAGAGGCGTATGGACTTCGGGAATTCAAATGGGAGTCTCACCAGCTCCTGTCCGCTTCCAAGCATGCCCTCCTCTTCACAGGAGATCATGATCGGAGCAAAGAAACGTCTTGCATAGTAGTGAAGTGCCTTTAAGCGCTGGCAGTAATCCACACTGGACCAGGATGCAACCGGCCAGCAGTCGTTGAACTGCCAGTACACTGCTCCCATGCACCTGTCATCATTTCTGTTTCTTCGAAAATGCTCGACGCCATACCTGATAGCATCCGCCTGCAGAAGCTGCGATGCGTAGATAACCGTCTCGAAATCAGATGGATATCTATATGTCTGTTGCATATAATTCATTATCTTTCCATTTGCCGAGCCATTTCTCTGATGCCGCTCCATAATGTATGAAAAGATATTCATATCACGCTCATCATCCGTAAATGTCTCAACAGTCTTCTTTGAAGGAAATGACTGGAAACCGAATTCGGAAAGATATCTGAAGCAAAACTTTCTGTACTCAGAAAATGGCTTATCACCATGCCACACAGCCCAATAATGCACATCTCCGCGGTTCTCGTCTCTCGGATCATCAAATGAACCACCTGAGGACGGGCTCGCTGGCCAATAAAATACCTGTGGAGCATACTGCCTCATGATCTGCGGGAGAATTCGCTCGTACATAATAATATAGTCCCGAACCTCGCTGTCCTTGCTCACCCATTTTCTCTCCTTAACAAACTGCTCCATCTCATTATTGCCACACATAAGTCCGAGTGACGCATGATGACGGATCCTCTTTAAGTTGTCAATAAATTCCGCGGTGATATTTGCCTCAAATTCTGGTGTGAGATCGTAGACAGCACACGCAAACATGAAATCCTGCCACACCACAAGTCCCATCTCATCACACATATCATAGAACCAATCGTCAGGATAATATCCACCGCCCCACACTCTTATAGAATTGAAGTTCGCAAATACCGCCTTCTCAAGCAGAGTCCTTGTAGTCTCAGGTGTCACACGTCCAAGAAGATGATCCTCCGGAATGTAATCGGCACCCATGGCAAATATATTTACGTCGTTTACGCAGGTGGCAAAGCTCTCACCCCATTTGTCCTTTGTGCGGTCCATGGTTAT
>OHPB01001730.1_pt1 | contig 10763 bp, 10 predicted proteins | sample 1577621 | NCBI WGS metagenome assembly OHPB01 (sample SAMEA3879577, study PRJEB24766) | human gut metagenome | biome: human-associated habitat; feature: feces | place: USA | collected 1985/1987 | reverse complement strand
CGTGGTCTTTCCGGCGCCGTTCCGCCCCAGCAGTCCCACGCGCTCCCCGCTGTCCACCTGAAAGCTCAGTCCGTCCAGTATTCTCTTTTCCAGATCAAAGGACTTCACCAGCCCCGAAACGCGAATGTCGACCATTTACTCTTTCTCTAATTCCTTTACGATGTTCTCAAAATGCATGGCGCGGGACGCCTTCACCAGCACCGCCGTCCCCGGCGTGAACCGCGCCCGTACAGCGGGCATGGCCTCCTCCACGCCGGCGAACCACTGCGCCTCCGGATCCGTTTCGGTCAGGGCCTTCATCTTCTCCCCCACCGCCACGGTCTCGATGCCCAACTCCCGGCACAGCGTCCCCATATCCCGGTGGGCCTGGGCCGTCAGCGCGCCCAACTCACCCATGTCGCCCAGGACCGCCAGGCGCTTTTTCTGCTGGCTGGCAGCCAGCATACGGATGCCCTCCGCCATGGACTGCGGATTGGCGTTGTAGCAGTCGTCGATGACCAGCCGATCCCCGTCCATACGGATCAGGTGCATCCGGCTCCCCACCGGCGCATAGGCCGCCGTCCCCGCGGCGATCTCCGCCGCCGTGCGGCGCTCCGTCCCCTTGAACAGCATATGCTCGATGAAGTGAGAAGCGCCTGCCTCCGAACCGCTTTCGCAGACGGAACCTGCGTCAATCCAAACGCCCATCGAAATGGAACGGTAATGCGGCATCGGTTCGCCGATCACGCGGATGCCGTTTTCCAATTTATCACGAAAAACCATGTTCATCCCGAGCCGAGCACGTCCCCGACGCGCACGGCTTCCAATCCTTTCCCTTTGAATCCGTTCAGCAGCCCCGGCAGCGCCTCTGCGGCGGCAGCCGTCGGCTGCATCAGTATTATGCTTCCTTCAATCGGGTCATTTAATCCGCGCTGCGTAATTTCCGCCGCGCTGCCCGCCGCGCATCGCAGATCCAGCGTGGAAAGCACATGCGTGAGCGAGAGGCGCTTTGCCGCGCGCCCGGAAACGGTCACGTTGCGCGTGCCGGAATAATACAGCGCCGGGCGCACACCGCACGCGGCCTCGATCTTATCCAGAGAGGCGGAAACATCCGCCTGCACTGCGGAAAGCTTCCCGTCAAACGCAGGATCGTCCCCCATGGTGGCGATCTCATGGCCGTCGGCCGCCATGCGCAAAAGCAACGCCGCGTTCTCCTCCGCCCAAAGGCCGCTCACCGCAAATGTCGCCTTCGCGCCGTGGGCGGCAAGCGCGTCCAGGATGGAATCGAGCGACGCGGCGTTCCACGAGACGGCGAATTGCAGAGCGATCGCGCTCTCCGCATGGCCCCGGTAATTGGGCGCATACGCAAGCTGCGCCATAGCTGTTGCGGCATCCGGCCGGCTGGTAATGAAATACAGCGCTGCGATCAAAAGCAGCAGCAGCAGGTTTACAAGCGTCCCGTTCCGTCTCCGCGTTTTCATAGCATCCTCCCCGCATGTCCGTATCCTCGGTTTATGGTATTCACTGTGGGGCGGAATTATGAGGTGGGATGCCGCGCGGAAGAAGGCGTCCCCCTCCTTCTACGCGGCAGCCATAAAATTCTAGAGAACCGGAGGCCGAATCTACGGTGGCCCGCTTCGGATTCGGCGGCATATGCGTCAAATCCGCAAAACTGGCGTTTGCCGGTTTTGATACGATGCGCGGGAGGGGAAATACCCCTCCCGCAACGCATTTCTGTTTTTGTAATTACTGCCTGTCGTTCTTCCTGCTGTCGTTCGGGAGCAGGCCCTTGCGGGTCAGGTCGATCTTGCCGTCCGGCTTGATGTCAATGACGCGCACGAGGATTTCATCGCCGATGGAGACGACGTCTTCCACGCGCTCCACGAATTTGTTGTCGAGGTTCTTGATATGCACAAGGCCCTTTTTGCCGGGCTTGAGCTCAACCTGTGCCCCGATGGGCAGGATGTTCACGACTTTGCCGAGGAATACTTCGCCGACCTCTATATCCTTGACAATGGTGTCGATCATCTTCTTCGCCGCAGCGGAGGCTTCCGCATCGGGCGAGAGGATAAACACGCGGCCATCGTCCTCAATGTCGATTTTCACGCCGGTATCTGCAATGATCTTGTTGATGGTCTTTCCGCCGGAGCCGATGACCTCGCGGATCTTGTCCGGATGGATGGTGAACTGCAGCACGCGCGGCGCGAAGGGGCTGATCTCCTCCCGTGGCGCAGAGATGGTTTCCATCATCTTGTCGAGGATGAAGAGGCGGCCGCGGCGCGCCTGCTCCAGCGCGCGGGTGAGGATCTCCTCATCAATGCCCTTGATCTTGATGTCCATCTGGATGGCGGTAATGCCCTCGCGGGTGCCGGCCACTTTGAAGTCCATATCGCCCAGGAAGTCCTCAAGGCCCTGGATGTCGGTCAGCACCGCGATGTTGCCGTTGTCCACATCCTTGATGAGGCCCATCGCAACGCCCGCAACAGGCTTTTTGATCGGCACGCCTGCATCCATGAGCGCCATTGTGCTCGCACAGATGGAGGCCTGGGAGGTAGAGCCGTTGGAGCTGATGACCTCGGAGACGAGGCGGATCGCATACGGGAACTCCTCTTCGGAAGGCAGCATCGGCAGGAGCGCGCGTTCCGCGAGCGCGCCATGGCCGATCTCGCGGCGGCCCGGGCTGCGCACCGGGCGGGTTTCGCCCACGCTGTACGGCGGCATGTTGTATTGGTGCATGTAGCGTTTGAAGGTATCCTCGCTGATGCCGTCGAGCGTCTGCCCGTCGCCCAGCGCGCCAAGGGTGGCAATGGTCATCACCTGCGTCTGCCCGCGGGTGAACACGGCGCTGCCGTGCGTGCGCGGGAGGATGCCTACCTCGCTCCAGATGGGGCGGATCTCCTCCTGCTTGCGGCCATCCGGGCGGATGCCGCGGTTGATGATCTTGTCGCGCACGATCTCCTTGGTGATGTTGTAAAGGATCGCGTCCACGTCCTTCGCGGAATCCGGGAAGTTCTCGGCAAAATGCTCCGTGACCTCGGCCTTGACCTCAGAGGAACGTGCCTCGCGCTCCTTGCGGTCGAACGTGTCGAGAGACCATTCGACCTTATCCATCGCGTATTCGCGCACGAGAGCGACGAACTCAGGATCGGGCTGATAGATGTTCACTTCCATCTTCGGCTTGCCGATCTCCGCGGCGATGCCGTCGATGAAAGCGACGATCTCCTTGATGGTTTCATGCGCGAGCAGGATGGCCTTGAGCATCTCGGCCTCGGTCAGCTCGTTCGCGCCGGCTTCGACCATCATCACCGCGTCGCGCGTACCGGCAACGGTCAGGTTCAGGCGGCTCTTTTCGCGTTCAGCACTGCTGGGGTTGATGATGTATTCGCCGTCCACATAGCCCACGCTCACGGCGCCCGTCGGCCCCATGAAGGGCGCGTCGCTGATGGAAAGGGCGATGGAGGAACCGATCATGGCAAGGATGTCCGGCTGGACGTCCTGCTCCACGGAGAGGACGGTCGCAATGACCTGAATGTCGTTATAGAAGCCCTTCGGGAAGAGCGGGCGAAGCGGCCGGTCGATCAGGCGGCTTGCGAGGATGGCCCGCTCGGATGGGCGGCCTTCGCGCTTGATGAACCCGCCGGGGATCTTGCCCACGGAATACATCTTTTCTTCAAATTCCACGCTCAGCGGGAGGAAATCCACGCCGTCGCGCGGCGCTTTGGCGACCGTCGCGCACACGAGCACCGCGGTATCCCCGCAGCGCACCAGCGCGGAACCGCCAGCCTGTTCAGCGTATTTGCCTGTTTCAACGGTCAGGGTTCTGCCCGCCAGCTGCATTGAGAATGTTTTTGCCTGCATGTCTTCATGCTCCTTTGTACTATACTTTTTAATTCAAACTATTTTATTATAGCGCATTTCCATAGAAAAATCATCTCCTTTATTCAAATTTTTTGGCAGCAAAGCGCCGCGTTTTCTTCCGGTTTGAAAGCGCTTGGCACCTTCCGTTTGCCGCGCCCGGCGCTTTCCTTGCGGTACTCACCTTCGCGCGGGGCTGGCTGCCCTCCCCGCCCCGCAGTGGCACATATAAAACTGCAAAAAGGGCCGGAACGGCGTTCAGCACGCCGCTCCGGCCCTTTTGTATCCTTTTATTCCGCTTTCTTTTCCGTTTCCGGCACTTCGCCGTTCTTGCGTTTGTAATAATCCTCGATTGCGCTCTTGACGGCTTCCTCCGCAAGTACAGAGCAGTGGATCTTCTGCGGCGGCAGGCCCTCGAGCGCCTCTACAACAGCAGCGTTGGAGAGTTTGAGCGCTTCGTCGATGGACTTTCCCTTGATCATCTCCGTCGCCATAGAGGACGTCGCAATCGCAGCGCCGCAGCCGAACGTCTTGAAGCCGCAGTCCTCGATGATGCCGTCGTCATTTACCTTGATGAACATCTGCATGATGTCGCCGCACTTGGCGTTGCCCACCATACCGACGCCGTTGGCGTCCTCCACCTCGCCCATGTTGCGGGGATTGCTGAAGTGATCCAGAACCTTTTCGGTATACATATATCGCCTTTCTCCTTTCGAAAAATCCGTTATCCGTGGTAAAGCGGGGACATTGCGCGCAGGCGCTCCGCCACCTTGGGCAGAACCTCGAGCACATAGTCGATGTCCTCCTCCGTCGTTTCGTCGCTCAACGTGAGGCGCACGGAGCCGTGCGCGACCTCATGCGTAAGGCCGAGCGCGAGCAGCACATGCGAAGGGTCGAGCGAACCGGACGTACAGGCGGAGCCGCTCGATGCGGCGATGCCGTTCATGTCCAGCATCAGCAGGATGGATTCACCTTCGATGTACTTGATGCTGTAATTCACGTTATTGGGGAGGCGCAGCGTTGGATGGCCGTTGAGCTTCACCTCCGGGATGCGCGCCGCAATGCCCGCGATGAGCTTATCCCGCAGCTTTGTCATGCGCGCGGCGCTCTCCGCAAGGTTCTCCGTCGCAAGTTCGATCGCGGCGCCAAGGCCCACGATGCCCGCAACGTTTTCCGTGCCCGCGCGGCGGTTGCGTTCCTGCGCGCCTCCCATCACATAGGCAGGCAGGCGGACACCCTTCTTCATATAAAGCGCGCCCACCCCTTTGGGGCCATGGAACTTGTGCGCGGAAAGGGAAAGCATGTCGATGTTCATCGCCTTCACGTCAATCGGCACATGGCCGACGGCCTGCACCGCGTCCGTATGGAACAGCACGCCGCGTTCCCGGCAGACCTTGCCGATCTCCGCGATGGGCATTATAGTGCCGACCTCGTTGTTTGCGAACATGATGGAGACGAGGATGGTTTTATCCGTGATCGCATTTGCAACCTGTTCCGCCGTGACCATACCGTTTTCGTCTACGGGGAGGTAGGTGACCTCGATTCCGCGCTTTTCGAGCGCTTCGCAGGTATGCAGGATCGCATGGTGCTCCACGTTGGTGGTGATGATGTGATTGCCCTTCTTCGCATAGCGCTCTGCCACGCCAAAGAGGACGGTATTGTCGCTTTCCGTGCCGCAGCCGGTGAAGATGATCTCCTCCGGCAGCGCGTTGAGCACCTTAGCCACCTGGTCGCGCGCGTGCTCCACACCCTTGCGTGCTTCCTGCCCAAAGGAATGCGGGCTGGAGGGGTTGCCGTATATGGCTGTAAGATACGGCATCATCTGTTCGAGCACCTTCGGGGAAAGCGCGGTTGTGGCCGCATTGTCAAGATAAACCTTTCTCATTCTCTATTGGGACCATCCTTTCATTTTTCACTGTCGTAAAAGGCGCGGCGGCTTATTTTTGGCTCATCCGCTCCGTCTGGATCTTGTAATCATCCGCCATGTCTTTGAGGCTCGTGGCCGCGAGCACCTCGTTGATGCTGGCCTGCAGCTTCAGCCAGAGCGGCCGTGCGGAGCAGGAGCATGCGTTGTCGCAGCTGACGTGTTCGGAGCTCACGCAGTCGATCACCGTGGTAGAGCCTTCGAGCACGCGGAGGATCTCGCCGACGTTGATCTCCTCCGGCGGGCGGGAAAGCGCGTAACCGCCCTGCGCGCCGCGGCTGGAGGTCACAAGCCCCGCCTTGCGCAGGCTGCTGATGAGCTGCTCGAGATACGCGTCGCTCACGCCCTGCTGCGCCGCAAGCGCAGAAGTGCTCACCGGGCCGCCCCCATAGGCGATCGCAAGGTCTACCATAGCCTTCAGGCCATAGCGCCCGCGCGTGGAAAGCTTCACGTTCCTCACCTCAATCCCAAGTAGCTTGGTTGGATTTCGGGTATACTATACCACCAGGAAGGCGTTCTGTCAAGAATCCCAAGCAGGTTGGTTTGGATTTATCCGATCAATCCCAAATATCTTTCGCGCTCAACTTGCAAAGTGCTTCATTATCTATTTGATAATATTATCTAAATCATGATATAATAATCTATCATTTCTTTGATTGTCTTTCTGGTCGTTTGGAAGTTATATTTTGAATAAAAGTCTCTATCCCACTAGGTTCAGAATATAGAAAGGAGCAACAAAATAAAACGCATCCCGGCCCTCCCTTTGCTGCTCGCGCTGTGCCTTGTCCTGTGCTCCTGCGGCGTGCTCCCGGAACCGCAGGATGCTGTGGCCGATCCATCAGAGCCTATCGCGTTGGCAGGAACTCAGCCCACACCGGATAACCCGGAGGCACGCCGCGCGTTGAAACGCGCGAGGTGCTTTACCGGCACCACGAGCACCCATGAACAACAATCAAAACAGACAATGAGCAGGGCCTACACCCTGCTCATTTTTTGCTATTTTGCTATGCTTTTTATTTAATACAACGGATACTTCTTTGTGAGCGCCAGCACGCCTTCCTTCACTTCCGGCACAGCAGCCTCGCCCTCGTTGATGATCCGGACGATGTAGCCTGCGACAAGCGCCATGTCCGCTTCCTTCAGGCCGCGGCTCGTAACGGCCGGGGTGCCGAGGCGGATGCCACTCGTGACGAAGGGGCTGCGTGTCTCGCCGGGGACAGTGTTCTTGTTGGCGGTGATGTTCGCCGCGTCGAGCAGCGCTTCGACTTCCTTGCCGGTGCGGCCTTCCGCACCGAGATCAACGAGCAGTAGATGGTTGTCCGTGCCGCCGGAGACGAGCTTCACACCCTTTTCGGAAAGGCCGGCCGCAAGCGTCTGCGCGTTGTTGACGACCTGCTGCTGATACGCCCTGAACGCCGGCTGCAAAGCCTCCTCAAAGCAGACAGCCTTCGCCGCGATGGTATGCATCAGTGGGCCGCCCTGCGTGCCTGGGAAGATCGCCTTGTCAATCTGCTTGGCAAGCGTTTCCTTGCAGAGGATCATGCCGCCGCGGGGGCCGCGCAGCGTCTTATGCGTGGTAGTGGTGACGACGTCCGCATAGGGCACGGGGTTCATGTGCAGCCCCGCCGCAACAAGCCCCGCTATGTGCGCCATATCCACCATGAAGAGCGCGCCCGCTTCGTCCGCAATCTCGCGCAGCTTCGCAAAGTCGATCGCGCGCGGATAGGCGGAAGCGCCCGCGACGAGGAGCTTTGGTTTGTTCGCAAGCGCAAGGCGGCGCACCTCGTCATAGTCGATCATCTCCGTCTCCGGATTTAAGCCATAGGAGACAAAGTTGTAGTATTTTCCGGACATGTTTACGGGGCTGCCGTGGGTCAGGTGCCCACCGTGGGAAAGATCCATGCCAAGCACGGTGTCTCCATAGTTCAGGAGCGCAAAATAAACAGCGAGGTTCGCCTGCGCGCCGGAGTGCGGCTGCACGTTGGCATGCTCTGCGCCGAAGAGTTTGCAGGCGCGCTCCCGGGCCAGGTTTTCTACGATGTCCACGCACTGGCATCCGCCGTAATAGCGCTTGCCGGGGTAGCCTTCCGCGTATTTGTTCGTCAGGTGGCTGCCCATCGCCGCCATAACGGCCTCGGAAACAAAGTTTTCGGATGCAATCAGCTCCAGATGGTCGCGCTGGCGCACGAGCTCAAGTTCCATCGCCTCAGCGACCTGCGGATCCACCGCGCGGATCAGGTCAAATTGGATCATAATACCCTCCCGTACTTTTGAATAAATATATTTCAGCCGCGCACGCGCCCAGCTGATTTTCAAAACCAGTCAGGTCTATTATAAAGGAGCCTTCCCCCGCTTACAACCATTGTTAAAGAAATCCCCATGCTTTTTCCCCTTGCAGGCTCCATAAAGAACAGCCCGGGCTATGCCCGGGCCGGAGACTACGCGCTTCCGTTTTTCCGTGCGCCGCAGCCGAACCGTTTTTCCGCCTCATTCAATCGGGAAGTCGAAATACGTGTCCGGATACGGTTCCGGCATAACAGCGTAATGCCACCATTCGCTCTCGAACGAACGGAAGCCGTTTGCGCACATCACGTCGCACAGCAGCTTGCGGTTCGCCTCCTGCAACGGAGTAAGGCCCTCGGTCCCGTGGTGGGAGCGCTCATCCATAAAGTCAAAGATGGTGCCCATATCGAGTTCCTGCATGGTGGAAGCGTCCACAAGCGTCAAGTCGACCGCGCAGCCGCGCGTATGGCCGGAACGCCTGGCGATATAGCCAAGCTCGAACATCTCCGCCTTCGCCACATTTGGGTAATGCACGGGCTTGCGGCGATCATCCTCCACGTCCGCGCCCCAGCGCATGAAATCGTCCACCGCGCGCTGCGGGCGGTAGGAATCGTAAAATTTCATCAGGCAGCCCTTTTCGCGGAAAACCGCCGCTGCCTTTACAAGCCGCTCCGCCGCCTCCCTGGTTACGACCACAAGCGGCACGGTGTAGCCATCCGCCGGGCGGCCCATGAAATTATCCGTGCCCGCATATTTTGCGTCGACAATGCAATCCTCGATCACTTCATCGACATATAGAAAGCCTTCGGGCACCCCCTTTTTCGGAATGCCTTTCGTGCTCTGGTTCATCCTATACGCTCCTTTCCCGTTTTCTTTTATATTAGCAAGCCTTTTGCGTAATTGCAATGCTTTTCGCCGCCGTTGCAGGCGCAAAAAAAGCTCCGAAAACTCGGAGCTTTCTGCCTTTTCTAATTCACCGTTTTGCCGCGTCTCGCGGAACAAAGGGGATTAGCCCCAAGCACGGGGGTCCTTGCGCTCGTCTACAAGCGCGTTTGCCTCTTTAGCCTCTGCGGCTCTGGAAGCAGGCGCTGCAGTAGATGGGCCGGTCGTTCTTGGGAACGAACGGGATCTTGGTGGGCGCACCGCACTCGGCGCAAACGGCATCGTACATTTCACGCTCGCCATTGCGCTGGGATTTCCGGGCGTTCCTGCATGCCTTGCAGCGGATGGGCTCGTTCTGGAAACCCTTTTCAGCGTAGAACTCCTGCTCGCCGGCAGAGAAAACGAACTCCGCGCCGCAATCCTTGCATACCAAAGTCTTGTCTTGGAACATTGTGTACAAATCCCCTTGTAAAAAATATTTTCCGATCATTCGTATTTTTCGGCTGACCTGGTCTTTGACCCCACACCCGCCGTCTGGAAGGTTCGCTACTAGGCAATGTGCCGCCCACTACTACCTCTCTCGCAGCCCCAAAGGGGATGCGGACGGACTTACATCTAAGCCGCACCATGCTCACGGGCGCTTTGGCCCGCTTACGTGGATCGTTTCGCCTGCGACTGGCATCGACTTGCAACCACAGCCCGAAAAATCCGAACAACCTAAGGGCTATTATAATCTATGTGGCGAAAAAACACAACAAATATTTTACCGGACTAGCATGAAAACATTTATTTTTTCTGCCTAATGCTGGGGGATGGGGTCATATTGGGCCCTGGGGCCGCCAACATATTTCGGACGGGTCCAAGCCATCACCAAGGTCGCCTGGCCGATGCGGCGGGTTTTGGCGTGGACGGGGACCGCCACGGGCTTGAGGTGCATCCCGATGAGGGTACCGCCGATATCCAGTCCGGCGGCGGCTTTCGCCCGTAGGTCCTCCACCATTACCGGGTCTTGGAAGCGGGCCATGGCTTCCAGGGCCATGGCGCCCCCAGCATGGAGCTGGGGCCGGACCCAGACCTGCTGTAGGTCGTAGGCTTCCATACAGGCCCGTTCCATCACCAGGCTGCGGTTGAGGTGCTCGCAGCATTGGACGCATAGATAAAGCCCCCGTTCCCGGGCAGCCGGCAGCAGCGCGTCCATCACCGCTTGGGCCGCCTCCTGGGAGGAACCGGTGCCGATCATTTGGCCGCAGATCTCGCTGGTGGAACAACCCACCACCATCATATCCCCGGGCTTTAGGGTGACCGCAGCGGACAAAAGCTCCGCAATAGCCGCCTGGGCCTGGGCAAGAATTTCCTTCATGGTTTCCCTCCTAGCATGGCGCAAAAAAAGGAGAAGCTCCTTGCGCAAAATAAGTGGAGACCCCGGCCCGGGCCCGCTGCCTGGGGCCAGGATTTCCTAGCCATTATACAGCTTTCCAAACCTGGACGCAATGGATGTAGGCAGCCTCTTGACAAGGCCGCGGCAGGAAATCTATACTTATCCTGAATTGGTATGGCTGATGAAAGGGTAAATAGCGTATGGATGGAGCAACGACGCGCAGGACCCTGGGGGCATTAAGCCCTGGGGAAAGCGGCTATGTATATAGTGTAAACGCAGGCGACCCTCGGATGCGCCGGCGGATCGTGGATATGGGGATCACCCCGGGCACCCGGATCACCATCATAAAGACGGCGCCCATGGGGGACCCCATCGAGATCACCCTGCGGGGTTATTCCCTGTCCTTGCGGCGGGAAGACGCTTTGCAGATCACCCTTATGGACGAGGACGAAGCGCAAACCC
>OHPB01001686.1_pt1 | contig 11027 bp, 9 predicted proteins | sample 1577621 | NCBI WGS metagenome assembly OHPB01 (sample SAMEA3879577, study PRJEB24766) | human gut metagenome | biome: human-associated habitat; feature: feces | place: USA | collected 1985/1987 | reverse complement strand
TCCTTGTATTGCAAATAAAATTGCAGGCCCAAAAGAAATAGTAATGAATGAAGGTATTGGAGAATTATTTGAAAACGGTGATTCACAGAGCTTAAGCATGAAGATTGAAGAAGTTATCTCAAAATATGATGAAATTAAAAAGGCAACATGGAATCATAAACTAAAAGTGAGACAAAATTATAGCATAGAATATATGTGTAGTTGTTTATTGGAAATCTATGCTGAAAAATAGAAAGTAATTGTTAGGAGATAAGGATAAGATGACATTAAAAGTTAAAGTGAAAAATTTTATCATATTTATAGTATTGTTTACATATCTTAAGCCTTTTAATGTCTCTTTAATTCCAACATTAAATACTTTATATTCTGCTGCAAAAATCATAGCCACAGTTATATTGCTATTATATCTCTTAAACGAAAATGTCGCATTAACAAAGGCATCAAAATGGTGTTTGGCATTTCTTGGCTGGTGGACGATAGCTATATTGGCTAATGGAAATATGAAAAATCATGTTCAAACACTGCTAAGTATTTTAGGAATGCTCTTTCTATTTAATGTAATGAGAAGAAAACCGAATGGACTTAATATTATTTTGAAAAATTTAAGTTGCATTTCAAAAGTTTATATTCTTTTACAGTTTTACACTATTGTGGTCGGTCATCCAGTTTTAGCTGAATCAATCGTATCGTTTGATAAATATTTTTTGGGTAGCGATAATTATTCCGCATTTATTTTGATACCGTTATCTGGATTTATTTTATCAGATGACCTTATAAATGAAAGAAAAATCAAAATATGGGATTATTTTTTCTTTGTGATCGCATTTTTATGCTTATTGATTCCTAAATCATGGGCAGGAATTTTTTCATATAGTGCATTTATGTTGTTGTCCTTTTTCAGAAAATCAAATCTTTTGAAAAAAATAGTAAATGTTCGTAGTGTTTTTATAATAATTATTTTGTTATTAGTATTAATTATAGGATTTAATTTCCAGACACACTTTGAAAAAGTCTTAAGTACTTTTGGAAAAGTTGGAATGAATTCAAGAGAAATCATTTGGCCGAATGCAATTTATGCGATAATGCAAAAGCCAATATTAGGCTATGGAATGTTAACAGATAATCAAATATCTTCTTATATATTGTACGGTACCACACATACGCATAATATTATTTTGGAGTTTTTAATTGATTCTGGAATAGTTGGAAGTTTTTTTGCCTTTATGTGGTTCAAATCTGCAGTGACGGTAAAAAAGAGATTGTTAAAAAATGATGTGGTAATTGGCCTGCTTTATTGCATAGTTGCCTATTTATTATGTACAACTTTAGATTTTTATATAGCACTTATTTATTTTTGGGTTTTAATATTTCTATTCGACAGCATAAAAAATGCAATTTATGAAAGAGAAAAACAAGGAAAACGAGTATGAATAATGAAAATTTGAAGAACAGCATATTTTCTGGTGTGTTTTGGAAATTTGCAGAAAGAATATTAGCTCAAGGAGTTTCCTTTATTGTTTCTGTTATTTTAGCCAGAATTCTTATGCCATCAGATTATGGCATCGTTGCGTTGATATTAGTATTTATCAATATAGCTAACGTATTTGTAACCAGTGGATTTAGCACAGCATTGGTACAAAACAAGGATGCGGATAGAATTGATTTTTCAACAAATTTCTATTGCAGCCTGGCAGTATCAATGTTAGTCTATTTGATTTTATTTATTGCTGCCCCATTTATTGAACAATTTTATGATATGCAGGGTCTGGCATTGATCTTGCGAGTTTTTGCATTAAGAATTCCATTGAGTGCATATAGTGCAATACAGCATGCGTATGTTGAAAGACATATGATTTTTAAAAGATATTTCTTTTCTACACTTGGTGGAACTTTGATTTCCGGGGTTGTTGGAATTATTATGGCATATAAGGGTTTTGGAGCATGGGCTCTTATTGCACAGTACTTTACAAATACAATCGTCGATATTCTTGTATTGTCAATTACTGTTCCATGGCATCCGGAGTTTGTTTTTTCATGGAAATCAGCCAAAAGCATGATGAACTATGGTTGGAAAATACTTGCGGCAGATTTATCTGGAACCTTTTTTGACCAATTAAGATCTTTAATTGTTGGAAAAGCTTATACATCGGCAGATTTGGCATTTTATAATAAAGGTAATCAGCTTCCTTCTTTAATTACCACTAATATAAGTACCTCCATTATGTCGGTACTTTTCCCGGCAATAGCCAATATAAGTGATGAAAAAACACGAGTTAAAGAAATGACTCGAAAAGCTGTAAAAATAATGTCCTTTGTGATGTTTCCGATGCTGTTTGGTCTGGCAGCGGTATCAGGTCAGCTGATCAATGTCTTGTTTACATCAAAATGGGTGTTAGCTGTACCCTTTGTGCAAATATTAAGTATTTCATCAGCGATTTCTTTAATTGGCGGTGTTAGCTTGCAGGCAATTAAAGCAATTGGGAAAAGTGACATTATATTAAAACTTGAGGTATATAAAAAACCGGTATATGTATTGCTTCTGATTATTGGAGTAAAAATAAATGTCACGGCCGTTGCTGTTACCATGCTTGTGTATTCTATATATGGTAATGTTGTTAATGCTGTTCCTTTAAAAAAAGAAATCGACTACACTTATCGGGAACAACTTAAAGATTTATCTCCGGCATTTTTGCTGTCAGGAGTTATGGGATTGCTTGTATATATGGTTTCCTATTTGAAGCTAAATAATGTTCTGTTGCTATTTATTCAAGTATTAGTAGGAATTGCTTTGTACTTAGGCATGGCGATGGCATTTAAGGTAGATACTTTAAAATATTTGCAGAACTTCTTGAAAGAAAAAATGAAAAGGTAACAAACTGATGATAAATAAAATCATGAATGCCATAAAAAACGGAGTTTTTTTATGGAAAACAAAGAAAAAAATCATAGAGACAATTCGAAAGAAAAATAGTTTGCTCTATATAAAAGACAGAGATGCGAAGACCGTAGTATATCAATATAAAGACTATAAGAAACTTTATACAAAGTATAAAATGATGATTGATAGAGGGGCTGCTCAAAGCTCTAAACGTGAATTTTCTGATAAGGTTTGGGTATGCTGGTTTCAAGGCTATGAATCTGCACCACCTTTAGTTAAGGCCTGCATAAATTCAATGCATAAAGTAATGCCAGAAAAAGAGATAATTGTTTTAACAAAAGCTAATTATAAACAATATATAGAACTTCCGGATTATATTGAAGAAAAATTTGAAAAAGGCAAAATTGGCATGGCTCATTTTTCAGATATTCTTAGAATTTCCCTTTTAGCTAAGTGGGGAGGAATGTGGATAGATTCTACAGCTCTATGTACGGATAGTGATTTTTTTAAATATGCGAGTAAACAACATCTGTTTGTATTCAAACAGTTAAATTTAGGAAATCAAGGAGAAGCTCCTATAATTGCTTCCAACTGGTTTATTTCAAGCGAAATTGAAAATCCGATTGTTATATTGACAAGAGACTTGCTGTATGCATATTGGAAAGATTATGATTATGCGATAAATTATTTCATTTTTCATTTATTCTTTGCAATGGCCTGTAGAAGATATGAGAATGAGTGGAAAAGTATTCCTGCCTTTAATAACAGTTCGCCACATATGCTGATGTTTGAATTGAAAAGAGATTACTCATCTGAAAGATGGGAACAACTTATGAAAATGAGTGGCATTCATAAATTGCAGAGATATGATGATTACAGTGATTTAAAGAAATCAAATTACTGTAAGATATTAGATGCCTATTTATAGTAATCAAGTTGAATTGAGGAGGAGAAACTAAATTATATGAATTATTCCAGAGTAAAATATCTTCTTACTTCAGGAAGTTTTATAAAAAAGGGTAAACGAAAGTTCTTTAAAAAGTTTCTCCAACGTCCGTTTGCTGTACTTGTGTATTCATTACCAATTAAGGAAAATAGAATTGTTTTCGATAATTTTGGCGGTAAAGGATATGGGGATAGTACAAAGTATATTGCAGAAGAACTGATTAAGTCAGGAAGAAACTATGAGTTAGTTTGGCTAGTAGATAACCTTTCATCTTATGAATTCCCTAAGCAGATAAAAACAGTGAAAATCGATTCTATTAAAGCTTTATATATGAGAGCTACGGCAAAGGTTTGGATTGACAATGTCAGACATCTTCATCCGGTAAAAAAGAAGAAAGAGCAAGTATATTTACAGGCATGGCATGCTCCATTTGGCCCTAAAAAAGCGGAAGCTGATGCGGAAAAAGAACTTGGTGAAGATTATGTGCGAGAAGCAAAATATGATGGACAGATAGCTGACGGTATAATTTCTAATAGTAAACTGCTGGATAACCAATTCAAACGTGCATTTTGGTTAAGTGATCATGTCGAAATACTATCATATGGGCTTCCAAGAAATGATTTTTTTGCAAGACAAATTGACAACACTTTTAAATATGATTATTTAAGAAATAAATTTGGATTTGAGAAAGACTGTTTTTATATACTATATGCACCTACTTTCAGAGATAACTATTCATTAGATGGCTACAAATTAGAGTATGAAAAAATAGCAAAAGAATTTTCTGCAAAAGTTAATAAAAAGGCCAGAATAGTTCTACGACTTCATCCGAATGTTTGGAATCAAAGCAATTTTATAAATTATGGAGAAAATATACTTAACGGGACCGTATATCCGGACATGCAGGAATTGCTATTGGCCTGCGATGCTTTAATATCAGATTATTCTTCATGTGTATTTGATTTTGCAATTCTAAAGAAGCCTGTATTTATATGTGCATTGGATATAAAAGAATATGAGAAAACCAGAGGCCTTCTACCGGAATTTTATGATTTTCCATTTCCTATAGCAACATCAAATGAGGAAATGCTAATAAATATTAAAAACTATGATCAAAAAAGTTATTTTGATAAAGTAAATCGATATTTTGAAAGATATCCACTATATGATGATGGAAATGCGTCCAGAAGGGTTGTGGATTGGTTAGAAAAAAAGATTAAAGAAAAAAAGTAGGAGTTGTGTGATGAATAATGAATTAGTTTCTGTAATTTTGCCAATATACAACGTTGAATTATATTTGAAAAAATGTATTGAATCAGTAATCAGGCAAAGCTATAAGAACATGGAAATTATTCTTGTTGATGATGGCTCAACGGATCAAAGCCCATATATATGCGATGAATATGCGAAAATGGATAGTAGGATAAAAGTAATTCATAAAGAGAACGGTGGATTATCAGATGCGAGAAATGTTGGAATTCAAGCATCTTCAGGTTCCTATATTGCTCTGGTTGATTCAGATGATTTGATTGCACAAAGCTTTATTGAAGAACTTTATAAATGCTGTATAAAATCAAACGCTATGATAGCCGTATGTGCATATAGTAAATTCTCAAATGAAGATGAGATTGTTATTTCTAATAAACAGGGCAATGCACAAATAATATCCGGAAGAGAATTAGTAAAACAGATATATCGTGGACAAGCTGGGAAGTTCGGGTTTGTAGCGTGGAATAAATTATATAGCAGAAAATTATTTGATGGCGTTCAATATCCTTTTGGAAGAATTTATGAAGATACGTTTACAACGTATAAGTTGTTTTTGAATTCAAATCAGATTGCATTGCTAAACAAATCTTTGTATTTCTATAGAATACGACCTGAAAGCATAATGTCAGCAAGAGTAAGTTTGAAAAAGATAAAGGATGGAATAGACGCAGATGCTTCAGTTGTTAAATATTTTCAAGAGAACCAAGACTATGAGATATTGCCATATATAAGTTCTTATTTTTGCAAGCAGGCAGTTTTGACATATTATAAATGGATTCCCAAAGTTAATCATGCTGAAAAAGCAGAGGCAAAAAAATACTTAAAAACCGTGTACAGACAGACTTGGAATTATTGCAGAGAAAGTAATATGGAATTTAAAAAGAAAATAATTTATAGATTGGTTAGAATTTTGTGGTCAGCTTAATACCATTATTATGGAAGGGTTAGTTGTGAAAGTAAAAGAGAGAAGCCTATTGTTTGATAATATAAAAACAGTATTGATAATATTAGTTGTACTTGGGCATGCTTTGGAAGAAATTAGTTTGGAACATGAGTATGGAATTATAAGAGCCTGTATTTATTCGTTTCATATGCCAGCTTTTATATTTATATCGGGATATTTTTCTGTGTGGGGGGGGTACGCAAACGAAAGTAAAAAAATTATTGTTAATTGTGGGATACCTTATTTCATATTTAATACCATTTATGTCATATGGACTGAAAAAACATTTTTCGTAAATGTTTTTCTGCCCAAATATATTTTTTGGTATTTTTTTAGTCTATTGATTTGGAGATTATTTATTAATGATTTGAGGAAAATAAAAGGGTTATGGTTGTGGGCGTTGCTATTTGGATTATATATAGGAATAATTCGTGAGGCTGATCGTTTTATGTCAATTTCGCGAATAATTGCTTTTTTTCCTTATTTTATTATTGGCAGCATGCTGGATGAAGAAAGAGTGAGAAAAATCAGAAGAGTACCCAAACGATATGCAATACTATTATCGGTATTAATGGCATGTACTGTTATATTGTTACACATTAATGCGTTGGTTCCAGTCAAGTCATATGAAAATATACAATGTTACAGTGCTTCTGGAATGAGTAATTTGCAGGGTATTATAATTCGCGTATTTTCTTATGGTATCGGATTTATGGCCACCTTATGCATGATAAATTTACTTCCAGACAAAAAGATATGGTATACAAAATACGGAAGCCGAACAGTTGTAATTTATGTTGCATCAGCGTTTTCGGTAAAAGCTGGCTATAATATTATTAGAAAGATAGCTGGTACATATTATTTAACACAACATGTGGGAATAGGATTAACATCAGCAGTTATTATTACATCAGCAACGATTTTCATATTTGGAAATAAATTTTGTTCAGATATATATACTCAAATCAATAGGTTTATTGGAAATATTGTGATGAAGAATTAAACGTGGTGGCAATAAATGTTATAAGTAATTGTCTGATAAAGCGGTTATATATAATGCGAAGTGTGAGTGTGATTAAGTTATTTTTTCTAAAATCATATCAAATTATTTCTTTGCTTTTTGTATGGAAAGATGCTTTTAAAGTTGTATCGAAAGGTGGTGAGTAAGTGGGAAAACTAGTAATATTTGTACCTCATCAAGATGATGAAACGAATTTGGCAGGTAATATATTATCGTATTTGGTAAAACAATATGATGTATATGTTGTGTATTCATCATTAGATGCAAATCCGTATAAGGCATCAACTAGAAAAAAAGAAGCCATAAATGCATGTGCTGTGTATGGAATAGAAAAGGATAATGTTATTTTTCTGGGATTACCGGATACACCCAATAGGAGTGGACGCCATTTTTTTACAGATGGGAACAAAAACATAATATTAAAGTTTGAAGAAATTCTGAGAAATTTGATACCCGAAGTAATTATAGGGACGGATTTTGATTTTCATTCGGATCACAGAATGGTGTCGCTGTCGTTGGATGAAGCCGTATTTAATATTATGAATGAGAATAAAACGTATACACCTTTATATTTGAAGGGATTTTGTTATGAAACAGCATATTATGGTGTTGATGACTATTCGGCTACAGATTTGAAAAATACGAAAGTGGCTAAAATGCCGTTAAGCAATGTTTCATATAAATGGGAAGACAGAATTTCTTTAAATAGCCAAGAAAAAAATGGCTTTATTTTTTTAAAAACACCATTTAAGGCACTGAAATGTCATAAGAGCCAATATGCTGCGATGCATGCAAGAAAAGTTATTAATGCGGATAATGTTTTCTGGAAAAAAAGAACTGACAATTTATTGATCAGAGATGCAACAATAACGGCTACTTCCGGTGATATATCAAAAATTAGTGATTTAAAAGTTATTGATACAGATGACATTATTACCGAAGATCCTTTGAAGATAGATTATTCAAAAGGATTGTGGAAGCCGGATGATTCAGACTTGAAACCGTGTATAAATATTGTGTTTAACGGAGAAAAAACTGTTGAACAAATAGTGCTGCATGGGAGCCCGACGAGTGACCATATAGAAAAGTGCAACATTGAAATATATCTCGGTGAACAGACAGTAAAGGTGGGTTCTTTAATGCCATATGGTCAGCCAACTATTTTGAATATTGGCAGAGTACAGTGTTCTCACATAGAAATACGCTCATTATCTCAAACATGTATTTCAGAGATAGAAGTTTTTCAACCAGCTCAAAGAATTGTAAATAAATTGAATTGTGTAAGGCAGTTAAATTCGAAAAAAATTAAATTGGTTGATTTTTGTGACAGGTGCCTGTTTAAAGGTTTTATACTGATTGAAAAAGTAAAAAGGAAAATAGAATTTTTAATAAACAAGATGTGAGTAAGTTTATATAGAAGTGAGGAGAGCGTTATGCTTTGATTATTCTGGAAGTCAATGCATCGCAATATTCAATGGTCAAGCATCTATTTTAGAATTAAAAGGGTAAAATATAAAAATGATATTTAAATATAAGATAATAAAGTCAAGTGACGAACTAAAAGAATATGAAAGTGTATGGAAAAAACTTGAAACGGGAAGAGAAATGACAGCGTTTCAATCATATGATTGGAATGTGTTACTTGTAGAACAATGGCTAAAATTTGCATATAATAGATTATTATCTAATATATGTATTGCCGAAGTGATTGAAAATGATAAAACGGTTATGTTAATCCCATTAATTGTACAAAAGAAATCTTTAGGGATAAAATGGCTGGGAAGAAAAAAAGGGATTTATTTTTTGGGGATTGAATCGTGGTCGGATTATATGAACGCTATTTATTTCGAGCCTAATAACCTATGGTTTGATTTTGCATTCAAAGAAATTGCAAAGCAGTTCCCGGGATTAGATATTAATTTGAATTGTGTTAGAGATGACACAGTTATTTCTATTTGGTGCGCTGAAAAAGAATTTCAAGATCGTTTGACCACATCTGTATTTATTGATTTACCAGAAAGTGTTGAAGCATATAATCAAAAGTTGTCAAAAAGTACAAGGCAGAATTTAAGAACCGCATTAAACAGGATGAAGAAAGATAACTATGAATATGAGTTCTCTGTTTATAGAAATATAGAAAGTGATGAAATAATAAATAATCTATGCGATATTCATACCAAACGTACAAAAGTCAAAAATAAAAAATCAAAAGAAAAATTAGATTTGTTGCATTATTATTCAAAAATATGGCATGCTTGTTATGTTGAGTGGCATGACAGAAAATATGATATCATTAAAAATAGCATGAAAAGGATGAACAATTCAATATTTGTTATTGTAAAAATGAATGATGTGATTGTTGGTTATTTATATGGGTTAATGGACAATAGAGCCATAAGAGTTATGCAAAATTGTTTCAAGATGGAATATGCTTTTTACTCACCGTTATTTAGAGGAACTTATGATTTCCTTATCAAGCAGATACAGAATGAAAGCAAAAATGTTATGCAGATAGATTTTACTCGAGGCGATGAGCCATACAAATATAAATTGGGTGGGGTTGAAATGCAATTACATAATTATATAATTAAAGATCGAAAGATTGAATTATGATGACAGCATGAGCAAATGAAGGGGATATAATATAAGAAAATGGATAAAAATAATCTTTCTTTCTCAATGAGTCAGTCAATTACCGAAGAGTGTTCAGAACTTGTATCATCAATCGCAGAAGTGACGTTGGATTCTGTTTTAGAAGATGGTTTGTTAAAAGATATTCCAATCATAGCAAGTGCAATTTCTATTTATAAATTAGGAACTTCTGTATATTCCGGTGACATAGAATGTAAGCGCATAAATTTCAGCCATAGTTAAAAAATTACCCGGCTACTTGAGACTATGAGAAAATCTCTGTAAATTAGATTCTTCTATGATAATGAAGGATGAGAAGCTTACAAATCAGGCTTTTCACCCTTGTTTTATATATAACAGTTACTGCTGGGCATGTCAAGAGCAGGCGGCTGGCCGCCTGTCTTAGATTATGTTTTTACTTATTCTGGAAGTCGTCCTTCGTACATGATACTCAACTCCCCATAGACCTGGCCCCAGTCCCGGATGGTAGTTGTCCATTTCTTAGTAGCCTCGAAAGTGGCCAGATATAAGGCTTTTAACAGCGCTGTATCACTTGGAAATACGCTTCTCTGACGATTCAGTTTCCGGTATGTGGAGTTCAGTGATTCTATCGCATTTGTTGTATAAATGACCTTCCGGACAGTGGTTGAAAACTTAAAAATTGGAGAAACAGCATCCCAGTTGTCCTTCCAGCGTTTCATGGAATTCGGATATTTCGGACTCCATTTTTCTGTCACACGGTCTAAAGCAGCCAGAGCCTTCTGCTCATCAGCAGCCTGATAGATGGTTTTTAAATCTGTAGCGAAAGCTTTCCTGTCTTTATCCGGAACGTATTTCAGCGTATTTCTTACCTGATGGACAATACACCTCTGATATTCTGTCTTTGGAAATGCCGCCGAAATCGCTTCTTTAATGCCTGTAAGGCCGTCTGCACAGATAATCAGGATATCTTTAACCCCTCGATTTTTTAGTTCATTTAAGACAGAAAGCCAGTATTTCGCACTTTCATTGTCACCAATCGTGATGGTCAATACTTCCTTTTTGCCCTCTGTGTTAATGCCCAGAATTACATAGGCTGCAAGTTTACGAATCACTCCGTTGTCCCGCACAGAATAGTGGATAGCATCAATGTAAAGAATCGGATACACGTCGTCTAGCGGTCGATTCTGCCAGTCTTCAATCTGCGGAAGTATCTTATCTGTTACATCAGAAATAAAACTCTCAGATGTTTCAAAGCCATAGATATCTTCAATCGTTTCCGAAATTTGGCGTGTAGTCATTCCTTTGGCATACATGGAAATAATCTTCTGGTCAATGTCAGAAATATCCTTCTGACGCT
>OHPB01001679.1_pt1 | contig 11082 bp, 7 predicted proteins | sample 1577621 | NCBI WGS metagenome assembly OHPB01 (sample SAMEA3879577, study PRJEB24766) | human gut metagenome | biome: human-associated habitat; feature: feces | place: USA | collected 1985/1987 | reverse complement strand
TGTGCCCAAATTTCTGAGGCGTACGTTGATGAAATTCGGGTGCGGCTGGCGGAAAATCGGCTACAAAGGCAGGTGCAGGAAAGACTCCGAGAGAACATCAAATTCTTTTACACTTTCAGAAATGCCTGGTGCTGCGAAAAGATTTTATGCCAAAACCATCAGATTCTCTATTTTCGGATCTTCTGTTCCCTGCATGGAACATCCTTTTTCTTTTGCGTAAAGAATGTATTCCACAATCTCCTGAGTGATCACCTCGCCTGGCGCCAGGATCGGGATACCCGGTGGATAACACATAACAAATTCACCGCTGATCTTTCCTGCTGCCTGTGCAATGGGAAGAGATATCTTTTCCGCATAAAACGCCTTCTGTGGTGAACATTCTACCTTCGGTGAAATGTATTCCCCTGTAAGCATACCGGTCTTGTCTTTCCGGTAAAGCCGTTCAATATCTGCCAAAGCTCCCACTAAACGTTCAATATCCTGGATCCGGTCCCCAATAGAAATATACGCCAAAATGTTGCAGATATCTCCAAACTCAATCTGGATGTCATATTCATCTCTTAACAGATCATAAACCTCGATACCTGCCAGTCCGATTCCCAGTGTATGCACAGAAAGCTTGGTCACATCAAAATCATAGACACTGGTACCATTGACCAGATCTTTTCCATATGCATAATAGCCGCCAATGGAATTGATCTCATTTCTGGCATATTCTGCCATCTGGATCACTTTCCCAAAGGATTCCTCCCCCCGCAGTGCCAGGTTCCTTCTGGAAATATCCAGACTGGAGAGGAGAAGATAGGATGCACTGGTAGTCTGCGTCAGGTTAATGATCTGACGCACATAATCCTGGTTCATGCCCTTATTTAACAGAAGCATGGAGCTTTGTGTCAGGCTTCCTCCGGATTTGTGCATGGAAACAGCTGCCATATCTGCACCTGCTGCCATTGCATTTACCGGAAGGCCTTTTCCAAAGTACAAATGGGTTCCATGAGCTTCATCTGCCAGCACCTTCATCCCTTTTTCGTGGGCCAGCTTTACGATGCCCCGCAGGTCAGAGCAGATTCCATAGTAGGTGGGGTTATTTACCAGAACCGCTACAGCATCCGGATTTTCTTCAATCGCTTTTTCCACCTTATGAATATCCATTCCAAGAGAAATTCCCAGATCTCCGTTTACTTCCGGATTTACATAAACCGGAACTGCCCCGCAAAGTACCAGGGCATTGATAGCGCTTTTATGTACATTTCTTGGCAGAATGATCTTATCTCCTGCTTTACAGACTGAAAGGATCATCCCTTGGACAGCTGAAGTGGTTCCTCCTACCATAAGAAATGCATGGCTGGCACCAAAGGCCTCTGCTGCCAGTTCCTCTGCCTCCCGGATCACAGATACCGGATGGCACAGGTTATCTAAAGGTTTCATGGAATTTACATCTAATCCAACACATTTTTCTCCTAAAAGAGCTGCCAGTTCCGGGTTTCCCCGTCCTCTTTTGTGTCCCGGTACATCAAAGGGCACTACCCTTTTCTTTCTAAAACGCTCTAATGCCTCATAAATAGGCGCACGCTTTTGTGCTTCCAGGTCCATTTAACCGCCTCCTCATACTCGCCGCCCCTTTTATCCATAAAAAAACAGGTGACGGCATATTCCATCACCTGCTGTATGTGTTTTGTCTTTAAATGTCTCTGCCCTTTTAACAGGCAGAAAAAAAGTGACCCTACTTTCCCAGTTCTCCGCTCTGTTTTGCCAGAAGCTCTTATTGACCGTTTCACAAGTGACGTGCCTTTTTGCACTGATAAAATTACGCATACTGCGTATCGACTTATAAAATTTGGGCTTCTAACCCAATCAATAATGTGGTTTCCCACTTTCGGCTTCTGACCCGCCTGTCCGTCTGGGCTTAACTCAATATATTGAGTGGTCACACTTTCTAAATTAACATAGTCTTAATAAGCTGTCAAGATTTTTTTACGGTTCTTTCTTGACACAGATATGAAAGTATCTGCTTTTTTCAATCATATTACCAATCTCCCGTTAATTTTTACATTTACATCTTCATTTTCATGGCTTATAGTAAAAAAGAACTTAATATCCTCTCGGGGTCTTTCCTGCACCTGCCTTTGTGGCCGATTTTCCGCCAGTCGCACCCGAATTTCATCACCGTACGCCTCAGAAATTTGGGCACAACTGACAAAAAATCTTCTCACAAAATCAAGTACAGAAAGCTTTCGAGAGAACATCACAAAACGGAGGAGGATACAGCTTATGTTGAAGTTTAAGAGGATGGCCTGTATGCTGCTGACTATGGGTATATTTATTACAGCATTTCCTGATCAGGCGCTGGCTTCGTCAGATTATCAGTATATTACTAATATTTCCCTGAAGGTAGAGGTTGATCTTGATGCCGGGGATGAGATCAACAGTGGAGACAGTGTGGGAACATCAAAGGATGATTCCGGAACCAAGGTTTATACTACATCAGACAAATACAGAGTTGAGTCTGCAGAATGGACAAATAATAAAGATGTGTCTATTGGAGATACTCCAAAGATCACTGTCTGGCTGGAGCCGGATTCTTCTTCTGATTCTAAATATGAATATAGATTTCGCAGCAGCTACAGCTCAAGTAAAGTAAGTATTAATGGTGGTGAGTTTGTTTCTTCAAGTAAAAGTGGAAGCAATCTGAAAGTGGTTCTTCGTGTCAAAGGGGTAAAAGGCACTTATGAAGCACCTAAGGAAGCTGAGTGGGGCAGTGGAAAAGGAAAGGCAACCTGGAAAGCACCAGATGATAAAACAGGTTATTATGATGTGATCTTGTATAAAGGTTCCACTGTTATGAAGAAGCTGGAAGATTACAATGGAACTTCCTATAATTTCTATCCATATATGACAAAAGAGGGGGATTATACCTTTAAGGTACGCACAGTTCCCCATACTGATGAGCAGAAACGCTATGGCAAGAAAAGTGAATGGACAGAATCTGACAGCAAGTATATTGATGAAGATGAAGTATCGGATGGCTCCGGACAGGATAACAGTTCCAGTGGAAGCAGCGGTGGTATTACTCCCGGAGGAGGAACTACAGATGTAGGCTGGAGACAGGAAAACAATGTCTGGTATTTTAAGTATCCGGATGGTAATTATATAAAGAACAACTGGCTGCTGTGGAACAGCAAGTGGTATCTTTTTGACAACAGCGGTAAGATGCTTACAGGCTGGCAGCAGAAAGCTGGGCACTGGTACTATTTTGATACCAGTTATGGCGGTATGAAGACAGGCTGGCTTAAAGAAGGAGATAAATGGTATTACTTAAATCCAAACCAGGGCGGTCCGGAAGGAGCAATGATTTCTAACTGCTGGCTGACCATCAGCGGAAAGACTTACTTTATTAACCAGTCCGGTGTCATGATGGAAGGCTGGTATCAGGTTTCTGGTAAATGGTATTATTTCTATCCAGGAGATGGATCTAAGGCGGTAAGTACATCTATTGGTGGTTTTGTTGTAGATGCAGATGGTGTCTGGAACCATTAAGATTAAAAAAGTAGATGATAACGTATATACGAAAAAGCTGTCTGAAAAGGCGGCTTTTTCTTGACTTATACTATGATATCATCTACAATTGTGACGAGTTTACAATAAAAATATCGTCAAGCGGTTATACAGACGGTGGGCTTGCACGCAGGGCTGTATAAACATTTGACTTTTTTTATAAACAATATTACCTTGAAAGGAACGTCATGGGAATTGTAAAAACAGCCAGGCTGGTCTATGAATATATAAGAAGAGATGAAGAAGAAAAAATAGAAGAAGTAAAACGTGCCATAGATGGTGTTGACCTGGATATAAAAAAGGGAAGTTTTGTGGCAGTGTTAGGGCATAATGGTTCCGGAAAGTCTACCTTTGCAAAGCATATTAATGGACTGCTCCTTCCAACAGATGGAACGGTATGGGTAGGAGAAATGGATACAAAAGACGAGGAACACATTTGGGATGTGCGCAAAACAGCGGGAATGGTATTCCAGAATCCGGATAACCAGCTCGTTGCTACCATTGTCGAGGAGGACGTTGCGTTCGCGCCGGAGAACATGGGAATTCCGCAGCCGGAAATCCGCCAGCGCGTCGACGACGCACTGAAACAGGTCGATATGTACGAGTACCGCGAGCATGCTCCGCACCAGCTTTCGGGCGGTCAGAAGCAGCGCGTCGCCATCGCGGGAGTTATCGCGATGCAGCCGCGCTGTATCGTCATGGACGAGCCTACCGCAATGCTCGACCCCAAGGGCAGGCGGGAGGTCATGGAGACTATCCACACGCTCAACCGCGAAAAGGGCATAACTGTAGTCCTAATCACGCACTACATGGACGAAGCCGCGCAGGCTGACCGCGTGGTCGTGATGGACGGCGGCAATATCATCATGGACGACGTTCCGAAGAAGATTTTCTCACAGGTTAAGAAGCTGCGTTCCGTCGGGCTGGACGTCCCGCAGGTGACTGAACTATGCGAGGAGCTTCGCGAGAAGGGCGTGGACATTTCCACGGAAATAATCGGCGAACAGGAGTGCGCAGAGGCTCTGTTCAGCCTCACAAAGGGCAGGAGCGCGGAGATACCTCCGGCGAAGGAAGCCGCAGAGGACGACAAGCGCCCGGTAGTGCTGGAATGCGACAAGGTGACTTACAAGTACAGTATCGGCACCCCGTTTGAAAAGACCGCGGTGAACAGCGTCGACCTGAAGATACGCCAGGGCGAGTTCGTCGGGATAATCGGACACACCGGAAGCGGCAAGTCCACACTGATACAGCATTTCGACGGGCTTGTGAAGCCGACCTCCGGGCGCGTGCTGGTGGACGGCGCAGACATCTGGAGCAAGGACGTGAATATACGCAGCATACGCTTCAAGGTGGGGCTTGTGTTCCAGTATTCGGAGCACCAGCTCTTTGAGGAGACCGTTGCGAAGGACATCGCCTACGGTCCGAAGAACATGGGACTTTCCGAAGAGGAGATAAAGAAGCGCGTAAGGAGCGCCGCCGAGAGCATGGATATCGTCCACCTGCTGGACAGGTCGCCGTTTGAGCTTTCCGGAGGCCAGCAGAGAAGAGCCGCCCTCGCGGGAGTCCTCGCGATGGATCCCGAGGTGCTTATCCTCGACGAGCCGGCGGCGGGTCTCGATCCCAAGGGGCGCGATAAGATTCTAGCGCAGATAAAGAAATATCACGACGAATACGGCAAGACGATACTGCTTGTATCTCACTCGATGGAGGACATTGTGAAGTACGCCGGAAAGGTGCTTGTAATGAACAAGAGCCGCCTGTTCTGCTACGACACGGTGGACAGAGTATTCGCCCGGACGGACGAGCTTGCGAAGATAGGTCTCGACGTTCCGCAGATAACCAGAATGAGCCATATTCTGAAATCCTTAGGCACGGATATCGGGAATGACATCTACACCACACAGAGAGCGGCTGAGCGTCTGCTTCCGCTGATAAGATAAGTAAGGACTAGAACAAAAGATGATAAAGGATATTACGATAGGGCAGTACTTCCCGGGTAATTCGGTCATACACAGGCTCGACAGCCGCGTAAAGCTCGTTCTGGATATACTGTACCTTGTTATTCTGTTTACCGCACAGAGCTACACCGGTCTGCTGCTGGGAATGCTTTTCATGGTGATGTGCTATATGCTGGCGAGGATAAAGCTCGTCATGATCCTGAAAAGCGTGAAGCCTATCCTTCCGCTGATGATTTTCACCGGCATTCTCAACCTGTTTTTCGTCAAGGGTGAAACTCCGCTGTTCAAGTGGGAGTTCATTGAGATATACCCGGAGGGCGTGAATACGGCGCTGTTCATGCTGATACGCGTTATCACGCTTATCGTCGGCATGTCCCTGCTGACCTACACGACCTCCCCGATAATGCTCACCGACGCTATCGAGCGGCTCCTTTCGCCGCTGAAGAAGATACACGTCCCGGTGCACGAGCTTTCAATGATGATGACTATTGCGCTGCGTTTCATTCCGACTCTGGTGGAGGAAACGGACAAGATAATGTCCGCGCAGAAGGCCCGCGGCGCGGAGATGGACACCGGCGGACTTGTCAAGAAGGCAAAGTCGCTGATACCGGTGCTGATACCGCTGTTCGTTTCAGCGTTCAAGCGCGCCAACGAGCTTGCGACCGCGATGGAATGCCGCTGCTATCACGGCGGCGAGGGACGTACGAGGCTCCGCGTAATGCACACGGCTCCTAGGGATTACGTTGCCATCGGCTGCATGCTGCTGCTTCTGGCGGCGGTCATCGTTATAAACTGCTTCCCGGTTCTGCCGTAACTGCCCAGCGAGGTGAGGATTTGCGAAATTTAAAGGTTTTCATAGCCTACAACGGCGCTGCCTACCACGGATTCCAGCGGCAGGACAACGCCCTGACCGTCCAGGAGGCAGTCGAGAACAGCATAGGAAAGCTGCTCAAGATACCCGCGCCGGTGATCTACGGCTGCTCCCGGACGGATACCGGAGTGCATGCGCGGCAGTTCTGCTTCAACGTCCACGTTGACAGCAGGATACCCTGCGAAGGTTTCGTGAAAGGAATGAACACGCTGCTTCCGCCGGATATCGCGGTGCTTTCCTGCGAGGACGCCCCGGAGGACTTCCACGCGAGATACTGCACAAAAAGCAAGGAATATGTATACCTCATCGCGAATACCGTTCAGAGGGACGTTTTTTTGCAGAACCTTGCGTACCACTACCCCTATCCGCTCGACATTGATAAGATGAACGAAGCGGCGCGGCTTCTGGTCGGGGAGCACGATTTCGCGGCGTTCTGCCGGGCGGAGGGAAAGGCGCGCATGAAGTCCACCGTGAGGGAGATATACAGCTTCACGGCTTCAATGAAGGAGGACGACGTGTGCGAGCTGAGGATAAGCGGCAGCGGATTCCTGTACAATATGGTGAGGATATGCGCGGGAACGCTCATCTATATAAACGAAGGTAAGCTAACCACCGACGACATAAGGCGGGCGCTCCAGACCGGAGACCGCAGCCTTGCAGGCAAGACGCTACCGCCGGAGGGTCTGTACCTCAACCGTGTAATATATTGACCGATGTATAATAGCTTGGGGAAGGCTGGTGCAGAAGTACAGAATGGATAAAAGAAACGACATAAACGAGTTCAGAAAAAAACGGAGGCTCAGAAGGGTAAGGCTCAACATAGCCATACTTGTGCTGTTCGGGCTTATCGCCCTGTTCATCGCGCTCAACTGGGGAAAGATAATCGCTCCGCTGAAGGACGCCGCGCTTGACGTCGGCAAAGGCGGCTTTCCGGTCGACCTGCCGGGAAGCACCGATTATGTCCTTGACGAGCTGGGCGACAATTTCTGCCTGCTGACGGATACCTACTTCTATACCTACAACTCAGACGGCGCGATGATAACCAGTGCCCAGCACGGACTGCAGTCCCCGGCGCTGTCGAGCAACTCCCGGCGCGCGCTCATCTACGACCGCAACGGCAGGGAGCTTCAGCTCTATAACCGCTCCGGCGAGATATTCAGCACCGCCACCGAAGATACGATAGACTTCGCGCAAGTAAGCAACGGCGAGCGCAGCGCGGTGGTCACGAAGTCCTCAAAATATTCCAACTGTCTGTTCGTTTTCAACGGGGAGGGTCAGCAGATATTCCGCTGGGCTTCGCCGCTGTACCTCATCGACCGGGTGGTGTTCTCGCAGGACGACAGCAGCATTTTCGCGGCGGTCTGCGGCGCGGACAACGGCGAGCTGGAGTACAGGCTGCTGCGCTTCGACCTTGACAACGCGGAGGGCAGCGCCTGGGAGACCTACCTCGGGAATCACATGGTGTTTTCGCTGGAGCAGTCCGGTAAGGAGCTGTTCGCAGTTACCGCCGGCGGAGCGTACATTCTCGACGCGGATACCGGCGGCATCTCGGCTCAGACGGAGTTCATCAAGAACGTTTCTCAGATACCCGGCGGGGAGCTACATGCGGTGATGTTCAGCGACAGCGCCGGAGGAAAAGTCCTGACGGTCTACAACGATACGCTGGAAGCGACCGCCGCTGCCGGACTTCAGAACGTCACCAGGGTGCGCGCTGAAGGAAAGAATGTGTATTCCCTCAGCAAGCGCACTTTAACAGTGTTCGACGATGGACTGAACGTAGTCTCCGAAAAGGAGCTGCAGGACGATTACTCAGACATGCTTGTTATAGGAAGCAGCGCCTATCTGCTTGGCTACAACACCGTTCAGAAGGTGGATCTTACTTGATTAAGGAGGCTGTTTATGGGATCGCAGTTTGCGATAGTTTATGATATATTGATCGCGGTAGTTCTCGTGTTCGCAATATTCAGCGGGGCAAAGCGCGGATTCGTCAGCGCGGTCGTTGGAATTGCGGCCGTGTTCGTTGGATTCTTCTGCGCGATGACGTTCAGCGCTCCGCTTACGGAGCTTGTTTATACCTCGATGGTCGAGAAGCCGCTCACTGAGGCGGTCAGCCAGACCCTCGACGACAATATGAGCAGCATAACGCTCAGCGGGCTTTCAGGAATGGATTTCGACAGCGTGAAGATCTCCGGGACGCCGGTTTCTGAGATAACTCCGGATTACTCCGGAACCGATAAGGTCGTGATCGACCTTTCAAACGTGGACCTCAGCGGTACAGGCTTTGAAAGCGCAGACCTCAGCAAGTTCGGATTCGGCAGCAGCGAGGACTACGCCCACATGAACGGCAAAACGGCTGAGTTCACCATGGCGGATATCAACGCGTACGGGCTTGGAAAACTCGCGACAGCGCAGGTCATCGCAGTGAAGCTGGCCGCAAGCCCGATGATAAGCGGCATTCAGGAGTACGTCGGCATTATCGGGGGATTATTCCCAGCTCAGTTCCAGGATATCTCCCAGGGTATCAGCGACGGTGAGATATCAATGGTAAGGTCGCTTGTGCTGACTATGATAGACTGCTCGTCGTCGGTCAAGAGCGCGGTGATCGATCATATGCTCCGTCCGGCGTTCACGCTGGTGATGAAAACCATTTTCTTCGCGGTCATCTTCATTGTGGTTAGCTGCGTTCTGGATATAGTCGCGCGGCTGCTCAAGGTGGTCAATAAGGTGCCGGTCATCGGCAGCGTCAACGGACTGCTTGGCGGCGTCTGCGGAGCTGTCAGCGGACTTATCTCAATATGCGTTATCTGCATTCTCGTGCGGTTCATCGTTACGCTCAGCGGCGGAAATGTTCTGCTGCTCAACGATACCGCGATTGATTCGACTTTCATTTTCAGGTATTTCTACAACTTTGAATTCCTGAATTTTCTGACATAAAGTGCAGCTAGGCTGCGATTTCATGCAAAGGTGGTATAAACTATGATGATGTGTTCCAGATGCAAGAAGCGTCCCGCGGTGGTGTTCATATCCTCAATGCAGGGTACTGAGCGCCGCAACGAGGGTCTGTGCCTGAGATGCGCCAAGGAAATGGGGCTTCCGCAGGTCGACGAGTACCTCAAGCAGATGGGTATTTCCGAGGAGGATTTTGAGAACGCCTACGATTCCATGTTTGACGAAAACGGCAATCCCGATCCGGAATTGCTCAAGAATATAGGCTTTGAGGACATCACGAACGGATTCAAGCCGCACGACTCCGATACGGACGATGATGACTCCGAAGATGACGTCGACGACTCCGACGACCCGGACAAGAAGGACGAACTGTTCCAGAAGGGCGGGGCAAACACCATGCCGGAGTTCTTCAAGAAGATGTTCGAGCCGTTCGAGGGCGCCCTCAGCAAGGACGATATGGATAAGCTGAACGAGGAAGCGAAAGCGAAGTCCCCGAAGAAAAAGCAGGAAAAGACCGACAAGAAGCGCAGAACTCTTGAAACATTCTGCACAAACCTCACCCGCCGTGCAAAGGACGGTAAAATCGACCGCATTATCGGCAGGGACAAGGAGATCGGCAGAGTTATCCAGATACTTTCCCGCAGGACAAAGAACAATCCCTGCCTTATCGGCGAACCAGGCGTCGGAAAGACCGCCATCGCCGAGGGTATCGCGCTGAAGCTTGCAAGCGGGGACGTTCCGTTCAGGCTCCAGGGCAAGGAGCTTTACCTGCTCGACCTTACCGCGCTTGTAGCGGGGACGCAGTTCAGAGGTCAGTTTGAGAGCCGCGTGAAGTCCCTTATCGACGAGGTAAAGAACGCCGGAAACATTATCCTGTTCATCGACGAGGTACACAACCTGGTCGGCACCGGAGATTCCGAGGGAACCATGAACGCCGGAAACATGTTCAAGCCGGCGCTTTCCCGCGGGGAACTCCAGGTTATAGGCGCGACCACGTTCAACGAGTACCGCAAGTACATCGAGAAGGACAGCGCGCTGGAGCGCCGCTTTCAGCCGGTAACGGTCAACGAGCCGTCCATCGAGGACACCGTGAAGCTGCTTGAGGGCATCAAGGAATACTACGAGGAGCACCACAAGGTGAAGGTTTCCCCGGAGATAACGCGTATGTGCGCGGTGCTTTCGGAGCGCTATATCAACGACAGATTCCTGCCAGACAAGGCTATCGACCTGCTGGATGAATCCTGCGCCTGCGCAAGTCTTGGAAGCCCCGCGATAACCGAGTATGAAAAGCTGAAATCCAAGCTGGCTGAGCTTCGCGTGGACGAGAGCAAACTCGCGGAAGCAAGCGACAAGGACTACGAAAAGATGGCGGAGATCAAAATGCAGATCGCACAGACCTCCGACAGCATTGACAAGATAAAGAAGGAAGCCGAGAACGTTCAGGTCACGATGGAGGATCTTTCCAAGGTCATCGAGCTGTGGACCGGAATTCCCGCCAACAAGATACAGGAGGCGGAGTACAAGCGTATCGGTACGCTGGAGCAGCACCTCAAGGAGCACGTTATCGGTCAGGACGAGGCGTGCGAGCTGGTCGCAAAGGCTATAAAGCGCACCAGGGTTCAGCTCACGGAGCGCCGCAGACCCGCTTCGTTCATCTTCGTAGGTCCGACCGGCGTCGGCAAGACCGAGCTTGTTAAAGTTCTGGCAAGCGAGATGTTCGACACCGTAGAGCCGCTCATCAGGCTTGAT
>OHPB01001674.1_pt1 | contig 11098 bp, 10 predicted proteins | sample 1577621 | NCBI WGS metagenome assembly OHPB01 (sample SAMEA3879577, study PRJEB24766) | human gut metagenome | biome: human-associated habitat; feature: feces | place: USA | collected 1985/1987 | reverse complement strand
GGATTCTGCACAATCTAGGGGAGAAATTTTGCATTTAAGGAAGAAAAGAGAGGATTCTGCACAATCCACGGGAGAAATTTTGCATTTAAGGAAGAAAAGAGAGGATTCTGCACAATCTAGGGGAGAAATTTTGCATTTAAGGAAGAAAAGAGAGGATCCTGCACAATCCATGGGAGAGATTTTGCATTTAAGGAGAAAAAGAACTGCTCCTGCACAAATCAGAGGAGAAAGATTGAGGAATGGAAACATATGAGAGAAATCAGCTTGTTTATTGCAATGAGTCTTGACGGATATATTGCGGACAGCCGCGGCAGTGTGGACTGGCTCAATGGTCAGACTGAGGATGGAGAAATGATAGATACCTATTCTCTGTTTGTCAGAGATGTGGATACTGTAGTGATGGGCTGGAATACTTACCATCAGATTGTAACAGAGCTTTCCCCGGAGCAGTGGGTATACGAGGGCATGAAGACTTATGTATTTACACATTCAAAGCATCCGTCTTCAGAGGAGATCTGCTTTACGGACAGGGAGCCGGAGGAACTTTTGAGGGAGTTGAGGCAGCAGGCGGGAAAGAAAATATGGGTTTGCGGAGGAGCAAATCTTGTGGGACAGCTGAGAGAAAAGGGAATGATTGACGAGTATTATATTTCCGTGATTCCCACTCTTTTAGGATCCGGGATTCGTTTGTTTGAGGAAAAGAGCACAGAACAGAGGCCGGAGCTGGTGAGTACGCAAAATTATAATGGCATTGTGGAGCTGGTCTACAAAAGAAGAGAGGATCCCAATGGTGTGTAACGGTTCATATTTTACATTTCAGGTAAAGTGTGTATAATAGAGATTATGGGAAAAATTTATAACGGAGAGAATGAAATGAGAAGAACCTATTTAATCGACAGCGAGAATATCAACGATGTGTGGGTTGAGCTCCTGCAGGTACTGGAGGATGAGGATGAGATTCTGGTATTTTACACAGATAAAAGCGCACACATGGGCTATGACAGAATCGTTTGTCTGATGGAACAAAAAAGGGGGACGGTTCACTGGATCAAGTGCTTTGAAGGACAGAATGCGCTGGATTTTCAGCTGGTAACAGAGCTGGGAAGCTGTCTGTCCCGGAACGGCAGCCGGGAATATATTATCGTTTCCAATGATACCGGATATGATGCTGTAGTCCGTTACTGGCAGCAGAAGGGCTGTTCTGTGCGAAGAATCAAGGGGGCAGATTGCGAGAAAGGCGCACCGGCGGAGAGACGGCAGGAAATGTTGTCAGAGAAAGCTCTGACGGAAAAGAGCGGTCAGAAAGCGTCAGAGAAAATCCCGTCAGAAAAGAGCGGTCAGGACGTATCGTCAGAAAAAGTCCCGTCAGAAAAGAAAACTCCGGCAGCCACGTCAGAGCAGGCCCCGGCGGAAAAGAAGGGGCGAAAAGCAAAGGCAAAAAAAACCGGGGCGGCAGCAAACAGATGTGCAGAACAGGTTCGTAAAGAGACGGAATGCACAGAGCGTGAGAGCGGAGAAGCGCTGAATAAATCGGCAGCATCTGCAGCGGAGTCTCATGAAGAAGAAGCAGACAAATCGGCAGCATCTGCAGCGGAGTCTCACGAAGAAGAAGCAGACAAATTGCCAGCATCTGCAGTGGAATCTCGCGGAGAAGAACCGGAAAAACCTGCCTCTCCTGTAAAGAAGGCTCGCAGGAAAAAGTCCCCCAAGGCAGCATCTGCGGAGAAGGAATGCGGAGAATTGTGTGAAATGGCAGTACCTGCAGAAAACGGGCTTGAGGAAGCGGAAGCATCTGCAGAGAAGGAGTGCATGGAAGCATCTGAAAAGACTGTGGAGGAAGACGGGAAAGAAGCAGAAGAAAGCGGAAGCTGCAGACAGAATGATTCTGAAGAAAACATCAGAAAAAAGAGAAAAAACAGACGGAAAAAATCACAGAAAGAGAAGAAGGAAGAAATCGGAGAATCGGTCATGGAGGACATCCCGGTTTTTACGGAGGAACCAGAGCCGTTGGAAGAGGAAGAAGCTGTTTTCGAGCAGGAACTCTTTGGAGACGAGGAGGAAAACAGGGAAAGCGGAACAGTAGAAGCAGACGAAAAACAGAGTGGCGGCGGCGTTGACTGCAGGGAAGCGCTGCTGAAGATTTTTCGCCGGACAGGAAGCAGGGAGCCGGAGGAAGACTGTCAGTTTCTTCTGGAGCTTTGCAAAACCCTGAAGCTTTCGAATATGTCTCTGGTTCATAATGTGATGGAGTACCATTTTGGTCTGGCAACCGGAAACGGAATCTATCGTTTTATCCGGGAAAATCCAGGCTGCCGGGGGGTGCTTTCCGCCGGATACAGCAACAACAAAAAGGAAAGAGAGCGCCGGTATCTGGAACTGATTCTGACACGCAATGAAAGGAGTCTTCAGGAAGGGGATTTGGATCAGATTCTGAAGATTCTCAATGGAATTCCCAAAAAGAATCTGAGTGGAATTCATTCAGCTCTGCTGCGCCGGTTCGGACAGGAGGATGGGGGAAGCCTTTATGCGGTTCTCCGGAATCATGTAAAGATTATCCGTGCGCTGTAGTGATGTGGAAGGGCGTCTTGAAAGGCCGGGGAGAAAAAAGAAAATATAAAGAATAAAAACAAAAGGCCAGAGGCCGCTGCAGAGGAAGGGTTGTCCTGTTTGCAGCAGCTCTGGCTTTTATTGTTCTTAATTTCAGAGGAAAATCCCCTGCTCTGACTACAGATTCTTATTTTTTTCAAAAAGAATCAGCAGTCCCTTTAACATCAGAGCCTCGTCATACTGGATTTGATGGCGGCACAGGGGCATAATAAAACGGGACAGACCTCCGGTAGCAACCAGAGAAGCGGGCTGCCCCAGCTCCTCTTCAATCCGGTCAATCAGTCCGTCGATCATGCCGGCATTGCCGTACATAATTCCGCTTCTCATACAGTCAATGGTATTTTTCCCGATGACCTTTTTGGGAATATCCAGACTGATAGAGGGAAGCTGGGCGGTTTTGCTGCTTAATGTATCAAGAGAAATACGAAGTCCGGGCAGAATGGTTCCTCCGATATAATTGCCGGAAGGGTCTACCACAGACATGGTGGTGGCAGTTCCCATATCAATGATAATGATGGGGCAGGGATAATCCCGAATCGCAGCGACAGCGTCCACAATCAGATCGCTGCCGACTGTTTTCGGATTGTCCATAAGAATATTCATGCCGGTTTTGATGCCGGAGCCAACCAGCATGGGGTGATGGCCCAGAATTTTTTTTACAGCCGAGGAAATGGCGGCATTCAGAGGAGGCACAACAGAGGAGAGAATAGCTCCCTCGATATCGTCTGTATGAATGCCATGAATTTCCAGAATATTTTTAATATTTATGGCATATTCTGTGCTTGTTTTATTGTGATTGGTGGTCAGGCGCTCGACAAAGTAGGTTTTTTCTGAGTCAATGCAGCCCACTACAATATTGGTATTTCCCATATCCAGTGCTAAAATCATTGGAAATGCTCCTTTCCCGATTCCTGAAAGGAACCGGCAGAATCTGTGTATTTTCAGGCTGAAAACGAACTGTAAAAAGCAGTTGTTTTGCACACCCATCCTATCATATTTTACAGGGAAACACAATCGGAATCCCTTTTAAATACGCAATTTTTGTGCTATACTGATTCCATTGCAAATGTTTGCCGGGGCAGGTTCCGGCGATAAAATCAGGAGGCCCTAATGCTGAAAGGAAAGACAGTAGTTCTTGGTGTGACAGGCGGAATTGCCGCCTACAAAATAGCCAGCCTGGCCAGTATGCTGGTAAAGCAGCATGCTGATGTGCAGGTGATTATGACAGAAAATGCAACGAATTTTATTACCCCCATTACCTTTGAAACATTGACAGGAAACAAATGTCTGGTGGATACCTTTGACCGGAATTTTCAGTTTCAGGTAGAGCATGTATCGATTGCAAAGCGGGCGGATATTTTCATGATTGCCCCGGCGACAGCCAATGTGATTGCAAAGGTGGCCCACGGGCTGGCAGATGATATGCTGACAACTACGTTTCTGGCCTGCAAAAAGCCCAAATACATTGTTCCGGCCATGAACACCCAGATGTATGAAAATTCCATCACTCAGGATAATCTGGATATCTGCCGCAGATACGGGATGCATGTGGTGGAACCGGCCAGCGGATATCTGGCCTGCGGGGATACCGGCGCGGGAAAGATGCCGGAGCCGGAGCTTTTGATGGAATATATTATGCAGGAGCTGGCCTTTGAAAAGGATATGGCGGGGAAAGAAGGTTCTGGTGACAGCCGGACCAACCCGGGAAGCCATTGACCCGGTACGTTATATTACCAATCACTCCACCGGGAAAATGGGCTATGCCATTGCGCAGGCCGCAGCAAGAAGAGGAGCTGAGGTGACTCTGGTAAGCGGCCCTGTCAATCTGAAGGCTCCGCTTGGAGTGAAGCTGGTGCCGGTGACAAGCGCCGGGGAAATGTTTCAGGCAGTGACCGAAGCCAGCAGCATGCAGGATGTGATTGTCAAGGCGGCGGCTGTGGCCGATTACCGCCCTAAATATGTGGGAACAGAGAAAACAAAGAAAAAAGACGGGGATATGAATCTGGAAATGGAACGGACAGATGATATTCTTGCATGGCTGGGCGCTCACAGACAGCCGGGCCAGGTGCTCTGCGGATTTTCCATGGAGACAGAAAATATGCTGGAAAATTCTCAGGCAAAGCTGAAGAAAAAGAATGTAGACATGATTGCTGCCAACAATTTAAAGACAGCGGGAGCAGGCTTTGGAACGGATACGAATGTTGTGACCATCATTACCAGAGAAGGAGCAGAGGAGCTGGCTATGATGACAAAGGAACAGGTGGCACATCAGCTTTTGAACCGTATTATGGACAGACTCTGCAGCGGGAATAAAAAAGAACAGTAGAGAGAATGGAGACAGAACATTATGAGATATGAAACCATGCGTTTGGAAGTACCGGGACAACAGACAGGAGAGGCGCTGCTGCAGCTGTATCTGCTGGACAGTCTGGAGTTTGCGCCGGAACGGCTCAGACCCATGATCCTTGTGCTTCCGGGAGGAGGCTATACCCGCCGTTCTGATCGGGAGAAGGAACCGATTGTTATGAAATTTCTCTCCATGGGCTTTCATGCCTGTGTGCTGGAGTACAGTGTGGCGCCGAACCGCTTTCCGGTAGCTGTCAGGGAGCTGGCCCTGGCTATTGCAGCAATCCGGGAACATGCGGATGAGTGGCATGTGAAGGCGGATGCAGTGATTCCCTGCGGATTTTCTGCCGGGGGTCATCTGGCCTGCAGCATAGGAACCTTCTGGAACCGCCCGGAGGTTTATGAGGCTGTGGGAAAAGCTCCGGAATCAGTGCGTCCGGACGGACTGATTTTAAGCTATCCGGTTATTACCTCAGGAGAATACCGCCACGAAGGCTCTATTGTCAGCCTGTTGGGAAACGATGCTTCACAGGAGGAGCTGGATCTGGTTTCTCTGGAAAAGCAGGTGACAGAGAATATGCCTCCGGTATTTTTCTGGCATACTGTGACAGACAGAACGGTTCCTGTGGAAAACAGTCTTTTGCTGGCCTCTGCCCTTCGCAGGAGCGGGGTGAATTTTGAGATGCATATTTACCCCTCCGGTGTCCACGGAATTGCTCTTGGAACGGAAGAAACCTCAGGAAGTGATCATTATGCCCTGGAACCCTGTTGCCAGAGCTGGATTTCTCTGGTACAATCATGGATTGAAGAGAAATTTGTGCAGCGATAGATCTGCGCAGCAGAGCTTTAATCAGAAGATTTGGAGGACAGACTTTTGTCAAATATAGCAGAAGAGATAAAAAAACGAAGAACATTTGCCATTATTTCCCACCCGGATGCCGGTAAAACCACATTAACGGAGAAATTCCTGCTTTACGGAGGAGCCATCAACCTGGCAGGAACTGTAAAGGGAAGAAAAGCCGCCAAGCATGCAGTTTCTGACTGGATGGAAATTGAGAAGGAGAGAGGAATCTCTGTTACCTCCTCTGTCATGCAGTTTGAGTATGACGGCTATTGTATTAATATCCTGGACACACCGGGACATCAGGACTTCTCAGAGGATACCTACCGTACCCTGATGGCCGCAGACAGCGCTGTCATGGTCATCGACGGATCCAAGGGTGTTGAGGCACAGACGATTAAGCTGTTTAAGGTTTGTGTGCTGAGAGGAATTCCGATTTTTACATTTATCAATAAAATGGACCGGGAGTCAAGAGATCCCTTTGAACTGATGGATGAGATTGAGAATGTCCTGGGAATCCGCACCTGCCCCATTAACTGGCCTATCGGATGCGGAAAGAATTTTAAGGGCGTTTACGACCGTCATACCAAGGAAATCACTACCTTTACCGCAGCTATGGGAGGCGCGAAGGAGGTAGCGACTCAGACGTATGGTCTGGACGCGCCGAATCTGGATGATGTGATTGGATATGCCTACCATGAGCAGCTTCTGGATGAGATTGAACTGTTGGACGGCGCTGCAGATGAATTTGACATGGATCGGGTAAGCAGAGGAAATCTGTCTCCGGTATTTTTCGGTTCTGCGCTGACGAACTTTGGTGTGGAAACCTTCCTGCAGCATTTCCTGCAGATGACCTCGTCTCCTCTGTCCAGAAGAACCCTGACCGGGGAGATTGATCCGTTTAAAGAGGATTTTTCCGCCTTTGTATTTAAGATTCAGGCGAATATGAACAAGGCTCACAGAGACAGAATTGCCTTTATGAGAATTGTTTCCGGAAAATTCGAGGCAGGCATGGAAGTGAACCATGTGCAGGACGGCAAGAAGCTGCGCCTGTCCCAGCCGCAGCAGATGATGGCCCAGGACAGAAAGATTGTAGAAGAGGCCTATGCGGGAGATATTATTGGTGTATTTGATCCCGGTATTTTCTCCATTGGAGATACCCTCTGCAAATCCAGTGAAAAGTTTGAATTTGAAGGAATTCCCACCTTTGCGCCGGAGCATTTTGCAAGAGTGCGCCAGATTGACACTATGAAGAGAAAGCAGTTCTTAAAGGGTGTCAGCCAGATTGCCCAGGAGGGTGCAATCCAGATCTTCCAGGAATTTAACACCGGTATGGAGGAGATTATTGTAGGTGTTGTAGGTGAACTTCAGTTTGAGGTTTTAACCTATCGTCTGGAAAATGAATACAATGTAGAGGTAAAGCTGGAGAAGCTGCCTTATGAATATATCCGCTGGATCGAGAATAAAGAAGAAGTGGATGTGGCAAGAATCCAGGGTACCTCAGATATGAAGCGAATCAAGGATCTCAAGGACAATCCTCTGCTTCTGTTTGTCAACAGCTGGAGCGTTGGTATGGTAGAGGAGAGAAATCCGGGACTGAAGCTGTCTGAGTTTGGAAGAAGCTGAGGCATTTTAGAAAACGGGTATTTCCATATAGGGAAGACGCCGATAAAGGGCATCATGAAAGGAGAGCAGAACGATGAGCAAGATTGATGAAGTAAGAGCAGCTATGGTAGCAGCCATGAAGGCAAAGGACAAGGTGAGAAAGGATTCTCTTTCTATGCTGCTGTCTGCTTTAAAGAATGCAGAGATTGACAAGCGTTCTCCGCTGACAGAGGAAGAGGAAAATGCTGTAGTGAAAAAGGAGCTGCGTCAGAGTAAGGAAACCTATGATCTGGCTCCTGAGGATCGACAGGATATCAGAGAGGAAATGGCAGCAAGAATCGCTGTTTACAAGGAGTTTGCACCGGAGGATATGAGTGCGGAGCAGATTGCCCAGGTGATTCAGGAGGTGCTGGCAGAGCTGGGAATTGAAAAGCCCGTTGGCGCAGATAAGGGAAAAATCATGAAGGTTCTGATGCCCAGAGTAAAGGGAAAAGCAGACGGAAAGCTGGTAAATGAAACACTGGCTGGCATGATGAAATAAAAAGAAGGGGGTTTTTACAATGTACAGAGAAAAAATTGACGCGTTTATTGATGCCCACCGTCAGGAACTGGTGGAGGACGTTTGTGAACTGTGCAGAATCAACAGTGAAAGAATGCCTGCCGAGGAGGATATGCCATTTGGTCCCGGAGCGGCTGAATGTCTGGACGCAGCTCTGGATATGGCAGAGGGATACGGATTTGACACAACAGATTATGACGGATATGTAGGCTGCATTGATTTAAATGACAAGCCCCGCCATCTGGATATTCTGGCTCACCTGGATGTAGTTCCAGCAGGAGAGGGCTGGACTGTGACAGAGCCGTTTGATCCTGTGGAAAAGGATGGAAAGATTTACGGACGGGGAACTGCTGACGATAAGGGACCGGCTATTGCGGCTCTTTACGCTATGCGTGCAGTCAAAGAACTGGGTATTCCCTTAAAGAAAAATGTCCGTCTGATCCTGGGAACAGATGAGGAATGCGGAAGCTCTGACATTGAATACTATTACAGCAAAGAACCGGAAGCTCCCATGACCTTTTCTCCGGACATTGAATACCCGGTAGTGAATGTGGAAAAGGGACGTCTTCCCGGACATTTTACAATGAACTTTGAGGCCTCTGAGGCTCTTCCGAGACTGGTAAGCTTCCGGTGCGGAACCAAGATTAACGTAGTTCCCGGAAAAGCAAAGGCTGTGGTAGAGGGATTTGAGGACGGCGTTCTGGAAGCTGCTGCAAAGGCAGCCCAGGAAAAGACAGGCGTTCATTTTACCATGGAAGCAAAAGAGGGAGCTGTGGAGATTACCGCAGAAGGAAAGGGCGCTCATGCATCAACACCTCAGGAGGGTGTCAATGCCCTGACCGGACTTCTGGAACTGCTGACCGGACTTCCCTTTGCTGCCTGTCCGCAGATGGAAGGTCTGAAGAAGATTTCCGCTCTGATGCCTCACGGAGATTTTTATGGAAAGAATCTGGGTGTGGAGATGGAAGATGAGGTGTCAGGACGTCTGACTCTGGCATTGACCATGCTGACTGTTGACGCAGGTTCTCTGGACGGAGAATTTGACAGCCGTGTTCCGGTATGCGGAAACGATGACAACGTTCTGAAGGTGATTCAGGCAAAGATGAAGGAGAACGGAGCAGTTCTGCTGAATGAAACCATGACTCCTCCTCACCATGTAGACGGAGATTCTGATTTTGTCAGAACACTTTTAAAGGCATTTGAGGACTATACAGGAATCAAGAGTGAATGCCAGTCTACAGGCGGCGGTACCTACGTTCATCACCTGAAAAACGGCGTTGCATTTGGAGCTGCCATGCCGGGCAGAGACAACAATATGCACGGAGCAAATGAGTTTGCACAGACAGACGATCTGGTAATCAGTGCAAAGATCTTTGCTCAGGTTATTGTAGATCTGTGCAGCTAAGGCGAAAAAGCTTATAGGAAAATCCGGGGATGCGCAGAAGCAGATTCTGCCTTCAGCTGCAGGGACAGCTGCAGGAGGGCTGCTTGTTGCGCATCCTTTTCTATCAAACAAAGGAAACGGCAAATGAGGTGCGGGGAATGAACAGTCTGAAAAAATTATTTGCCCAGGTGGACATGACAGAGGGACGTCCCTGGGAAAAAATTGTTCTTTTTACGATTCCCATGATTATCGGCAATGTGGCTCAGCAGCTTTACAATACGGTGGACAGTATTGTGGTTGGCCGGTATGTGGGAGATAATGCTCTGGCAGCAGTGGGAAGCGCCAGCCCGATTTTAAATCTGCTGCTGGTGCTGTTTATTGGAATTTCCATGGGAGCCAGTATTATGGTTTCCCAGTATTTTGGTTCCCGGGACAGAGAAAATCTTTCCAGGACAATCGGCAGCGTGCTGACTTTAACAGCGGCTTCTGCCGTATTTCTGATGATTGTAGGATCTGTGGCGATTCGGCCGATTCTGGAGCTTTTGAATACGCCGGCCAGCATCATAGACTGGTGTTCTGATTATCTTTTTATTATGATGTACGGAATTGCCGGAGTAGCATATTATAATATTCTCTGCGGTGTTCTGAGAGGTCTGGGAGATTCTTTTTCTGCTCTGGTTTATCTGGTGGTTGCCACGGTGATTAATATTGTTCTGGATCTGTGGTTTGTGGCAGGCTTAAATATGGGAGTACCGGGGGTAGCCCTGGCTACGGTAATCGCCCAGATGATTTCTGCAGTTCTGTGTTTTTTGAAGCTCCGGAAAATGAAGCATTTATTTGATTTGAAGGCATGTTATTTGAAGCCGCACCGGGAGAATATTGCAACAGTAGTTCGGCTGGGCGTTCCCAGCGGAATTACCCAGGCCATTTTTTCTCTGGCCATGGTTGTTGTTCAGTCTCTGACAAACAGTTTCGGAGAAATGGTAATTGCCGCCAATGTGATTATTATGAGAGTGGACGGTTTTGCCATGATGCCGAACTTCTCCTTCGGCACGGCAATGACCACTTATTCCGGTCAGAACGTAGGGGCAAAAAAGCTGGATCGGGTGAAGGAGGGAGCAAAGCAGGGAACTCTGATTGCAGTGGGAACCTCTGCTGCCATTACCGGGGTGATTCTGCTGTTCGGCCGTCATCTGATGGCGATTTTCACCTCTACTTCAGAGCTGGTTACCTTAAGCAATAACATGATGCGGGTTCTTGCACTGGGATATCTTGCCATGGCAGTGACCCAGAGCCTGTCCGGTGTGATGCGGGGAGCAGGAGATACCATGACTCCCATGTGGATTTCCCTGATTACGACAGTAGCAATCCGGGTGCCTCTGGCCTACGGTATTGCCTGGATGACAAGAACTCCGGAAATGCCGGGTGGCTGGTATGCCTGCATCTGGATTTCTCTTCTGGTTTCCTGGGTTCTGGGCGCTGTGATTACTGCTGTTTTCTACCGCTGGGGAAAGTGGAAGGAAAAGGCGCTGGAGTGATGCAAACCTTCGGTAACAGGAATTGACACAGGGAAGAAACCGAAATATAATACCACCAAAACAGGAAATCCCTGAAGAAAAATGAAAAGATAGAGGACAAGTCCAAGTGGGACACAAGTACATGGCCCACAGCCGAGGAAGCCTATACAAAGCTTCGCGCCCTGTGGTTCATTCCGGAGGACCTTTCCTTTGAGGACGCCAACAAGGTCATATCCATA
>OHPB01001668.1_pt1 | contig 11131 bp, 9 predicted proteins | sample 1577621 | NCBI WGS metagenome assembly OHPB01 (sample SAMEA3879577, study PRJEB24766) | human gut metagenome | biome: human-associated habitat; feature: feces | place: USA | collected 1985/1987 | reverse complement strand
CTGGACCCACTGATTAAGAGTCAGTTGCTCTACCAACTGAGCTAAGAGTGCATTTATTTCCCTTTTGCGATGCAAAATTACTACATTCTTTTTAAATAGCAAAACATTCGCTTCCTTTTTTGCGTATCATTTGAAACAGAATGATGATTATTAAGTTGGGTTAAGGGAAGATGGGATGCTGAGGAGTGCGAATAGGGAAAACTTTGTCATAGCTTTTCAGTCTGTTTGATATGTTGGTTTTTATCGTATTATCTTATTAGGTTTGTAACTGAACTGAATTCAGGCAATATGAAAATCATGTGAGAATTTTATAGTGTATTTATTATGTATTCATAAAAAATAAGAGGTTGTCTCATTAGGAAACAACCTCTTATTTTTGTAAGAGCTAAACTTATTTCTTGTTCAGAACAAGGTCAACATTAACAGCACAAGCGACGGAGCATCCAACCATCGGGTTATTGCCAATACCGAGGAAACCCATCATTTCAACATGTGCAGGTACTGAAGATGAACCAGCAAACTGTGCATCGCTGTGCATACGTCCCAAGGTGTCAGTCATACCATATGAAGCGGGGCCAGCTGCCATATTATCAGGATGCAGTGTACGTCCAGTACCACCACCAGACGCTACAGAGAAATAGGGCTTTCCTGCAAGAACGCGTTCCTTTTTATAGGTGCCTGCAACTGGGTGCTGGAAACGTGTCGGATTTGTGGAATTTCCAGTAATGGATACATCTACTTCTTCTTTCCACATTACAGCAACACCTTCGCGTACGTCATCTACACCATAGCAGTTGACCGCTGCACGGGGGCCATTGCTATAAGGAATTCGTGCAACTTCTTTCAGCTCACCTGTATAATAATCAAATTGGGTTTGAACATAAGTAAAACCGTTGATACGGCTGATAATCATAGCGGCATCTTTTCCAAGGCCGTTGAGTATGCAGCGCAGTGGTTTGTCGGCCGGTCTGGACTTATTAGCCATTTGGGCAATTTTAATGGCACCTTCTGCTGCTGCAAAACTTTCGTGGCCAGCAAGGAATGCGAAACATTTGGTTTCAGGAGAGAGCAGACGAGCTGCTAATTTACCATGTCCAATACCTACCTTACGATCATCAGCGACGGATCCTGGTATGCAGAATGACTGGAGTCCCTCACCAATGTATTCAGCAGCTTCTACAGCATCCTTGGCTTTTTCTTTTAATGCGATGGCGGTACCTACAACATATGCCCATTTAGCGTTTTCAAAGCATATCATCTGTGTTTCTTCACAAGTCTGATAGGGATCAAGACCTGCTGCTTCACAAATCTGATTGGCTTCTTCGATTGATGAAATTCCGTGTGCGTTGAGACAAGCGAGAATCTGCTTGATACGACGGTCTTGTGATTCAAATTTTACTTCTCTAATCATAATAGCAGTCCTCCTTGATTATTCGTGACGTGGATCGATTGATTTAACAGCACCGTCTTCAGCTTTTGTACGGCCGTAAGTACCTGTTACACTTTTGAGAGCTTCATCGGCAGGAACACCTTTCTTAATAGCATCCATGAATTTGCCCATGTGGACGAATTCATATCCGCATACTTGATTGTCCTTGTCAAGGAACATTTTAGTAATGTAGCCTTCGGTTAGTTGAAGGTAACGTGAGCCTTTAACTTTGGTTCCGTAGAGGGTACCTGTCTGGCTAATCAAACCTTTACCCAAATCCTCCAAGCCAGCACCAATCATCAAACCACCTTCAGAGAAAGCACTTTGTGTACGGCCATATACGATCTGAAGGAAGAGTTCACGCATTGCGGTGTTGATGGCATCGCAAACGAGGTCAGTGTTTAATGCTTCCAATATCGTCTTTCCGGGAAGAATTTCACTTGCCATAGCAGCGGAGTGAGTCATACCGGAGCAACCGATAGTTTCGACAAGACATTCTTCAATTACACCTTCCTTAACATTCAATGTGAGCTTGCAAGCGCCTTGTTGAGGTGCACACCAACCCACACCGTGTGTCAGACCTGAGATGTCCTTAATTTCTTTGGATTGTACCCATTTTCCTTCCTCGGGGATAGGAGCGGGACCATGGTTGGGACCTTTAGCCACACAACACATGTTCTGAACTTCGTGAGAATATTCCATGTCGTTAATAATTAAATTTAGGTAGAAATGTTTTAATCTTTTCCACCACAAAGATACGATAAAAAAACGAAAGCAAATATGGCAAGTATTGTTTTTTGTGTTAAGAGGTTTTCTATTAATGGCATAGAAAACGAACGATATATGGTAACCATCAGAAATTCGCTGTGTTTTTATGTTCAAACAAGTTGCGACCTTTGTCATCAAAGTCATGTTCAACGATTTCGGATGGTTACGAAAGAAAAGTACTGACAGAAAAATCTAAAGTACCGATAGTTTTTTCTAAAGTAAGGTTAGAAAATCCTGTCAGTACTTTTGTTTTTCGGCCCTGTTTTTCCACGGGCCGTGGGAAGTAATAGCGTGAATTCTTATACCGAACTCGCGTGATGGTTACAGTGTATTGTTCTTTGGGGGAAGAAATAAAAACCTGCAAAGATAGTATTTCTCTGCAGGTTTTTGTTTGCTTACGTATATAACCTTAGGGAATAATATGGTTAATATCAATCCTCTTTCATTTTACGAACGATACCAATTTTTGTAGCTTTTATAAAGTCGAGAATATTGTCGATTTCTTCACTCATGGGGATTTGTTCCGGAATTTTGATGACGGCATCCTCTAAACTGAAGTTTGCTGTGAAGATTAATCGATACGTATTGGAAATATGGCGTAAGATTCTTTCAGTCAAACCGATGTGTTTCAGAATTACGGCGTTGACTCCGTGAAAGGATACGGGATTTCCTCCCATGATGACATAGGGAGGAACATCTTTTTGTACTCGGCATCCACTCTGTATAAGGGAATATCGCCCAACGCGAACGTGCTGTTGCACAATGGCGTTATTGCTGAGAATACATCCCTCGTATAATTCACTTTCACCGGAAATAATGGACCCAATTCCGGTAACAGTTTTGTCGTGAATAATGACATCATGACAAATGTGGGTTTGGTCCATGATAAAATTGCCATTACCTACAATTGTGGCTTTTCCTTCGTATGTACTTCCTGCGATGACAACATTTTCTCTGATACGATTGTCATTGCCAATAATTACACGTGTTTTTGAACCTTCTACAAAGTGAAAATCCTGTGGTTTCGCACCAATAACAGCATTTTGATATACAATATTACCACTACCAAGCGTTGTGCCTTCTAGAATACTTACATGAGGCATGATAACGCAGTTGTCGCCGATTTCGACTCCACCTTCTATGTAGGCGAATGGTTTGATTTCAACGTTGTTTCCCAATTTTGCTGTGGGATCAACATATGCAAGTGGACTAATCATAGCTTATACGTATTAAAATTTCTAAATTCGACCTCCTCCCAAGGCTTGGTATAGTTGGATGGCTGCTTGTACTCGAGTATATTTATCATTGATAAGTGACAATTCACCTGATAAAAGGCTCTGTTGTGCTGTCAAAGTTTCGAGATATGTTGTTCCTTCGCTGTACTGAAAAAGGGCTTTGGTGTCTTGGGTCGTTTTCGCCAATGCTTCAACCTTCTGCTGTCGTAGATTTTGCATTTCTGTAGCTGCCTGATAGCTCTTTAGTGCATCACTTACTTCTTGTCCTGCTTTTAATAACGTTTGGCGGAAATTCAGTTCAGCTTCTTTCACGCTTAACTTCGATATTTTTAGATTTGCCATTAGTTGCCCATTAGCGAATAATGGCTGAACAATACTACCCACCGCGTTGGCAATGAATTTGGCCGGATTAATTACAGCCATCCCTGCATTGTTAGTCCATCCGGCGGTTCCTGTTAGTGTCAGGCTAGGATAAAATGCTGAACGTGCAATATTCAGTTGATAGAAATTGCTGGCCAATTGATATTCGGCAATCTTCACATCGGGCCTGTTGGACAGAAGTTGCATAGGTACACCAGCAGTGAGTTGCTGGTCTAGAATATTCGGTTCGAATTGGTCACGATCAATGTTGTGAGGAGGTTCTGCCAAAATTACGCAAAGCGCGTTTTCTACCTCTTGTATACTTTTCTCTAGTTCAGGAACGCTTGCTAATAGTTCATAGTAGTTAGCTTTTGCTTGTGCCACAGCGGCTTCGTTTACCATAGCTGCTTCTTTCATAGCTTCCATGGTTTCAACCGTTTCTTTCCATAGTACAATTGTCGCATTTGTTGTCTTCAATTGTTCGTCCAACATTTCTAGAGTATAATACATGTTGGCCACATTAGCGATAATTGCAGTTTGCGTTGCCTGTTGACTGGCTTTGGTCATTTCTAGATTAGCTTCAGCCTGTTTTTTGGTATTTCTCAAACTTCCCCATGATCCAAAATTCCAGTTTGCTACAATGGGAAGAGTGTAGGTCTTACTAGCTTTGCTAAAATCAAAAGAGGAAATTTGTCCTTCTGGTGCAAAAGTCAAAGATGGAATATATGCCAATTTGGAAATTTTGAGGCCAGCTTTCATCTTCTCAACATTCATTTCTGCAATTTTAATATCGCTATTTTGTGAAAGGGCTTTTGCAATCAGGGCCTGAAGTTTGGGCTCGGGAAAGACCTCTTGCCAAGGCATGTTTCCAAAGTTAGTCGTATCAGTAACAGTCAATACGGTTCCTGCATTAGCAGTATCACGGTATAATCCGTTTGTATCACTTAGGTCTGCTGATCTTTCATAGCTGCTATACAAATGGCAACTTGCGAGAAGAAGGCATCCACTTATTATATATAAAAATTGTAATTTCATTGATATGTGTTTTTATTGTGGTGAACAGGGGAATTTCAAAATTCCCTTGTTCACTACTAATATTTTATTTACTTACTATATTGTTCAATATCAGAAACTGCCTCAGAGTTGTCAATATCTTCCCATGTCATTGGCTTAATCTTCTCCTGCAGATATTGGAATATTACGAAAAGTGCAGGAACAATGAATATTTGGAAAATCATACCAATGAGCATACCGCCAATTGCTGTTGTACCCAATGAACGGTTACCGTTTGCACCAACACCAAAGGCAAACATAAGGGGTAGCAAACCGATAATCATAGCCATAGAGGTCATCAAAATTGGGCGAAGACGTGCACCAGCTCCTAAGACGGCAGCCCAGGAGATACTCATGCCCATTTTACGACGGTCAAGCGCAAACTCTACAATAAGAATTGCATTTTTTGCTAATAGACCAATCAACATAATTAAGGCAATCTGCACGTATATGTTGTTAGATGCTTCTCCAAATATCGGAATTATTGAATTGAGTCCTCCCATGGCGTGAAGGAATGCAAATGATCCCATGAGGCCAAAGGGTACGGATAAAAGTACCGCTAGAGGTAATATATAACTCTCATACTGCGCGGACAGCAAAAGATAAATGAAGACAAAGCAGAGGAGAAATACAATAGCAGTAGTACTTCCGCTAGTTTGACTTTCTTCGCGTGTTGTACCAGAGTATTCGTATGAGTATCCCTGCGGTAGATGGGTTGCTGCTACTTCTTCAATAGCCTTAATTGCCTGACCGGTAGTGTAACCCGTGGCTGGGTTACCGTTAACAGACATAGAGGTATACATGTTGAATCGGTTGATATTGTCCGGTCCATAGGAAGGCGTAATTGTCAAGAACTCCGTGATGGGAGCCATATCGTTGCCATTGCGCACTTTTATCTTATAGAGACTTTCATAGTTGGCACGTTCGCTGCGCTCTGCTTGTACCATTACACGATATAATTTACCATACAAGTTGAAGTTGGAAGCGTATAGACCACCGTAATATCCTTGCAGGGTGGAAAGAATATCGCTTGGAGAAATTCCAGCTCGTTTACACTTAGCCGCGTCAATATCAATCATATATTCAGGAAAATTCGGGTTGAATGAGGTTTGCGCAGATTCGATTTCTTCCCGTGATTCCAATTCTTTCAAGAAGTTTTGAGCTACTTCAAAAAATCTGTTCAAATCACCACCGGTGCGGTCTTGTAGGTTGAAGGTGAAGCCATTGGATACACCGTAACCAGGAATCATAGGTGGCTGGAAAAAGAGAACTTGTGCGTCCTTGAAGACATCGCGTGAGCGTAAATAAAGATTGGCGAAGACTACGGTAGAACTTTCTTTTAATGAGCGCTCTTCCCAGTCTTTCAATTTCACGATGAATGAACCATAACTTGGACCTTGGCCGCCCATGAAACTATATCCGGAAATCACAGTACTGCTTTCCACGGCCGGGACAGAACGAACTAGACTATCTATTTGAACGAGAATGGATTCTGTTCGGTCTTGCGATGTTCCGGGAGGCATGGTGACAACACCCATGATAGTACCTGTATCTTCTGTAGGTACCATTGTTGTCGGAGTTCTTCCCATAAGGAACACGAGAATAGCGATACTGACAGCTACTATCCCGAGAGATAAGATTGGGCGTTGTATGAAAATTAATACTTTTTGTTTATATTTTTTCAAGATGCTGTTATAGTAATTATTGAAAGCATCCTTAAATTTCCGCGTGGCTAGTCCCATAAGGGCTAAAATGCTGATTATCGACAGGATTACTGTGATAATGGGATGGGAGGTGAAATTGAAACCACCTGCAATCATTCCGATAATAGCGATGCAGACAAAGGCTAGTGTAATGGTGGGGTGCATGAAGTTACCGATAGCCCTTGTGTATTTCTTAAGCATAGTATCCTTTGCTTCCTTCATCGCTGTACTCATTCTTTCTTTGAGTGTAGTGTCAGTATTGTGTGGCTTAAGAAGAATGGCACATAATGCGGGAGAGAGTGTTAATGCGTTGATGGCGGAGAATGCTATGGCAATAGCCATGGTCAGACCGAATTGGCGATAGAAGGTACCTGCTGTTCCTGAAATGAAGCTAACGGGAATAAATACGGCCATCATGACTAGTGTAATGGACACCAATGCTCCTCCTAACTCACGCATGGCATCGATAGAGGCTTTTCTGGATGAAGTATAGCCCTGATCTAATTTTGCGTGTACACCCTCTACTACGACAATCGCATCATCAACAACGATGGCAATTGCCAGCACCAAAGCGGAAAGCGTAAGAAGGTTTAGAGAAAAACCGATGAGGTATAGTGCGAAGAAGGTACCTATTAGGGCCACAGGAATGGCGATAGATGGTATCAAAGTGGAGCGGAAATCCTGTAGGAAGATAAACACTACGACGAATACCAAAATAAAGGCCTCGATAAGTGTTTTTATTACTTCATGCATGGAGGCGAAAAGGAAATCGTTGGCATTCTGTGCTACAGAGATAACCAAACCTTCCGGAAGAGACGTTTTGCACTCCTCGAGAAGAACTTCAATGTCTTTGATAATCTGAGTCGCGTTACTACCTGCAGTTTGCATAATTATACAAGAAACAGATGTATTGCCGTCAACCAAGCCGGTGAATGAATAGGTCATTCTATCGAGTTCAACCCTAGCAATATCTTTAACTCGAAGGAGAGTACCATCGGAGTTAGAGCGGATAACCAGATTTTCGAATTCGCTGACCTCTTTCAGTCGCCCCTTATAGTTGAGTGTGTATTGAAACGTTTGGTTTTCGCGTTCTCCTATACTTCCAGGAGCTGCTTCGATGTTCTGTTCAGCCAAGACCGCAGTGATGTCACTAGGGATGAGATGATATTCTGCCATCTTTTCTGGGTTGAGCCATATACGCATAGAATAGTCCGAACCCATTACCATTGCGTCACCAACACCTCTTACGCGTTGAACTTGTGGTATGAGATTAATCTTAGCATAGTTTTCGATGAATGAACGATCGTACCTTCCAGTTGTGTCAGACAATGAGAAAATCATCAACATGGAGCTTTGCCTCTTCTGAGTGATAACACCCACCTGAGTCACTTCTGCTGGAAGTAAACCTGTGGCCTTAGAAACGCGGTTTTGCACGTTTACAGCAGCCATATCAGGGTCAGTTCCTTGTTTAAAGGTAATACTGATAGTTGCTGATCCAGTATTCGTGGCGGTAGAACTCATGTAATCCATGTTTTCTACACCATTGATTTGTTCTTCAAGTGGTGCTATAACTGAGTTTAACACTGTTTGTGCATTGGCACCCGTGTAGCTTGTGCTGACTTGAATTGTAGGAGGAGCAATATCTGGATATTGTGTGATGGGTAATGATATTAAGCCCAAACAACCCAAAATTACGATAACTATGGAAATTACCGTAGAGAGCACTGGGCGATTGATGAATCTATCTAGTGTCATTGTTAATTTGCTTAAGTCAATTAATTTGAAACCGTTTGATTGGGATGAGCCTCTACATGTAAAAGTGTTCGTTGATTAATTCTCACCGGGCATTTTCCCGTCTTTCAATGCTTGCTCTGCCTTCTTGCGGTTGGCATTACTTTGTTCTTTGCTGATGGGAGATATTTTGACGCCTTCCTTCAAGGTGTTTACTCCTTCAATTACAATAGTTTCTCCAGCAGTCAGTCCACTGCTTACAATAAAATTAGTACCATCATTTTGCGTTAGTACCTCAATCTCGCGAACGTGAACCGTACTATCGGGACTTAAAACATAAACGAATTTTTTGTTCTGAATATCAAAGGTCGCTTTTTGTGGAATTTGAATAGCGTTATCGTTGTGCATGGGGATCAAGATGGAGCCAGTTCCGCCACTGCGTAACATGTGATTCTTGTTGTTAAAAGTAGCACGAATTTGAACAGCACCGGTATTTTGTGTAATGACACCACTTATTGCAGTCACTTTTCCATTCTCAGGATATTCAGTACCGTCAGCCATGATTAGTTTGACTGCAGGTAAACTGTCTATAGCTGTTTCAGTTCCTCCGGCACTTCGGGTCATTGTTAAAAGTTGCTTTTCTGTCATACTGAAATAAGCATACATTTCGCTGATGTTGGATACTGTCGTCAAAGGCTCTGCTGTGGCTGAACTTACTAAGCTACCAACGCGATAAGGAATTGTACCAACAACGCCGGCTGCAGGGCTGCTAACGGTACAGAATCGTAAATTATCTTTAGATGTGACTAAATTGGCTTCGGCTTGTGCTAATTGGGCTTTTAGGGATTTTAGTTGGTTTTCTGCCATGTCATAGTCATATTGACTGATAATTTGTTTATCAAGTAGCATTTTTTTGTTCTTTAAGGTCAATTCAGAAGTGGATATGTTGGCCTTAACAACATTGATTTGTGCCTCTGCGGCTTTGACGGCAGCGCGAAACTGAGTTTCGTCAATAATAAACAACGGTTGTCCCGCACGTACAAAATCGCCTTCGTCGACTAATAAGCGTGTGATATGGCCTGATACCTTGGGTCGAATCTCAACATCCTGTATTCCTTTTATTGTTGCAGGATATGAAGTGTTCAAATCGGCAACAGTAGTTTCCAGTTTCATTACAGCAAATTCGTTGTTTGCTTCGGGCATGGTTTGTTGTCCGCCACAGGCTGTCAGGACCAAGGCGAGAGAGAAGTAAGCGATTTTTCTCATAATTTTCTTGTTCATTATACTTTGTAACTTATGTATTCGAATGATTGGGGTTGCTTATTTTTATGCAAAATTAGGGCAAAAAATAAATGGAGAACAACTTGCATTGAAAAAGAAATCAGTCTCTTAAGTTTTTTTAAAGCATGCATTACTTTTCGACCAATTTATCTTCCTTTTCGAGCGCTCTCCAAATATTGTAACGATAATCCGTATTAAGTAGTTCCATGTCTTGAAGTAGTTTACGGATGTGTGTACGATTACTTTCGTGTTCAAAAGGACACCTTTTGGAAACTTGTTGGTATTGTCGAATTTTTTGCCAATCATTTAAGTCTGATTCTGCAATCTTGCATAGTGGACGAATGAGGGTTATTGGTATTTTTCGCATAGCAAGAAAGACAGGCATAGTTGAAAATGAACCGGTGAAAGTTAAATTCATCAATGTCGTCGCGAGAATATCATCTTGGTGGTGTCCTAGTGCAATTTTATTACATCCAAGTTGCTGAGCTATTTCGAACAACTTTTTTCGTCGATTCCATGAGCAAAGGAAGCAGGGCGTTCTACCTTCTTTTGTGTCTTTAGTGAACTCAACTTCTTCGGTCTCAAATGGGACGCCGAGTTGAGTCGTGAATTTATGTAGATACTGAATGTCGGATTCGTATCCAATATGTTTCATTGTAATATGTGCGGCGGTGAGTTGTAGTGTACCCGGCATCATATGACGTTTCCATTCGCATAATAAGTCCAATAGTGCCATGGAATCTTTTCCGCCAGATAATCCGACTAGGATATGGTCACTTGGATTAATCAAATGATATTCTTTAATCCCTTGTGCAAACAGGCGCTTTACTCTTGCCTGAATACGGTATTTAGCTGTAGTTTTATAAGTATTCTTTAGACTTGGTTCGTTTGTTTCGTTTTTCATTGTAAGATTATTTCATAAAAACAAAATAAACAGCTCCAACAAGACAGGCAAAGGCTGCTATGTGGTTCCAATGAAAACCTTCACCTTTAAAAAATATAGTGACAATAATAGTAAATACCAATAAGGATACTACTTCTTGTATGACTTTTAATTGTATTAAGGAAAAAGGTCCTCCATTTTCAATATACCCGATCCGGTTAGCTGGTACTTGGCAAGTATATTCTAGAAGGGCAATTCCCCAAGAAAAAAGAATGATGGCATATAATGGCCAGTTTGCGCTTATCCCCGTTTGTTGCAATTTAAGATGTCCGTACCATGCGAAAGTCATAAAGATGTTGGAGAAAACTAACAATAGAATAGAGTAAAATCCATGCATATCAATAAATAATTATTTGAAATTTGTGTGAAAAAATATAGTCGTTCGTAGTTTCGTTATCGTGTGGTTTTATGGAGTGCAAATTTATAAAAAAGAAGTGGAATAACTTCTTAGAGGAGTTATTCAAAATATGAAAGTCCAAAAAATGAGTATTTATTAGATTATCGATGAGAATAAAAGATAAAAAAGCACATGGATTTAATAAAAAATAGTACTTTTACCCCATGTTATCTATCAAGAGGAGTTCTATAAATTAAAATATTGTAGTACAGTTGTTTATATGGTTCCAAG
>OHPB01001659.1_pt1 | contig 11179 bp, 7 predicted proteins | sample 1577621 | NCBI WGS metagenome assembly OHPB01 (sample SAMEA3879577, study PRJEB24766) | human gut metagenome | biome: human-associated habitat; feature: feces | place: USA | collected 1985/1987 | reverse complement strand
CTCCTTCGTGAGCTTACATACAAATTTCATCATGATCATAGGTCCGATAGCAACACATACATCATACTTGTTGCCAGCGTCTACAAGCTTCTGGATCTCATTGGTAACGACACCCTTGCTTCCATATGAACCGTCATCTGTTGTGATATACAAGTTGCCGGCTACCTTCTTCATCTTGTCCTCAAGAATGATGAGTGACTTGTTTCTTCCTCCGACGATGACATCAGCATCGATGCCCTGCTCGTGGAGCCACTTTACCTGTGGGTATACAGGCGCTGTTCCAACACCACCTGCAACGAAGAGAATCTTCTTTTTCTTGAGTTCTTCTATATCCTCCTTGCAGAACTCCGATGGACATCCAAGTGGTCCAACGAAATCCGCAAATGAATCTCCTGCCTTCTTATTCTTCATCATCTCTGTAGCAGCTCCAACTACCTGGAATACTATAGTGATGATTCCGTCCTCTCTTGAGTAATCGCAGATAGTGAGAGGGATTCTCTCTCCATCCTCTGAACCTCTGACAATTACAAACTGTCCCGGAAGACATTTATTTGCAACTCGTGGTGCAACCACGTCCATGAGGTATATGGTCTCTGTCAACTGTTCAACCTTAGTAATCTTATACACTCTGTGCTCCGTCCTTTCCGACAGCCAAATTCTGACTGTTATGATCATTTTATTCTGTAAATGGGTGCAAACGCCCCTATTTATACACGTACGTACTTAATTTAGCAAAAAATATCAACAAAATCAAGGTATATGTAAAAATAGCACTGTTCTAAAAATTATCCTCAGGTGCAAAAAATCCCGCCAAAAGAGAAAATTTTCTCTCTGGCAGGGACTATTATATCTTACTTTATATTACTGTCTCTTTCTCTTCGCCTTGGCCTTGAGTGCTTCCTCTTTCCGTCTCTCGTTCTCCTGAATTATAAGCTTCTTCATTCCCTCCAGCTTTTTCTGGTTCAGCCTTATCTGCTCAAGCTCGCTCTCCGCTGCCTGCTGTGCCTCTTTGCTCTGGAAGGTGACAAACTTGTCAAATGCTCCCGGATAGGCAAATGTCTTTTCTACATTATTATAAGAAAATACAATTCTTATATGGCTTCCATCACATTCCATCACACTGCCTTCACCAAACTTCACATGGTTTACTTTTTCATTCTCAAACATTATTACATCCTCCTATCCATATTATTTCCATCTACAATACTGTTAAAACAAACTCACTAAAATTACGATATGATGCACCTGTCTGTTTCGATCTGCAAGGCTGACTCTATTCACTATGTGTTCTTCCTGCTACTAATTATACTGTAACAAAAAAATCGGCACTTTTTCCAGTTAAAAATGCCGACTTTTTTATTTTCGTGAAAATAGTCACTACGAGTCATGGTTTTTGTTCATTATTGATTTCTCAAACACATGAACCATACAAAAATGTACTCATATTTTTACCAAGCCATATTGTGCACTTTTATCTATCTTGCATTTGCTTTGAGAAGTTCCGCAACCTCCGTCTCTGTTGCAAGTGAGAGTGCCTTTGCTGCCAACTCATCTGCTTCAGCCTTCGACCACTTGGCTATCGTTCCTCTTGTCGCAAGGACTGAAGTGGCACTGACTGAAAACTCTCCCAGTCCAAATGATATGAGGAGAGGTATGAGCAACGGATCTGCTGCCGCCTCACCGCACATGCCTACCATGATGCCCGCTGCATTTGCCGCCTCGATGATATTCTTCATGGAGCGGAGAACTGCAGGATTGTAGGACGAGTACAGATACGCAACCTTTGCATTGCCTCTGTCGACCGCCATGGTGTACTGTGTCAGGTCATTTGTTCCTATACTGAAGAAGTCTGCCTCCTTTGCGAGCAGGTCTGCTATGAGACTTGCCGCAGGCGTTTCTATCATTGCACCGACCTGGATATCCTTATTGTATGCTATATTCTCTGCATCAAGCTCAGCCATGAGCTCCTTAACAAGAGCCTTCACGCTTCTGATCTCATCAACACATGTGACAAGCGGTACCATGATCTTGATATCGCCAAATGCACTTGCGCGGAGAAGTGCCCTCAGCTGTACTCTGTATGAATCTTTATTCCGCAGACAATATCTCACTGCTCTGAAACCTAAGAACGGATTGTCCTCTTTCTCAAGTCCAAGGTATGGGATATCCTTGTCACCACCCACATCAAGGGTTCTGATGATGACTTCTCTGCCCTCCATGGTCTCGGCAGCCGCCTTGTACGCCTGGAACTGCTCTTCCTCAGATGGGAGCTCCGATGCGCCCATGAACAGGAACTCTGTTCTGAAAAGGCCAACGCCCTCTCCATCACATGCAGCAACCTGCTTTGCATCCTCCGGATTACCGATATTGCCATACAAATGTACCTTTGCGCCATCAGCTGTGACTGTGTCTTTGCCTCTATATACCTCAAGAAGAGCCTTGTCACTTAAGTACTTCTCTCTCTTTGCCTGATATTCATCTACCTCTTCCTGGGACGGATCAAGTATGCAGATTCCATCGCATCCGTCAACTACTGCTGTCATTCCATCTGAAACCATGTCAACTATTCCATCCACGCTGAGTACCGCCGGTATCTCAAGTGCTCTCGCAAGAATAGCTGAGTGGGATGTCTTGCCGCCAACCGCAGTGATGATTCCTGCCACATTCTCCTTGACGATTCCTGCTGTCATGGAAGGGGTGAGATCCTCAGCCACAAGGATAGTTCCAGCTGGAACCTCTGATATGTTCACGTCCGGCGTGCCAGTAAGTATCTTGAGCATTCTCACCTTGATGTCGCCGATATCCGTTGCTCTCTGTCTTGTGAGCTCATCATCCGCCATCTGGAACATTCCTGCAAACATGTCACATGTACTCTCAAATGCCGCCTCTGCACAGGTTCCGCTCATGATGGCACCTTTTGTTATCTCATCCATCCCCGGATCTGTGAGGAGAAGTATGTGTCCTTCAAGTATCTCGGCATTGTGCTCTCCGACACTCTCCTTCATAGCCTCTGCCATGGCATGAGTCTTCTCTGTAAATGCTGCAACTGCATCGTCATATCTCTTGATATCTGCATCTGTATCTGTGATCGTTCTGTTCTCATATTCCGGCTTTGCGTCAGATATGATCACAACCTTTCCAACGCCGTAGCCGGCTGAACCCGCGATTCCTTTTTTCATAAGAAAACCTCCAATTATTTTATATACAACAAATGGTACTCAATCTGAGTACCATTTGTCCGTAACATTTACTGAAGTCTGATATCAGATTTCACTTATCATTTTCCTACTGCGACGTTAGAACATCTACTCGCTCTACTCGCCGAATCCTGACTCGATGAGCTCAACTGCCTTTGCAAGAGCCTCCTTCTCGTCTGCACCATCACACTCTACTGTAACCTCAGCACCACACTTGATGCATGCTGCGATGATCAGCATCACGCTCTTGGCATTGATCTTCTTGCCTGCTACGTCGAGAGTTACTGCGCATGAGAACTTTGTCATCTCCTTTGCAAACACTCCTGCTGGTCTCATATGAAGTCCCTGTTCATTTACTACTTTTACTGTCTGTGCTACCATAATAATCTTCTCCTTTTCTAATACGGGCCGCAATGATCATTATACGACTGCAAGTGATTGTATATATCATTTGCAGAATTTGTGTTACATAAGCGGCCCTTGTTTTGTTTAATAATATATTGTGACTTGTAATTATCTGCTTTATGGTTCTGTTTCTTATCAACCCTCGGATTTAGCAGAATTTTGTAAAAACATTTGATCTGCATTTTTCTGTTATATGGTATCACAGCCAGATGTTCCCCACACCTTTTTCGTTATTCCATATATCCGACAGATTTTCACAAACCCCAATTGTATAAATTATAACATTCTGTCGTTTTTTGTGCATTACTTTTGTGCATTTTTTACTCCTGCACTTTTCTCTTGATAAGACCGAGCATGATACATGTGATCGCTGATCCAACAAGCCATGAAATGATGTATGGTAACCAGTTGCCTACTGTTGCGAATACAAAGATTCCGCCGTGAGGTGCCATCAGTGTACATTTGAATGCTGCTGACATTCCACCTGCAACTGCTGCGCCTACGAGCGTACATGGTATTACGTGGAGTGGATCTGCTGCTGCAAATGGTATTGCACCCTCTGTGATGAATCCACATGACATTACAATATTTGATACTGTTGAGTTTCTCTCTGCCTTTGTGAACTTCTTAGGGAAGAAGATACATGCAAGAGCAATTCCAAGTGGAGGTACCATACCACCTACCATAACTGATGCCATTGAGATATAGCATGCCTGAACTGCTGGATCTGAGAGCTGTGCGCCGCCTGCGACAAGCTCTGACGCTGTTGCGAGAACCATTGTTCCGTATACATAAGCTGCCTTGTTTATAGGGCCGCCCATGTCTATCGCCATCATACCGCCGAGGATAATTCCAAGTGGGATGAGAAGATTTTTATTTGCAAGGGCTGTCAGCATATCTGAAAGTTCTGTATTGATAAGTCCAATAATTGGATTGAGTACAAATATCATAAGTACTGCAACTATAAACATACCAACAAGTGGATATATAAGTGTTGGCTTGATTCCCTCCAGTGACTTAGGGAATTTGGAGCAGATCTTTCTAAGAAGAAGAACTACATATCCTGCAAGGAAACCTGCTGCGATACCGCCGAGGAAACCTGATACTGTATTTCCGCCGCCCTCTGCTACAAATCCAAACTTTGATATAAATGACTGGAATCCGCCAAGGTTATCTCCTGCCCATACATAACCAGACAAGGCTGCATTTCCGGAAGATGCCAGGATACCGCCAAGGAAACCAACCGCAAGTCCCGGTCTGTCTGCTATAGACTCTGCTATAAATCCTGCAAGCACCGGAACCATCACGCCCATCGCCAGGCCACCGGCATACTTGAAGAATGCTGAGAGCGGGGTCATGGAACCGAAGTTGGATCCACCTGTTGCACCAAATCCGCAAAGTGTATCTATAAGGAATGCAAGAGCTGTGAGGATACCACCGCCGATTACGAATGGGAGCATGTGTGATACTCCGTTCATAAGATGCTTGTATATTCTGCTTCCCACACTGCCATTTGCACTGCTTGACTCTTTTCTGCCGCCCTCCTCGTGGTGAACAGGAACCTGACCATCCACGATCTTCTGTATGAGCTCCTCAGGCTTGTGTATTCCGTCTGCCACTCTTGTGAAAAGAACCGGCTTTCCATCAAATCTTGCTGTTTCAACACTCTTGTCAGCTGCAACTATGATACCATCACAGTTTGCGATCTCTTCATCAGTAAGTATATTTTTTGCTCCGCCTGAGCCATTTGTCTCAGCCTTTAAGGCATATCCCATCTTGGCGCCGGCCTTCTCAAGTGCCTCAGCTGCCATATATGTGTGAGCTATTCCTGTAGGACACGCTGTAACGGCAAGCACTCTAAAGCCTTTCTTCTCAGGAGCCTTCTCAACTGCCTTTTCCTCAGGCTTCTCTGCTGTCTCCTCTGGGAACTTTGCGTTCTCATATTTGTCAACGACTGCAAGGAATGCATCCTTGTCTGCTGCCTTCAGAAGCTCTGCTCTGAAGTCCTCATCCATGAGGAGCATAGACAGTCTTGAAAGTACCTCAAGATGTACATCTGATCCGCTCTCTGGTGCTGCGATCATGAAGAACAGGTTTGATGGCTGTCCGTCAAGTGAGTCGTAATCAACTCCATCTGGAACTGTCATAGCTGCAAGTCCAGGTCTCTTGACTGCCTTGTTCTTGGAGTGAGGGATCGCTATTCCTTCTCCTATAGCTGTTGAGCCCTCTTCCTCTCTCTTAAGTATTCCTTCTTTGTATGTTTTCTTGTCTGAGATGTTGCCTGCTGCATCGTGCAGGTTTACAAGGTAGTCGATCGCTGCATCCTTTGAATCTACCTTTACACCCAGAGCAATGCTTTCCTTTGATAAAAGCTCTGTGATTCTCATAAGCGTAACCTCCTCTTAAATAATCAGCCGCATCCACATATGCTGCTGTGCGATATCTGAATCTCCTAAGTATTCCCTCTCACGACGGAACACGTACGTTTTACTATAACTGCTTGTAGAGTTCTTCTACTTTGTCCGCTGTGGCAAGGCCTTCTGAAAATGCTGTGGCACTTCCGGTTGCTGTTCCTCTCTTCAGCGCTTCCATGTAATCGTGATCCTTCAGGTAGCTTGCTGTAAAACCTGCCACCATAGAATCACCTGCCCCTACTGAGTTCACAACTGTTCCCTTTGGAACTCCGATCTTGTGAACCTCTCCTGTCTCTGTGATAAGTATTGCTCCATCCCCTGCCATGGATATGAGTACATTTCGTGCACCCATGACCTGAAGCTTCTTCGCATACTCAACGATCTCGTCGTCGCTCTTTAAGACTACTCCGAACATCTCGCCAAGCTCATGGTTATTCGGCTTGATGAGAAATGGATGGAACTTCAATACATTGAGCAGAAGATCCTTTGTCGCATCCACCACGATGTCGATGTTCCTGTTCATAAGCTTCTCCATGATCTGCTCGTATATGTCAGATGGAAGTGAAGCAGGGATGGTTCCCGCAAGTATCAGGCAATCTCCCGACTGGAGCTTGTCCAGCTTGTCAAACATCTGCTGAAGCTCATCTTTCTTAATGTCGGGTCCCTGTCCGTTGATCTCCGTCTCCTGTTCTGCCTTGATCTTGACATTTATCCTGCTGAGACCATTCTTCAGCTGGATAAAATCTGTCTTAACTCCCATGGCCTTGACTCCGTCCTCAATCTCCTTACCGGTAAATCCGGCAACAAAACCGAGAGCTACGGAATCAACTCCTATGTTCTTAAGTACGGTGGAGACATTGATACCTTTGCCGCCATAGAATATGGCTTCTGACTTACTTCTGTTCACCATTCCAAGCTCAAGGCTGTCCATCTTGACAACATAATCGAGCGCCGGATTAAATGTCACCGTATAAATCATTATCTGAGTACCTCCTTTACAACTGTGGCGTCTATGTACTTATCATTTACAAGTCTGTCCGTGATAATACAGGCTTTTTCGATTGCTGCAAATGTCACTGCCGTCACCTTGTCGAACTTGCTGCTGTCGGCAAGGACTATGCTCGCATAAGATCTGTTCACCGCTTCCATCTTCACCATAGCCTCTTCCACATCAACCGTTGTGAATCCGTAATCCATATGGATTCCATTCGTTCCAAGAAAGCACTTTGTGAAATTGAACTTTTTCATGGAATTGACCGCCTCGGCTCCGATGATCGCCTCTGTGATCGGCTTTACAAGTCCGCCTATCATATACGTTCTGAGGTTCTTCTTGAGAAGCCGCTTGGCATGTGCTATTCCATTGGTGACAAATGTAGCATTTGTTTCGCCGATATAGTCGATCATGAGAGCCGTGCTGGTTCCTGCATCTATAAATATGAAATCTTCATCATTGATCATAGTTGCCGCGTATTTTGCAATGGCACTTTTCTCTTCGACGTTGAGCTGTGCCTTGGCTGAAACCGGTGCCTCATTGGTGATATATTCATGCTCAATCGCCTTGGCACCACCATGGAATCTCTTGATCTTACCCATATCGTCCAGAGCTATCAAATCTCTTCTTATAGTAGATTCTGACGCTCCCGTGATCTCCGTGAACTCTGCAACTGTCATAGACTTTCTCTCTTTCAGTGCATCTAAAATCGCTGTGTATCTATCCTCGGTCATCATAATAATTGCCTCCTGCCTTTTAAGTATGTCTCCTGTATATGTGTTTTCGTGTTTGTGTATTTTCTTTTTTCGTGGCTTTTCAGAATGCATATATCTGCATCCGGTGCTTTTAACTTTTCTTTAGGATAACATATTTTTTGACTGTTTTCAATTATTTGTGATTGTTTCAAGGTGATTTTCACTTGATTTCAGTCACTTTCAATCAATCTATATGCATAATATCATCGTAAATGAAGATTGTCAATCATTATTCTGTATATTTTTGAAGATTTCTGAATTATTTTGATTGTTTTTGACTATTTGCAGGTTTGGTACTCGTTTTGCAGCTTCCAACACACAAAAATAAGACACAGACCAAATCTGATCCGTGCCTTACTCTGCGTTATCAATCTATGATTATTCTGCCACATCCGCAGGATTGACATGCACCATCACATGCTTTACCTTTGGAAAATTCTTCTCTATTCCCTCATGGACCTCTTCCGCTATCTCATGCGCATGTCTTAATGTATATGAACCGTTTACACCTATCTCCACATCTACATATATTTTGTTGCCAAATATCCTTGTGTGAAGAAGATCAACACTGAGAACTTCTTTCTGGGCGAGCACAAAATCCCTCATCTCTTTCTCTGTCTCTTCATCGCATGAGTGATCCACCATCTTATCCATGGCATCCTTGAAGATATCGTATGCCGCCTTAGCTATGAATACAAAGATAACAATACTTGCAATGGAATCCATAACCGGGAATCCCATCATCGCACCACCGATACCGACAAGCGCGCCGACCGATGACAGCGCATCTGATCGGTGATGCCATGCATCTGCCATAAGTGCGCTTGAATCTATCTTCTTCGCATAGTGTCTTGTGTACCAGTACATTATCTCCTTTGTGACAATGGATACAACAGCCGCCACCAGTGCCAGCATCCCCGGTTTCTGCAGGCTTTGGTAATTGCCACCGATTATGTCCTTAACCGCCTGCGAGCCGATCTTGATACCGGTATACAGCAGCACTATAGACAACACGATCGCTGCCACACACTCAAGCCTCTCATGGCCGTAAGGATGCTCCTTGTCGGATTCCTTCGACGCCAGCTTCACCCCAATTATGACTATTATGGTGCTGAACACGTCTGATGCTGAATGTACCGCATCACTTATCATTGCATTTGAATGTGCAAATATTCCCGCAAATAATTTGAATACTGACAACAGTACGTTCTGTACTATCGTTATAAACGATACTTTATTTGCAACCTTTTTAAACTCATCCTCTGATACGGCAGATGCCGCCATCGTGTTTATTTTGTTTGCGCTTTCCATATAATCAGCCATCCTTTCTTAAATGAACACCAGTCTATTGATAATCACCTTAATCAAAAGACCGATGCTGTGCGATCAATATATTTCAGAAAGCTCTTATCACTAAATATATGTGGGAGATTTTATAGAATGTCTAAAAGAGTATAAAAAAACACCCACGACTCAGTATTAGTAACTACTGTCCCGTGGATGTAAAGATTCCACTGCCATGATGGCCCGACTCCTTGGCTTTCGCCAATGGTCTGCTCAGTTTGTACTGTAGATTTATATGCAGTGCAAAGAGTTAATTTAGGTTACCATCTATGGCAGTCTATGTCAATATTTATTTTCAGATCAAAATTCTTTTTCAAAACTAAACTTAATATCCTTGAGATCAAGTCCATTCGATTTCACATACAGTCGGAGCACATTGAATCTGCCGTAAAATTTGACCTCTTTCCTGATCACAACATCCTTGCCGTCAGTTCCGTTAAATGTGAAATTGCTCACAGGGAATCCGTTGAAAAACAGGGTACACGGCAGCTGGGCAAGCTTTTCGAGTGTCGAGCTTCCCCTCAGGCTCACCTCATACTCTCCCGGATGTTCAACATCAAGTGCTATGACATAATTCGTGTCGGCGGTGCTGGCCTTCTCTGTCAGATTTATAAGTATGTCTCTGTCGACATTGATGTATTCCACATCATCAATTGAAAAATCGTCCGCCTGCTTTGGACGGTTTATTATCTCTACCTCTACAGGCTCTCCCACAAGACGCTTAAATGCATTCGTATTCATGGCAAAGTTACACACATTCTTTGCAATTCTCTGAAGCTCAGCTCTCAATATACGTCCGTCCTGAAGTGCCTCTATGACATTATCTCCGCCCATGTTCTTCGAGCCGTCCGGGCAGCACATATACATGTCATTCTGTGCCTGTATCATAGTCGCAAAGTCATTTGCATCCGGCTCCATACCCCTGCGGTTGATGGATGCCCACCAATCTGTCATGACCACGCCTGTAAATCCCCACTCATTTCTGAGTATCGTGGTATTCAGATCATAACTTCCTGCGGTGTAGAGACCATTTACCAGACCATATGTTGTCATAACAGAGTCGGCATATCCCGACTTGACAGCTATCTCAAATCCCTTCAGATATATCTCCCTGAGTGCCCTCTGGGAGATGATCGAGTCAGTTGTATGGCGGTGATACTCCTGATTATTTCCGCAGAAATGCTTGATCGTTCCGGACACGCCGCTGGACTTAAGTCCCTCTAACTGTGCAGTTGCAATGGAACCCGTAAGGTATGGATCCTCGGAGAAATACTCAAAGTTTCGTCCATTAAGCGGGTGACGGTGGATATTCATTCCCGGTCCAAGAAGAACCTCAACCTTATTTGCTGTCATCTCAAGTCCGAGAAGTGCGTAAAGCCTTGTATTCAGTTCCCGGTTGAATGAAGATCCGCACAGAGTGCCATTTGGAAGTGAGAATGCCTTCATACCTGAGTCGAGTCTCATTCCCGATGGTCCGTCATCACAGCACACCGACGGAATCTTATGTGCGATCAAATTTGGCGATACCCCGGCAAATGCTGACGCTGTTCCCGCCGTCACAAGAGAACTTCCCATTCCCTCGCCGCGGACAAAGCATGCCAGATCCTCATCATCAAACTGCGCTATAAACTCATCCATGGTGGCCTTGCCTTCCCTTACATCAAGAAGCATAATTCCCTTGTCACCGGTAACCGGTATCTCCTCCGGCAGCTCCTGCTCTCTCCTGTCATACATATCAACAGTGACTAGAGGTGTCTCCTCATACTCTATAAGCATCCTGCCGTTCTCATCACAGAATGGTTTCATGCGGTCAAACTTCTCATATGGTGCAAGTGCCTCCTGAAGCTTCTGAAGCTCCACAGTCTCGGTAAGCTCAAAGAACAGACACTCTGTTGTATTTCTTATGCTGTTTCCTACATGGATAGTGTAGTCTCCAGCTTCAAGCACATAACAGTTTCTATGGCCCGTGACTCCCGAATCGTCAAATGATGCCATACGGTCAAGCGGAATCTCAAACTTCAACTCATCGCTGAGTCCCGGAACAAGCTCCTTTGTCTTTGCAAAATCAATGAG
>OHPB01001653.1_pt1 | contig 11205 bp, 7 predicted proteins | sample 1577621 | NCBI WGS metagenome assembly OHPB01 (sample SAMEA3879577, study PRJEB24766) | human gut metagenome | biome: human-associated habitat; feature: feces | place: USA | collected 1985/1987 | reverse complement strand
TTTACATTTGTGATGAATGTGTAGAAATATGCAGCGATATCCTTGATGAAGAGTTTGAAACTGAGACAGATGCAAAAGAAGTGGTTGATGGAATGAATATCAACCTGCTTAAGCCGAAGCAGATAAAAGAATTCCTTGATGATTATGTTATAGGACAGGATGATGCAAAGGTTGCATTGTCTGTTGCTGTATATAATCACTATAAAAGAATTTACTCTAATGTACGTGGCGATGTTGAGCTTCAAAAGAGTAATGTTATGCTTTTAGGTCCGACCGGTGTTGGTAAAACCATGCTTGCGCAAACGCTTGCCAAAATTCTTGATGTTCCGTTTGCTATTGCAGACGCAACCACTCTTACCGAAGCAGGCTATGTTGGCGAAGATGTAGAAAATATACTTCTTAGATTAATTCAGGCAGCCGATTTTGATATTGAAAAGGCAGAACGTGGAATTATATATGTTGATGAAATAGATAAAATTTCCCGTAAGAGCGAAAACAGGTCTATTACACGTGATGTAAGCGGCGAAGGCGTTCAGCAGGCTCTTCTTAAAATTTTAGAGGGTACTGTTTCAAATGTTCCTCCTACCGGTGGAAGAAAACACCCGCAGCAAGAATATATTCAAATAGATACTTCAAATATACTTTTCATTTGCGGCGGTGCATTTGACGGAATTGAAAAGATTATTGAAAAAAGAATCGGCGGTAAATCACTTGGTTTTGGCGCTGATATTGAAGCTGAGGATTTTGACGGCGACGATATTATGAAAAAAGCGGAACAACACGACCTTGTTAAGTACGGTCTTATTCCTGAACTTATCGGCCGTGTTCCTGTTATAACCGTATTGCAAAATCTTGATAAAAAAGCTCTTGTCAGAATAATGACTGAGCCTAAGAATGCTATTGTAAAGCAATATCAAAAATTATTTGAATTTGACGGCGTTAAGCTTGAATTTAAGCCTGATGCACTTGAAGCAATTGCTGATATCACTCTTGAACGTCACACGGGCGCAAGAGGGCTTAGAAGTGTTTTTGAGGCAGTTCTTAAGGACCTTATGTTTAAGGCTCCGAGCGATTATACGATTGAAAAGGTTATTATTACCGAGGATGCCGTAAGAAAGGGTGATGAGCCTATTATTCTTCGCAATCCTAATAAGACACCTAAACGCCTTACTACTTCAAATTTAAAGAACGCATAATAATACAGTAAAAAAGAGTTTCTTTTTAGAAACTCTTTTTTTACTGTATTTAGATATTGCCTTTTTTTGTGCATTAGTATATAATATATACTAATTATTTATAATGAACTAAGTAGGTTTTAATATATGAACGATAATAAAGAAAATTTATTTTTAGAATTACCGATTATTCCGCTTAGGGGTATTGTAGTATTTCCGAAAATGGTGCTTCACTTTGACGTTGGCAGAAGGAAAAGCGTAAAAGCTCTTCAAAAAGCAATGGATGATGACCAAAGAGTTTTTCTTGTATGCCAAAAGGATGCATCGGTGGATGAGCCTAATATTGACGATATGTACGATACGGGTGTTATTTGCAATATCAGGCAAATGATGCGTATTCCCGGCAGCGACAATATGCGTGTTGTAGTTGAGGGCGGTGAAAGAGCAATTCTTTACAGCTTGACATCTGTAAAACCATACGTTTCGGGACTTGTTGAGCTTGCGAGCGAAAATCCGTCTAATCTTGAAATAGATGAGGACGAAAATAGGGCTTATCAAAGAATAATCAAAAGAGAATTTGAACACTATGCCTCATTAATGCCAAAAATCAGCAATGAAGTAATCGCTAAGGTTATTTCTATTAAAGATTCGGGCGAGCTTGCAGATTTTGTTTGCTCAAATACTTTCCTTGATTATTATGAAAAACAGGATATCTTGGCAGCTCTTGACCCGGCAGACAGGATTTGTCAGCTTGTTGCTTATTTAAAGAAAGAAAATACTGCACTTGAAATTGAAAGCGAAATTCAGGAAAAGGTGCAAAATGAAATTGATAAAAGTCAGCGTGAATATTATCTTCGTGAAGAAATGAAGGTTATTTCCGATGCACTCGGTGAGGGTGATAATCCGCAGGAGGAAGCAGAGGAATACAGGGATAAAATCAATGCGCTTAAATGTAATGAAGATATTAAAGAAAAACTTCTTAAAGAATGTGATAAGCTTTCAAAAATGCCGTCAGGCTCACATGAGGGAACGGTTGAAAGAATATATCTTGATAAATGTCTTGAAATTCCTTTCGGAAAATATACTAAAGATTCAATTAATTTAGAAAAGTCGAGAAAAATCCTTGATAAAGAGCATTACGGTTTAGACAAGATAAAGGATAGAATAGTAGATTCTTTGGCTGTTTATAAACGTAATCCTGATTTTACAGGTCAAATTCTTTGCCTTGCCGGACCTCCCGGAGTAGGTAAAACCTCTATTGTTAAGTCCCTTGCAAAAAGTATGGGGCGCAAATATGTACGTATCGCTTTGGGCGGTATACACGATGAGGCTGAAATAAGAGGACACAGAAAAACTTATATCGGCTCAATGCCCGGCAGAATTATCGAGGCTGTTATTAAAAGCGGCGTTATGAATCCAATAATTTTGCTTGATGAGATTGATAAGGTTGGTAATGATTTTAAGGGTGATCCGTCATCTGCTCTTTTAGAGGCACTTGACCCGGAACAGAATAATTCGTTTACAGATCACTATATCGAATTTCCTGTAGATTTGAGCAAAGTGCTGTTTATTACCACGGCAAACGATACTTCGTCAATTTCTGAGCCATTATATGACCGTATGGAAGTTGTTGAACTTAATTCTTATACCGCTCTTGAAAAATTTCATATTGCCAAGGAACACTTGATTAAAAAAGAAATGGCTAAGCATTCCTTAAACGGCAGGGAATTTAAAGTGAGCGATGACGCAATAAACGCTTTGATTGAAAATTATACAAGAGAAGCGGGAGTTCGTAAACTTGAAAAAGAAATTGCAACTCTTTGCAGAAAAGCAACTGTTGCCCTTGAGAGCGGAGCAAAATCGTTTAAGGTAACAAATGACAATATAGAAAAATATTTAGGTAAGAGAAAATTTGAAAAGGATTTGGCGAGTGACGAAGACCAAGTTGGTGTTGTTAACGGTCTTGCATGGACAAGCGTGGGCGGAACAATGCTTCCGATTGAGGTTTCGGCGCTTGACGGAACGGGAAAAATCGAACTTACGGGTAATCTCGGCGACGTTATGAAAGAAAGCGCTAAAACAGCAGTTTCATATATTCGTTCTAAGTGTGATGAATACGGAATTGACCCTGATTTTTATAAAAACAAGGATATACATATTCATGCACCTGAAGCGGCAATACCAAAGGACGGTCCGTCTGCAGGTTTAGCAATCACAACTGCTATTGTAAGTGAGCTTACCGGAATTTTGATTAAATCGAACATTGCTATGACAGGTGAGATTAGTCTAAAAGGCAAGGCACTTCCTATTGGCGGTTTAAAAGAAAAGTCAATGGCAGCATATAAAGCAGGCTGTGATACAGTTATAATCCCTAATGAAAACGTTAAGGACCTTGACGAAATTTCGGCAGAGGTTAAAAACGCAGTCAGATTTGTAAGTGTTAAATCATTTGATGAATTGTTGCCTGTTGCACTTGTTACGTTACCTAAAAGAAAAAAAGACGTTAAAAATAACAATGTTGTTATAGCGGACAATAAGTCTAAGGCAAATATTGTTACTCAGTAGGTGAAATATGAATTATAATAAAGCAGTCTTTGAAAATGCTTACGGAGTGCTTTCTCAATTACCGGAAAGTGACGAACCTGAAGTTGTTTTTGCAGGTAGGTCAAATGTTGGCAAAAGTTCACTTTTAAATAAGCTTTTCAACAGAAAAAATTTAGCAAGGGTAAGTTCCGTTCCGGGCAAAACGATAACTATTAACTTTTATGATGTTGATAATATTAAATTTGTTGATTTGCCGGGCTACGGATACGCCAAAATAAGCAAGCAAGAGTTAAAGCGATTTGGCGAACTTATGGAAGGGTATTTTAAAAGCGGACGCAATATCGCTCTTGTAGTTCTTCTTATAGATATGCGCCATTCTTTGACTAAAGATGATGAGGGTATGATTTATTTCTTGAAAGAGATGGACATTCCGTTTATAATAGTTATGACCAAGGCTGATAAACTTAAGAAAACCGCTTACAAGGAAAGACTTGATTTATCAGGTGAAGAGCTTGCTTTTGCAGGCAAAGTTCCCGTTGTTCCGTTTTCTTCTGTTACAGGGCAAGGAATTAACGGAATAAAAAATTATATAGAAAAATCAGTGATGTGATTTAGGAGGATAAATTAATGACTAAGATACCGTTTGTATCAAAGGAAAAGGTTGAGGAAATTGCGGCAAAATATCCGACGCCGTTTCATCTTTATGATGAAAAAGGAATCAGGAAAAATGTTGAAAATCTTAAAAAAGCATTTTCCTGGAATAAGGGATATAAGGAGTATTTCGCAGTTAAGGCTACGCCTAATCCGTTTTTAATCAATATTCTTCGTGAATATGGTTGCGGTTGTGACTGCTCATCTAAAACAGAACTTATGATGGCTAAAACCATCGGAGCTGTGGGTGATGATATTATGTTTTCATCAAATGATACCCCGCTTGACGAGTTTAGATATTGCAATAAGCTCGGCGGTATCATCAATCTTGATGACATTACACATATCGAGGCAGTTGAAAAAGCTTGCGGCAAATTACCAAAAAAAATGAGTTGCCGCTATAATCCCGGCGGAATTTTCAAAATTTCCAATGATATTATGGATAATCCGGGCGACGCTAAATACGGTATGACTACCGAGCAAATTTACGAAGCTTTTAGAATCCTTAAGGAAAAAGGCGTTGAAGAATTCGGCATTCATTCGTTTCTTTGCTCAAATACGGTTACTAATGAGTATTATCCTATGCTTGCAAAGCTTCTTTTTGAACTTGCTGCCGATCTTAAAGCTAAGCTTGGTGTACATATTACCTTTATCAACCTCTCAGGCGGTATCGGAATTCCTTACAAACCCGATCAAGAGCCTAATGACATTTTCGTTATTGGTGAGGGCGTAAGAAAAGCATATGAGGAAGTTCTTGTGCCTGCAGGTATGGACGACGTATCAATTTATACAGAACTTGGCAGATATATGCTCGGCCCCTACGGCGGACTTATTACAAAAGCTATTAACCAAAAGCATACACACAAGGAATATATCGGAGTAGATGCTTGCGCAGTAAACCTTATGCGTCCTGCTATTTATGGCGCATATCATCATATTACTGTTTTGGGTAAGGAAAATGAGCCTTGCGACCATAAGTATGATGTAACGGGTTCTCTTTGTGAAAACTGTGATAAATTTGCAATTGACCGTTTTCTTCCTGAAATTGAAATGGGAGATTATCTTTTTATTCACGATGCAGGCGCACACGGTTTTTCTATGGGATATAATTATAACGGCAAGCTTAAGAGCGCAGAAATTCTTTTAAATCAAGACGGAACGTTCAAACTTATCAGAAGAGCGGAAACACCTAAGGATTATTTTGCAACATTTGATTGTTTTGAGGTTGGAAAGAAACTTTGCAAATAAAAAGCAAATAAAATCATAAAAAATAGTTGAAAAATGTGACCGGATATGGTAACATAAAAAAGCTGATTCGGACAGGAAAATTTTCTTGTCCGACAGAATAAGCCGCTGTGGCGGAATTGGCAGACGCACTTGACTCAAAATCAAGCGGTTAGTAGCCGTGCCGGTTCGAGTCCGGCCAGCGGCATCGAACTTAATCTCTGAATATCTTACAAATTCAATGTTTGCAAGATATTCAGAGATTTTTTTATATATTAGGAAAGTGTTTTCCCAATATATAAAAAACGCTCCGCTAAGGATGCGCACTGCGGCGTACAATGCACATTCTTTGTTCTTTGTAATTTCACTTTTTTCCACGACCAACGAGATAATCAATTGAGACTGTATAATAATCAGCAAGTTTGATGAAGACATCAATAGGAACGTTGATTTTTCCAAGTTCATATTTAGAATATGTAGTCTGTTTGATGTTGAGGTATGCAGCAACTTCTTTCTGCGTTTTATCATTATCTTCTCGCAAATTTCGTATGTTTTCGAATCTCATAATCCCATCCTTGTACCTTAAAGCCGGTGTGCGAACTTAACCGGAAGCAAGCTATCATTCACAGTATCCAGTGAACAATAATCTGATATCTTTTGTATTTTTGGATTATTATATAAAAGTCCTGACACGACTATTGAATTATAGTCGTACTACGACTATAATTGATAAAAACACGAAGAAATGTGCAAGAAGTGAGACAGCATAAGAACTAAGGGGAATGGGAGAAAGTGATGAATAAAGAAAAAATAGATGATATGGATTATTATGAAAAATATCTGTTGAATGCGACGAAAGAAGAAAGGGATTGCTATATAAAAGAACATCCCGATTTTATGAATGAATATCCAGTATCGTATGAACATCGGGAACTACTTCAGGATAAGATGTATCGTGGATTGATGCGTAAGATCCGGGATTATGAAAAAAGTCGTGAGCAATAAAAAACTGACAGATCACAACAGAATGAAATTCTTAATGGACAGAAAATGTTTCGTGTGGTTTGTCAGTTTGTTTTAAATAAACAGAGATGTTAATCAAGCTCTCTTAAAATGTTTTTTAATTCTGAAAACGAATGTATCGTCGGATAATCTTCCTTAACATCTCCAAGTCCATATTCAGCAAAGATAAAAGGGACACCGGCTTTTTTGCAGGAATCAGCATCGCTCTGGGTATCTCCGACATAGACAGGGGTTGTCAGGTTATTTTTCTCCATTAATTTCAGAATCGTCTGGTCTTTGGAAGTCTGCGTCTGGCCAAAACAAAGGAAATCTTTGATATATGGTTCCATGCCTGCGCCTTTCATCATAACTTCAATATATCCGCACTGGCAATTGCTTACAATAAAAAGAGGATATTCCAGAGCCAGCTCTTTGAGTGTGTCTATAACGCCTTCGTAGTAAACACCGGGATGTGTTTCAAGATAGCGGTTTTCATAATCAAAACAGATATCCATCAGTTTTCTTCGAGAGTCCGGGTCGAGATCGGGAAAAACTCCGGCAGCAATTTCGTCCATTGTCTTTCCAAACAGTCTCTGAAGAATTTCACGGTTTAAGTCTGGCTCAAGATCAGAGTTCTCTTTTATTGCAAGATTCCAGGATTCGGCTACAACTTCAACAGAATCCCAAAGTGTTCCATCTACATCAAATATAATTCCATCCATAATAATTCTCCTGATAGTATTTTTGAAAATATTGTTTACAAGATATTGGAGTCAAAAGCCCTAAATAATGATACCATAAAATGAACCTTTAAAAAAGAAGTTAATTAGTGTATACTTTAATAATGGTTAAAATTAAATGCAACAAAAAGCAAGAGATAATAGGAGAGAATCTGATGAGAGATAAAATTGTACTGATCGATGGACACAGTATATTGAACCGGGCGTTTTATGGAGTTCCGGATCTGACGAATTCGGAAGGACTGCATACGAACGCAGTTTATGGATTCCTGAATATTATGTTTAAGATATTAGATGAAGAGAAGCCGGAATATCTGACGGTTACATTTGATGTGCATGCGCCGACATTTCGCCATGAGATGTTTGCAGATTATAAGGGCACGAGAAAGCCGATGGCAGAGGAACTGCGTCAGCAGGTGCCTGTGATCAAGGACGTTCTGCGTGCGATGCATATAGAAGTGATTGAAAAGGCCGGACTTGAGGCGGATGATCTTTTGGGAACCTTGTCTCATCGTTGTGAGGAGAAAGGAATGGATGTTTCCATCATTTCCGGAGACCGTGATACGCTTCAGCTTGCGACAGAGCATATTAAGATCCGCATTCCAAAGACGAAGCAGGGGAAGACGGAAGTAGAAGATTATTATGCGGCAGATGTGCAGGAACGCTATGGAGTAACACCGAAGGAATTTATTGATGTAAAGGCTTTGATGGGTGATACTGCTGATAATATTCCTGGTGTTCCGGGAGTTGGCGAAAAGACAGCGACAAAGATCATTCAGCAGTACCAGACGATTGAAAATGCATACGAGCATGTTGATGAGCTGAAACCGCCAAGAGCAAGCAAGAATCTGAAAGAATTCTGGGAGCAGGCACAGCTTAGTAAGACACTTGCGACGATTAAACTGGACGCAGATATTACCTTTGAACTTGAAAATGCCAGACATGAGAATCCTTATACAAAAGAAGCTCATGAATTATTCCAAAGACTTGAGTTTAAAAATCTGCTTGGAAGATTTGATGTAGAAGCGTCAGTGAATGATGTGGAAAAATATTTTCGTGAGGTAACAGGAAAAGAAGAAATTGAGAAAGTCTTTAAAGAGGCGGAGAAAGCAGAGACCGTTGGTGTGGCATTTTCCAAAGATGCTGGAAATGTTCTCCCATTGTTTGCACATGCTTCAGGATACGGAAGGGTTTCTCTTTGCTATGAAGCAGAAAAGATTGTTACGATTCCTTGTGATATGGATGCTGATTTTGAATATCTGACAGGAAAGTTGTCTCACCTTGCAAAAAGTGTGAAACGTTTTTCAATGTGTGGATTGAAAGAATATCTGGAATGGCTGCCGGAGCTTACAAGTGAGAACGGGTTTGATGCAATCGTAGCAGCATATCTTCTGAATCCTCTGAAAAATGATTACAATGCAGAAGATGTGGCAAGAGAACATTTGAATCTTTTAATTGATGAAAAACTTGATGAGGGTACAAAATCATGTTATGAGGCATATACAGCTTATGCCTGTGTCCCGGTTCTTGAGAAGAAACTGGAAGAGAATGGAATGTTCTGTTTGTTTAATGAAATTGAAATGCCATTAGTATTTACATTGTATGATATGGAACAGGCCGGTGTTAAGGTTGAAGGTGAAGAGCTGAAGCGTTACGGAGAAGAGCTTGGAGCAAGAATCGTTGAGCTGGAAAAAGAGATTTATGAAATGGCAGGGGAAGAGTTTAATATCAATTCTCCAAAACAACTTGGCGTGATTCTTTTTGAAAAACTGGAAATGCCTCATGCAAAGAAGACAAAGACCGGGTATTCTACAGCAGCGGATGTGTTAGATAAACTTGCACCGGAATATCCTATCGTAGCAAAGATTCTGGAGTATCGTCAGCTTGCAAAACTGAAGTCAACATATGCAGATGGACTTGCGAATTATATAGGAATGGATGGAAGAATCCACAGTAAATTCAATCAGACGATCACAGCAACCGGACGTATCAGCAGTACAGAACCGAATCTGCAGAATATACCGGTTCGTATGGAGCTTGGACGTCTGATCCGTAAAGTATTTGTACCAAAAGAAGGCTGTGTCTTTGTGGATGCGGATTATTCTCAGATCGAGCTTCGTATTCTGGCGCATTGTTCCGGTGATGAACAGCTGATCCAGGCATATCGTGAAGCGAGAGATATTCACCGAATGACAGCTTCCCAGGTATTCCATGTACCATTTGATGAAGTGACAGATCTGCAGAGAAGAAATGCAAAAGCAGTTAATTTCGGCATTGTGTATGGAATCAGTTCTTTTGGACTGAGCCAGGATCTGAGTATTTCGAGAAAAGAGGCGGCACAGTATATCGAGCATTATTTTGAATCCTACCCGGGAATTAAGACATTTCTTGATAAATGTGTGAGCGATGCGAAAGAAAAAGGATATGCAGAGACTTTATATGGAAGAAGAAGACCGATGCCGGAATTAAAATCCAGCAATTTTATGCAGAGAAGTTTTGGAGAGCGTGTGGCAATGAATGCACCGATCCAGGGAACTGCTGCAGATATTATTAAAATAGCAATGATTCATGTAAATGAAGAACTGAAGAAGAGAAATCTGAAATCACGGATGATCCTTCAGGTGCATGATGAACTTTTGATCGAAGCAGATGAAACAGAATTAGAAGAAGTACAGCAGATTCTTCAGGATAAGATGGAACACGCAGCAGAATTGTTAGTTCCGCTTAGTGTAGATATGCATACAGGGAAGAACTGGTATGAGGCAAAATAAGATGAAAGTAATTGGAATCACGGGTGGAGTTGGCTCCGGAAAAAGTGAAGTTTTAAAATTTCTTGAACAGGAATACGGTGCGGTAGTCTGCCAGATGGATGAAGTTGCAAAGCAGATCCAGAAGAAAGGGACACAGGCATTTTCGAGAATTGTACAGGAATTTGGTGAACAGATTGTCGGAAACAATGGTGAACTGGATCGCATGAAACTTGGAAGCTGCGTATTTGCAGATGAGAAGAAATTACAAAGATTGAATGATATTGTACATCCGGAAGTGCTGGAATGGGTTCGGAAAGATATCTTGAAGAAAAAAGAAGAGTGCTGCTCTTATTATATAGTAGAAGCAGCACTTCTTCCGGAAGTAAAAAAGGAACTGTGTGATGAGCTGTGGTATATTTACACAGATGAAGCGGTTCGGAGAGAACGACTGAAAAGTTCCAGACATTATACGGATGAAAAGATCACCAGAATGATTGCTTCACAACCGGTAGAAGAAGTATTTCGAAAGGCATGCACAGTTGTAATTGATAATAGTGGAGACTTTGAAGCAACAAAGAGACAAATAGGAGATAGATTGAACAAATGAGAATGTGCAGTATTGCAAGCGGCAGCAGTGGAAACTGTATCTATGTAGGAAGTGATAATTCCCATCTTCTGATTGATACGGGGATTAGTAAGAAACGAATTGAAGAAGGTCTGAATAAGTTGGAGATTAAAGGGGATGAACTCGATGGAATTCTGATCACACATGAACATTCGGATCATATTAAGGGACTTGGTGTGTTCAGCAGAAAGTACGAGATACCAATTTATGCGACTCCGGGAACGATTGCAGGAATCAAAGAGTCTTCCAGTCTTGGAAAGATGCCGGAAGGACTTTTACATCCGATTAAGACAGATCATCCATTTCGGCTTGGTGAACTGGACGTACACCCATTTGCTATTTCCCATGATGCAAATGAACCGTCCGGATATCGTATTGAACAAGGTGGGAAGTCCGTAGCAGTTGCAACAGATCTTGGAAAATATGATGATTATACAGTGAAGAATCTGAAAAAAGTAGCTGATGTTTTAGGGTGTACGGTGGATGAACTAATT
>OHPB01001647.1_pt1 | contig 11293 bp, 8 predicted proteins | sample 1577621 | NCBI WGS metagenome assembly OHPB01 (sample SAMEA3879577, study PRJEB24766) | human gut metagenome | biome: human-associated habitat; feature: feces | place: USA | collected 1985/1987 | reverse complement strand
GGTGGGTCAACAGGATGCCTGCGGTCAGCAGGGAGTCCGCTACCACCTCCACCAGCTCGGTTCGCCTGCCTACGCCGGTGCTTTCCGTGCTTACCATGCGAACCATGCCCTGTTCCAGAAACTCCGCCACCAGGTTGGTGATGGTCATCTTACTTAGGCCCGTGCGCCGGTGCAAGTCTAGCCTGGAGATGGCGCCTTGCATACATGCAAGTTTGAAAACGCGGGCCTTGTTGTAAGTTTTGGAATCTTGACTGTTCATGGCAATTAGAACGTTATCTTTCGCTTCAGCGTAATTATTAAAAATGATTTATTTTTATAGCCCTATGATAGCATCCACCCTTGGGGATGTCAATATCATTTCAGCTATATTTTGCAAGATTTAAGTGTATCTACTATTCTATTTCCTTTGACCTATTTCCCCGGAGATCCCGGGGCCGGCCCCCGGGCCGGTTTCCGCCAAAAATGGCTGATTCCAGGCAAAAAAACCTGGGGATGGGCGCAGGTAGGGCAAACCGCCGGGGCGCTGACCCCCACCACGATGTGGCCGCAATTGCGGCACTCCCACACCTTCACCTGGCTCTTTGCAAAGACCTGGGCGGTCTCCACGTTATGGAGCAGGGCCCGGTAGCGCTCCTCATGGTGCTTCTCGATAGCAGCCACCATGCGGAACTTGGCGGCCAGCTCCGGGAAGCCTTCCCCTTCCGCGGTCTTGGCAAAGCCGTCGTACATGTCCGTCCACTCGTAGTTTTCCCCTTCCGCAGCGTGGAGCAGGTTCTGGGCGGTATCCCCCAGCCCGCCAAGCTCCTGGAACCAAAGCTTAGCGTGCTCCCGTTCGTTTTCCGCGGTCTTTTGGAACAGCTCCGCGATCTGCTCATAGCCTTCCTGCTTGGCGATGGCGGAAAAGAAGCGGTTGCCTGCGCTCAGCCCCACGCAGTACACGAAGAGCGCCAGGCCAAGCTGCCCCACTCCATTGGGAATGGCCAACCGGTAGTGGCCGGCGGCAAGCGCCACGAAGAGCACGCCGGAAAGGCCGAGGTTGAGGCCGTATATTTTAATGCTGCCAAGGGCGATGCCGAAGAAGATGATTCCGAAAAGGACCAGGGTATTGTGGTTGAGCAGGATGTCGAACATGTGGAGCGGTATCAGTTTCTTCCGTTGCCGAGGTCGAAGTTGCGGAATTGGACGGAGAGGGAGGATGAATCCACCCGGCTCCGGTCAAACGGGCGACTCGGCGCGGGGAGAGAGTTGAGCGTTTGTGTGGTCTGGTAAAAATTTTGCACGAAGTAGTTGCCTTCATAACCCCGCTTTGTCAAGTCGCGTATGATGGTGTTGACGTGATCTTCCGTCAACAGGTCCGGGTGCACGGTCGTTCTGACTTCGAAAGGGATTTTTGAGGCAATCAGATAGTCCAGCGTTCTGGAAAAGAACGGAAACAGCCCGGGCCTTCCCGTGACGGCGCCGTACTGTTCGGCGGGGGCCTTGTAGTCCAGGGCAATGTAGTCGCAAAGCCCTTTTTCCACCAGGGTTTCCACGACGGAGGGCCGCGTTCCGTTGGTGTCTATTTTGATGGCGAAGCCGAGTTGCCGGATTTCACGGCAGATGGGAATAAGGTCAGGACACAGCGTGCATTCGCCTCCGGACAGGACCACTCCGTCCAGAAATCCCACCCGATCTCTGAGGAAATCGAGGTAGTCCGTTCGTCCGCCGGTTCCGGGGGCCGCATTTTTAACCAGGGAGACGTTGTAACAGTACTGACAAAACAGATTACAGCCTCCCAGCCAGAAGATGCAGGCCACCTTGTTTGGAAAGTCCAGCAAGGTGAGCGGCGTGATGTCCGCTATGCCCCGACCCGTTCCCATTGACTTCGCATATGTTATTGGGAAAATTAACGTGGCTGTCCCGTACGAGGGGAACAGTTGCAGGGAGCGTCCGGTTCAACGAAGTGGACGCGGTCATGGAATTCGCCCTGCTTGCCGGCATTGAAGGTTTCCACGGGGCGGTGGTAGCCCATGACGCGCGTGTACACGGTGCAGCGGGTGCGGTCCTGGGCGTATTTGCTTAGTATTTCCTGTTTGGTCATTGTTGTTTTGATGGTTGGATTGAAATGAGGCGGCCGGTTGAAAAGGCGGTTATTCGTGTCTGTGAAGGCGGAGCAGCTCCTCGTCGCAGAAGGGACAGTACTGGTGCTCCCCGCGCAGATAGCCGTGTTTCTCGCAGACGGAAAAAAGCGGGGTGACGGTCAGGTACGGCATGCGGAAACGGGTCAGCACTTTGCGGACGATGTCCCGGCAGGCTTCCGGAGAACTGATGGCTTCATTCATGTACATGTGAAAGACGGTTCCGCCGGTGTAGCAGCACTGGAGTTCGTCCTGGAGCTGGAGTGCCCGGAACAAGTCGCTCGTATGGCCCACGGGGAGCTGGGAACTGTTGGTGTAATAGCGCTGGCCCACGGGGCCCGCCTGGATGATGTCCGGGTAGCGTTTCTGGTCCTCCCGGGCGAAGCGGTGCGTGGTGCCTTCCGCGGGCGTGGCTTCCAGGTTGTAGAGGTTGCCCGTTTCCTCCTGGTATTCCTGCATGCGGAGGCGGATGAACTCCAGGATTTCTTCCGCGAACTTTCTGCCTTCTTCCGTGGTGATATCCATGGTGTCATTGGAGAAGTTGCGCAGCAGTTCGTTCATGCCGTTGACGCCGATGGTGGAAAAGTGGTTGCGGAAGGTGGGCAGGTAGCGCCTGGTGTAGGGGTACAGGCCGCGGTCATACATTTCCTGAACGAAAGCACGCTTTTTTTCCAGGCAGGATTTGGCCAGGTCCAGCAGTTCCCCCAGCCGTGCGAACAGAGCTTCCCGGTTCTGTTTGAAAAGGTAGCCCAGGCGCGCCAGGTTGATGGTCACCACTCCGATGGAACCGGTCATTTCCGCGGAGCCGAACAGGCCGCCGCCGCGCTTGAGCAGTTCCCGCAGGTCCAGCTGGAGGCGGCAGCACATGGAACGCACGGCGTCCGGCTTGTAGGCCCGTTCGTCAGGCACGCGTTCCCCGTTTTCATTGACAGTGTACTGGCTGCCGATGAAGTTCTGGAAGTAGGAGGAGCCTATCTTGGCAGCATTTTCAAACAGGAGCGGGACGTTTTCCCCTTCCCAGTCGAAGTCTTCCGTGATGTTGACCGTGGGAATGGGGAACGTGAAGGGCTGCCCCGTGCTGTCGCCTTCCGTGAGCACTTCATAGAAGGCCTTGTTGATCAGGTTCATTTCCTTCTGGAAGTGCTTGTAGGTCAATTCAGTCAGACTGTTCACCCCGCGTTCCTTCGCTAGGAGGAGCAGGGCGGGGTCTTCCACTCCTTCAAACAGGTGTTCTCCGCCACTGAAAGGGGCCTGGTCCTGAAGGTCGCGCGGAACAGTCCAGTCGATCGTTACGTTGGTGAAGGGGGACTGCCCCCAGCGGGAAGGTACATTCAGGTTGTACACGAAGCTGCGGATGTCCTTCTTGATGCGGGTGAAGTCCGCCTGGTCCTTGAAAACGTAAGGGGCCAGGAAAGTATCAAAGGAGCTGAACGCCTGGGCTCCGGCCCATTCGCTCTGCAGAATGCCCAGGAAATTGGCCATCTGGCCCAGGGCTTCCCGGAAGTGGCGGGGAGGCCGGCTGTTTACGCGGCTGCGCACGCCGTTGAACCCTTCATTCAGAAGGTTGCGCAGGCTCCAGCCCGCGCAGTAGCCCGTCAGGCAGTCCAGGTCGTGAATGTGGTAGTCCCCTTCCCGATGGGCGGTGCCTTCCCGTGCGGAATAGACTTGGTCCAGCCAATAGTTGGCGATCACCTTGCCAGCGGTGTTGTTGATCAGCCCGGCATTGGAATATGTGGTGTTGGAGTTGGCGGCGATGCGCCAGTCGCTCTGGCCGATGTATTCCTCCACCGTCAGCTTGCAGTCCACATACGTATTGCCGGAATACAGGCCGGCAATCTGTTCGCGCTGCATCTTGTGCAGGAAGCGGTAGGTGATGAAAGCCTTGGCGGTTTCAAAATATCCGCAGCGGAACAGAGCCCGTTCAATCAGGTCCTGGATTTCCTCCACGGTTGCGTTGTCCTGGTGGCCCAGCTTGGCCTCCACCTCTTCATAAATGGCGCGGTTGTAAACAGTGCCGGAACTGTGGAACGCCTTTTTAATGGCTTCCTCGATCTTGTAGCCCTGATATGGTTCCTTCTTTCCGGAACGTTTGATGATGCTTGTCGCCATGGTGATGTCTCGCTTGAAAGGATGATGACCGCTCATCCGCGAGCCTGGCACAAGCCTGGAAAATCATAAGCAGGGGAAGCCGCGTGCAGCCCGTCTGGAAAGCGGTACACGAGGAAACCTGTGCGTATGTTCATCCTGTCCGCGGGATGGGAGATACGGCAGCATCAGGTCGTCTTCTGGCTCCCGGTGCGACATGTGATGGAGACTTCCCGATTAACTGGCAATCAGTGTCCGGTCCATCGTCTACCGGTTACAGCGGCGCGTCCGCGACGGATTTTCACCGTCTTCCGTTACCTGCGCTGAAATGCAATGAACCATAGAACATATAGGGCTGCAAGGAAAATGTGCAAATAATGTATTAAATATTTTTTATTATACAACATATTGTATAATATTGGAAGCGGATGATTGAAAATACGGCATCCGCCTTCGTCATGACACCATATGTGCCCGGAAGGGCTTCCCTGAGGACGGCATGAGAAAATGGATCAAAAATTACGGGTTCTTTGTTTTACTTTTGTCTTGCCTGATCCGTCCGGGTTATGCATATCAACTGATTGGACGGCGCCATCAAACTTCTGCGTTTATCATTCAAACGCTATCATTAAAGGGGTAAAACGATTCTGCGGGATTATTTCATATAATTCCGAAAAATGATTAAGGAAGAAATTTTAAAACTGGTTTGTTTGTATATATGAGTATGCAAGGATTTTCTTTCTCATTCAACAGGCTGCAACAAAGCATACTGGTTCTGTTTCTGTTCTTTTTGTCCGTATTCAGAGTTGCTTCCGGCGCTCCTGCGGACTGGAAGGAAAAAACCATCAAGGAAAATCTTGAACTTGTAGCAGCCTGGCAGATAGCCCATCCTGTCAAGCGTTCCCATTTGCATTGGACCTATGGGGCATTTTATTCCGGCCTGATGCAGTATGCCCTGGCCAATCCGCAGAGCATGAAGCTTCAAACCGTGAGGACGGTCGGGGAAGGCAGCCAATGGGGCATTCTGAAACGGCCTTACCATGCGGATGACCATGCGATCGGCCATGCCTGGATGGAAATGGCCATGGAGGATGAAAACCCCGCCGCCGCCGAAAAGATCCGGGCCGTTCTGGATAAGGTGATGGCCCGGCCCTCTTCCGCTTCCCTTGAATTCCAGACGCCCGGATGCCAGGACCGCTGGTGCTGGTCGGACGCCCTGTTCATGGCGCCCCCCGTATTCGCGAAGCTGGCGGCCTATACCGGGGACCGCCGGTATCTGGAGTTCATGGACCGGGAATACAAGGCCGCATACGATTATTTGTTCGATAAGAAGGAAGGCCTGTTTTACCGGGATTCCCGCTACTTCACCATTCCGGCGGCCAACGGGAAAAAGATGTTCTGGAGCCGCGGAAACGGCTGGGTAATTGCCGGACTGCCGATGATTCTGCAGGACATGCCGCAGGACTGGCCCACACGTCACTTTTACGTGGACCTGCTCAAGCGCATGGCGGCGGCATTGAAGAAATGCCAGTCTCCCGACGGCTCCTGGCACGCCAGCCTGATGGACCCCGCCGAACCGCCCTTGAAGGAAATGAGCGGCACCCTTTTTATCATGTACGGGATGATGTGGGGCGTGAACCAGGGTTATCTGGATGAAAAGGAATATTTGCCCGTTATCCGGAAGGCATGGCAGGCGGCCTGCGGCGCCGTGAATGCGGAGGGAGCGCTGGGCTGGGTGCAGCCGATCGCGGACAAGCCGGGTCATTATTCCGGGAATGATACGGAAGTGTACGGTTCCGGAGCCTATCTGCTGGCCGGCTGCGAACTGCGCAAATGGGTGATTCGTCAAGATCATCCGCGTCGGAAAACCGTTTCCGTCACCAATCCCTTGAATGTTTTCCGACCCCGGGAAACGGTGTCCGTTCCGTGGAATCCCGGAAAAGGGCGGGATTCTTCCCGGCTGCGCGTGTTTGATGTGCGCAACGGCTGCGTGATCGTTCACCAGCTGGCGGATACCGACGGAGACGGCAGGATGGACACCCTGCTGTTCCAGAGCAATTTCCGCGCGGGAGCGTCCCGCGATTTCTGGATTCTGGAGAATTCCTCCCTGGATGCCGCTCCTGTGGAAGGGGTGTGCTTCAGTCGTCATGTGCCGGAGCGGCTGGACGATTTTGCGTGGGAAAACGACCGTACGGCCCACCGTATTTACGGTCCGGCAGTTTCCAGGCCTGCGCCGGAGGGGGAGGGGCTTGTTTCCAGCGGAACGGACGTATGGAGCAAGAAGGCAGGGGTGCCTGTAATTAATGAATTTTACAAGAAGGGAGATTATCACCGTGACCACGGCAACGGACTGGACATGTACAATGTGGGGCCCGGACGCGGATGCGGCGGCATTGCCGTATTCAGAGACGGGAAAGCCCATGTTTCCGGCAACTGGGCCAAGGTACGGACCCTGTACAACGGACCTGTTCAGACCGCTTTTGAAGTAAGTTACGCGCCGTGGAACGTGGGAGGAGGAATGAAGGCTGTCGAGACCAGGAAGGTGACTCTGGATGCCGGAAGCCATTTCACAAGGGTAAGAAGTTCCGTGACTCTGAACGGGGGCAATTCTTCGGAAATCCGAGTCGGTGCTGGCCTGGATACCGGGAAGAAAAGGAACAGTTATGAAGTTGTCACGGCGGACCGTGAAGCCGGAATCATGGCCGCATGGAGCAGGCCCAAGGAGGATAACGGCTGTTTCGGAACCGCTGTTATGGTGCCGTGGGCGCCGGATGGCGCCGCGGAGGATGGAGAGGGATGCTCCTACTGGACCCGCTCCATGAAGAGCGGGAATTCCTTTGACTGGTACATGGGGGCGGTATGGAGCAAGGCTTCTCCCGTCAAGTCCGCTGAACAATGGGAAAAAGAGGTGCGCCGCGTCCGCGATTGCATCCGGACTCCGCTCCAGGTAAAAGTGCGTTGAGTTCCGGCGGGCGCCGTTTTATCGCAGAATGTCGTGGTTTCCTTCACAGGCTGGCTGCCGTGGCCGTTGCGAACGGCTGCCAGTCCGCCAGCACTTCCGGCTGGATGGGAACGGCGGTTTCTTTTGCCTGCGGGGCGGCCAGGTTCAATTCCGGCCGCACGGTCTCTGAGCGGATGGCCGCCAGGGACAGGAGGGTATGGAAAATATGGTCGTGTGAAACGGCTTTCAGGCGGTTGGCCTTCAGGGCGCGCACCATGTCCGGGTAACGCGCGGCGAAAGCGTCCGAATACCAGACGAACATGGCAGGGCGGTAAACACAGGGGAGCGTGTGGCCCTGGAACATTTTCCCTTTTTCTCCCAGGGCCACGCCGTGGTCGGAACAGTAGAAATAAATAGCGGGCCGGTCTTTCAGCCGGCTGATCATGCGGTGCACGGAGGCGTCAAGGTCCACGATGGAATTGTCGTAGGCATTGATCGTTTCATCCAGATGCGCCTTGGGGTCGTCCATGTTGCAGCGGGCCGGAGTGAAACGGGCGGCTTTTTCCGGATAGGAAAACGCCATGTGGCTGCCCTCGTTGTAAATGACGTACAGTTGTCTGGCGTTCCCGTACTCTCCCAGACATCCCTCCATTACCAGGGAAGTGCGCTCCTGCATCATGTCCGGTGTCCGGTGAAGCGGCGGCGTTTGTTTCTGCACCCGGCAGTTCCGGGTCAGGATGCCCAGGGAATAGTCGTGCACGGAATCCCCGTTCAGGTCCATGATGCGGATGGATTTGAAGCCGTGCTTGTTGAAAAGGTCAATAAAGGAGGAATGGCCGGGCTGGCGCCGCTCCAGTTCCGCATCCGTAAACATGCCGATGGCGGAAATGCGCGTAACGATGCCGAAGGAGGTAGCGTGGGGGAAGGAAACGACATTGGGCTCACGGGAGAGCAGAGGCATTGTATTGCGGTGGTAGCCGTTGAGAGGGAGATGGTCGGCCCGGACGCTCTCGCCCATGTGGAAGACGACGACCAGGTTGTCCGGCGCATCGCAATGGGAAAGCGGCTCCGCGCAGGAGGGAAGCTCCTGGAGCAGGTTGAACTGCCTGGCGTCATTTGCAACGTACTCGTTGACCAGCTTGTGAGCCATTACAAAATCCACCAGCGGCCAGCCCTTCGCCTTGTCGGAAGTATAATAGAGGTAAAGGGGTTCCGCACTGCAGGAAACGGCCGGGATGCTCAAAAGAAGGGAAACGCCGTAAAGGCTCCAGATGCAGGCAAGGGCGGCCCATGTGGCCGTCTGGTGAAGGGAACGGCGGCTCCAGTAGATGGCCAGGTAGATAAAGCCGGCCAGCAGCAGCGTTCCCGCTATGGAGCCGGCCGTGCAGAAGGCGCAGGCTTCCTGGAAATTGGTTTCTGCGATGCTGGCCAGGACGGAGAGGCTCAGGGTCACTCCGTACCGCATTTGCATCATGTACAGGCCCGCATTGAACAGGATGACGGCCGGAAGAACGGCGTAAGCCGTGAAGCGGTATTTCAGGCAGAGCAGGATGACGCCGCAGAGCAGGATGACGCCGCAGAGCAGGCTGGTGGAGCAGACAATCCCCATGCAGCTCATCAGCACGCTTTGACCGTCATTGAGTACATATGGATTGACCACCAGTGCCGCTACGAGGCTGGCCGCCCACAGGCAGCGCATGCGGCGGGGTACGAACGCGGCACGCAAAGCCTGCAAAACCGCCGTCCATACGTGTTGTTTTGCAAGGTGCCGTGCCGGAGAGTCGGTAGTTGTCCGGGGTATTGCCATCAGATGAACGGGGCGGGGTTCCTTCCGCCCCGGAAAGAAGCTATTGTAAGGCCTCGGAAACGAGGCTCAAGCAGAATTATGCCGGAATGAATTTCATGGCGGCGAGGGTTTATCTAATTGAAGTATTCGTCAAAGGTGGAAAAATTGAAAAATACGTTTCCTGACGTTTCTATGAGCAATAGTTTATCCCATTCGTCATCTATTCCCTGGTTTCCCCGACGTTTCAAATAAAAAAGTTCCTGCAGACGCACCCGGTTGGAGGAGAGTGATTGAAGCAGTTTTTTGGCTTCCCCGGCATTGCCGGAAAGAGGGTCCATGGGGATTGCCTGGTTCAAAGCCTGCCGGGTTTTGTCCCACTCTCCTTGTTCCGCAAAAAAACGGCCTTTGAGCAACAGCAGCAACTGACGGGATGCATAAGAGGTGTATTTGGAGAAAGATTTTTCCAGATGTTGAAGGGCTAGTGATGGATTATTTTTATAAGTGTCGTCCAATTTGAAAAGATCTGCCCCCATGCGGATATTGTCCCAGGCATGCGTACGCAGGTAACGGGACATTTTGGAATGGGGAGAAATGGAAATAATTCGGGCCTGCACTTTTTCCACTGGCTCTTGTAGAAATGAATCCAGGAAGGAGGGGTCCTTTTTCAGGGGGTGGATGTATGGTTCCACAGCCAGGTAAGATTCCAGGAACTGCTTTACGACAGGAGAGGCATTGAGCCGTGTTTGATAAGGCTGGAGGAATGATTGCAGCTGTTCCATGTTTTCTGCGTTGGAGATGATTTTGAGAAGTTCACTCAAAAGCTGGTTCATCTGCTCAATACGGCGAGCGCGTTTTTTTAATCCGCTGGAATCTTCGCCGTCGTTTTTCAGCGTTTTTTCCATCCAGTTGCGGTAGGAAGCATGGAATTGTTCTATTCCGTCAGGCATGGACAGGAACAATTGTCCGATGAGGCGGAAATCCGGATTTTTGCCGGGCTGCCTGTCCAGGGATTGAAGAATTTTCTGTATGACGGGTTTGCGCTCGGCCGCAATAACCAATTCTTCCAGGACCCAGTCCATTCCCATGGTCCATTCACCGGAGAAACTGTAGTAGGGGCGGCTGGAGGCATCACAAAAAACGATGGCGGTGGACGGAGAATCCTCCGGGTCGGACAGGGGCATTTGCTACTTCACCAGAATGTAGTTGCGGCGTGCGGCATTTGTGAAGTGAATGGAATGGAACAAGGGCTCCGGATTTTCGTCACTGAACAGGGGGTATTCCCCGATTTTGTAAAGCACCAGGATATCCTTGCCATCATTTTGCGCAGCTTGTTTTGCCTTTTCCATGTCCTGCAGCCAAGTTTCATCCGAGGCGGCGGCAGTACACAGCCACAGACAGCAAACGGTCAGTATGAGGAAGATTTTTTTCATTATTGGAATTAGTTGATCTCCAACCATTAGCGCTGCTTTTTCATTTCTGCAAGCCCATCTTTAATGGAGATGATGACCGCTGTATCTGTCAGGACGCCTGGTACACATGGGGAAAGGGAGGTAAACAGGTTTTACCGGATTTGCCTGCAAGTGGAGTTTCATGGAAGAGGGCGCGGCTGTGGCTGCACAGGAGCAAATTTCCGGCTACCGGCATTATTTACCCGGAATTCCGTAAACCGAATGATGTTGGAATTTTTTACCTGAGATTCTTTGGCAATGATTGACAATCAGCTGTGGCAAGGTATATAGGAGACATATGGAAACTCAAAACCAACCTGTTGCCTGTCAATGTTCTGGAGTCCTTAAAGGTATTACGGTCGCTTGTGCCGTGCTGGCCGTGGTGCTTCCATGGTTCGGCATGATGGCGGCCCTTATCGGTATTCTGCTTGCGGTAGTATCCATCGTATGCGCCATTGTGGCCGTATGTAAAAAGGCCACCATGTTCGGCATCATCATGATCGTCGTGGGCATGATTGCCGGCGGCATAGCTACGGGTGGGTATTTGTTCTCCGTAGCCAAGGATTTGAATCTCGTTGATCAAGGCAAGATTCAGGTAGAGTTTGCAAAGAAAATCGAGGCTGCCCAGAAGGCCGGCGACCTGAAGAAGGTGGAGGAGCTGAAGAAGGAGCAGCAGGAGGCACTGGAACAATATTCGCAGAATCTGCAGAAAAAGTTCGCTAAATAGAAACTCTTGCTCTTTTCCGGCCCGCGTGTATTGCGGAAGCTGGTGTAAAAAACAGTTTCTGCTTTTTGTGTTCCGGTTATTCTATAGATGTCGGATGATTTGATGTATACATAATATAGAAAGGTATGCTAAAATAAAAAAAGATGTTGTTATAAAAACTGTATTGGAAAAGAAGCAGCGTACAGACAG
>OHPB01001643.1_pt1 | contig 11317 bp, 8 predicted proteins | sample 1577621 | NCBI WGS metagenome assembly OHPB01 (sample SAMEA3879577, study PRJEB24766) | human gut metagenome | biome: human-associated habitat; feature: feces | place: USA | collected 1985/1987 | reverse complement strand
AGAGTACGCCGTCGATCTCCTTGGTGAGTACGCGCGGCGTGCTTACGGAAAGCTCGTAACCCTCGCGGCGCATGGTTTCGATGAGTATAGACAGGTGCATTTCACCGCGTCCTGCTACATTGTATGCGTCCAGCTTATCGCTGTCGGTCACGCGCAGGGATACGTCCTTGAGGGTCTCCTTCATCAGGCGCTCACGGATCTGGCGGGAAGTTACGAACTTGCCTTCTCTGCCGGCGAACGGGCTGGTATTTACGGAGAATGTCATTTCAACCGTCGGCTCTGAGATCTTCACGAAAGGAAGCGGCTCGGGGCAGTTAACGGAGCAGATAGTCTGACCGATGGTAACGCCCTCGATACCGGAGAAGCACACGATATCGCCGACCATTGCCTCGTCAACCTCGACCTTGTTCAGACCCTCGAACTGGTAGAGGGATACGATCTTGCTTCTGAACGGCGCGGTGCGGTTGTGGTGGTCGCACACGATAACGTCCTGATTCTTGCGCATTCTGCCGCGCTCGATACGTCCGATGGCGATTCTGCCGACGTATTCGTTATAGTCGATGGATGATACAAGCACCTGGAGCTCGCCGTCGGGGTCGCCCTCGGGAGCCGGGATATGCTCGAGTATCTTATTGAAAAGCGGCTTGAAGTCTGTGCCCATCTGGTCGGGGTCGTAGGAGGAAAGTCCCAGTCTGCCGGAGCAGAAAATTACAGGGCTGTCGATCTGCTCCTCGGAAGCGTCAAGATCGAGCAGAAGCTCGAGCACCTCGTCTACGACTTCCTTATTGCGGGCGTCGGGACGGTCGGTCTTGTTGACAACGACGATGATCTTGTGACCAAGCTCCAGAGCCTTCTGGAGGACAAATCTCGTCTGCGGCATTGTTCCTTCGAAGGAATCTACCAGCAGAAGAACGCCATTTACCATCTTGAGGATACGCTCTACCTCGCCGGAGAAGTCAGCGTGGCCGGGGGTGTCGACGATATTGATTTTTACGCCGTTGTACATGCAGGAAGTGTTCTTCGCAAGAATTGTGATTCCGCGCTCGCGCTCAATGGCGTTGTTATCCATTACGCGGTCGCTTACTACCTGATTCTCGCGGAATGCGCCGCCCTGCTTGAGCATTTCGTCGACCAGGGTAGTCTTGCCGTGGTCAACGTGGGCGATTATTGCAATGTTACGTAAGTCATTTCTTACCAATTAATTCACGATCCTTCACATTAAAATTTTACATCGTTCTTTATTATACTACTTTTTTTTCCACCTTACAAGGGACTTGAGAAAAAAACGTTGTTTTAATTATAATTGCTGATGTCAGCGCATGGTTTTTGTGTAATTTCACAAGAAACAGGACTTCATTTTTACCTGAAGCCCTGTTCTGTGGGTCTACTTAAACAATCTGCGCATTTTTTCAGAAATCGCCCTGCGCCTTTCCTGCTCCGCCGCCTCGTCAAGCTCGTAGCCTCCGGGTACTTCCCTCAGTATGCTTCCCTCGTGAACTCCCTGCGGAAGCTCGCTCAGCGGTATATCCTTCCGGACGTTTCCGGAATAAACTACGGCAAAGCCGTCCTCTACCCTGTCAACGACTATCATGCGGCATCCTCCGTATCCTGCCGGAAATCTGCAGTTTGCTGGTCAGTGTAAATTCTGAAGTTCTCGCCGTCGCAGGTAAACACTATGTTTCCATTGTCCATCGTTGTGTAGATCGAGCAGCCATGCGAAAGCAGGCGGTTGACTACCTCCGTCTTCGGGTGTCCGTAGGAGTTCCCCTCGCCGACCTCTATCACGGCATACTCGGGGCTTACCGCCTCGATAAACGCCGGCGTGCTCGACGACGTACTGCCGTGATGTCCTACCTTCAGCACGTCGCTTCTGATGTACTCGCCGCTGTTGAGAATGTCGCTTTCCGCGGCGCGTTCGATGTCCCCGGTGAACAGGAACGACTTGTTTCCGTGTACCAGACGGCAGGTTATGGAGTAATTGTTCAGATTAGTATAATCATCATGCACCGGAGCCAGGAACTCCAGCACGGCGCCGTTTCCGAGGTCGAGCGTCCTTCCCAGCCTGGAATACTCCGCAGTAATACCGCGGCGGTCTATCGTGTCAAGCATGTCCTCGAAATTCTGGGTCATGGGCAGAAGATCCGACGGAACCTCCGGCATGATGACGGTTCCGACCGTGAATTCTTTCATGATCTCCGCCATGCCGCCGATGTGGTCTTCGTGCGGGTGGGTGGCTATGATGTAATCAAGCTTTCGTATTCCCTGATTTTTCAGATAATTCTTGACGCGTTCGGAATGTATCTTTTCGCCGCAGTCAATAAGCACCGTTTTATCACCGGAAACTATCAGCTCGCAGTCGCCCTGTTCGACATCTATAAAATGCACTGCTATCTCGCCGTCTGCGACAGTGACTGCGTTCGACTTGCCGTTCAGCCAGGATATTATATCGTCTGCGGACGGGATAAAATCAAACTTGAATATTACGTCGTTGGCGTATATCACCAGCGAAAACAGCATGAAAACCGCGAAAACTACAAGAATGACCTTAGCCGCGGGGTTTTCCCGCATGCTTTTTTGTCTGCGCTGTTTTCCTGCCATTCGGTTTCCCCCTCTCGCGGTCGTTAGTTGCGTTGTGTCCGGAACTGCGGTACTGCTGCTTCGGGGCGCTCTGCTGGCTGCGTGCGCCGGGCTTCCTTCTTTCGGAGCTTCCGCCGCGCTGCGCCGCTCTCTGCGGCGACGGAGCTATCAGGCAGTCCTTGCCGGTTCCGATGAGATCCCTGCGCTTCGCCATGATGAGCGCCTTTTCAACTATGTCGTGATTTTCCGGCTTGAAATACTGGAGCAGAGCGCGCTGCATGCGTTTCTCCTCCGGAGTCCTCGGAACAAACACCGGCTCCATCGTGTACGGATTCAGCCCCGTCCAGAACATTGCCGTGGAAATAGTTCCCGGTGTGGGGTAGAAATCCTGCACCTGCTCGGGGCGGATATTGTGCTTTTTAAGGAACACCGCAAGTTCCACCGCTTCTTCAAGCGTACAGCCCGGGTGGCTCGACATCAGATACGGTACAAGGTACTGCTCCTTGCCGCACTTTTTCGTGGCTGCGTAGAACCGCTTTTCAAACTCCTCGTAAACCTCGATATGCGGCTTTCCCATCAGGTCGAGTACCTTATTGCTGGCATGCTCCGGAGCTACCTTGAGCTGACCGCTGACATGATACTGCACCAGCTCGTCCAGGAAGTCGTTGTTCTTGTCCTGGAGCATGTAATCGTAGCGGATTCCCGAACGAATGAATATCTTCTTCACTTTTTTGATGGAGCGCAGGCGACGCAGCAGCCTGATATAGTCGCTGTGGTCGGCGATGAGGTTCTTGCACGGCGTGGGAGCCAGGCACTTTTTCCCCTTGCACATGCCGTATTTCTCCTGCTTCTCGCAGGAAGGGTGCCGGAAATTCGCGGTAGGGCCTCCGACGTCGTGGATATATCCCTTGAAACGCGGATTCTCAGAGAGCTTCACGGCTTCCTCGTAAACGGAATCCTCGCTGCGGGTCTGCACTTTTCTTCCCTGGTGCAGGGCGATGGAACAGAAGTTGCAGAATCCGAAACAGCCGCGGTTGTGTGTTATCGAGAACTCCACCTCCTGGATAGCCGGAACTCCGCCCTCCTTCTCATACATCGGGTGGTACATGCGCATGTACGGCAGCTCGTAGGTATAGTCGAACTCCGCCTGCGTTACGCTGCGCTGCGGGGGATTCTGCACCAGCATCATGTTTCCGTGGCGCTGTACTATCGTCCTGCCGTACACCTCGTCCTGCTCGTCGTACTGCTTGCGGCAGGATTTTGCGTACGCTTTCTTGTTATCGCGGACTATCTCGAAGCTGTCGCACTGCACCGCGCCTATCGGAGTGTTCTCCGGCTCCGTGAGGTAGCAGATGCCGCGCAGGTCGTGCATGTCCTTTAAGTGAAGCCCCGCCTTAAAATTGTTCAGCATCTGGGTCAGCGTGACCTCACCCATGCCGTACATCAGGTAATCCGCTCCGGTGCTTACCAGAACCGACGGCATTACGCTGTCGCTCCAGTAATCGTAATGCGCGAAACGGCGCAGCGAAGCCTCCAGGCCGCCTATGGATATTTCAACGTCCGGGTAAAGCCGCTTCAGATTCTGGCAATAGACCGTGAGCGCCCTGTCGGGACGCCTGCCGCCCTTTCCTCCCGGGGAATACGCGTCGTCGAAACGCTTTTTCAGCGCAACTGTGTAGTTCGACACCATGCTGTCGATGTTGCCTCCGCTCACCATGAAGCAGTACTTCGGCTTCCCAAGCTTCATGTAATCGGCGTCGCACAGCGGCTGCGCGATAACTCCGACCGTGAACCCAGCCGCTTCTATCATTCGCGAAATTATCGCAATTCCGAAGGTTGGGTGGTCGATGTAAGCGTCACCGGTGAAGCAGATAAAATCAAGCTGCTCTATTCCTCGTTCTTCCATATCCTGTCTGCTTACAGGCAAAAACGGCATTTTAATTCCCTCACTTTATCTTTGCTGGAGTTTCCTCTCAGCCCATTCCTGTTTTGTCATCAGAACCTGACGGGGCTTGCTGCCCTCGAGAGGTCCGACTATTCCCATTTCTTCCATTATATCGACAAGCCGCGCGGCTCTTCCATAGCCCAGCTTGAGCCGTCTTTGCAGCGATGATGTGCTGCAAGTTCCGGATTCCACAACGAAATCTATCGCTTCCTCCAGGCGCTCGTCGCTTGTGTCTATATCGCCGCTGTCTGAATTCCCGGAGGACTTGCTGTCCTGCGCGGAAGCCACCATCTCAGTCTGGCGCTCGACCTCTTCCATGACAAGCTCGTCGTATTCAGCCTGGAAGGTCTGCTTGATGAACTCCACAACGCGCTCGACTTCCTTATCGGATACGAAGCAGCCCTGTACTCTGACCGGTTTCGGAAGTCCCACGGGCATGTACAGCATATCGCCGTTTCCAAGGAGCTTCTCCGCGCCGCTTACGTCAAGTATAACGCGGCTGTCCGTCTGGGAAGCCACCATCAGCGCGATACGGCTCGGGATATTCGCCTTTATCAGACCGGTCACGACGTTGACCGTCGGGCGCTGGGTCGCGATAACAAGGTGCATTCCGGCGGCTCTTGCCATCTGGGCAAGACGCACTATGCTGTCCTCGACGTCCTTCGGGGAAGCCATCATCAGGTCTGCCAGCTCGTCAATGAATATTACTATGTGCGACATCTTCATGAGCCCGCTGTCAGGGTCCTTTGCAAGCTCGTTAAAGCCGGTGAAGTCGCGCACGTTGTTGTCGGAGAACTGCTTGTAGCGGTTCAGCATTTCGTTTACCGCCCATGCCAGCGCGCCCGCCGCCTTCTTCGGGTCGGTGACTACCGGGATAAGCAGGTGCGGGATTCCGTTGTACATCATGAACTCCACCTTTTTCGGGTCGACCATTATCAGGCGCACGTCCTGCGGGGTGGATTTCATCAGGATACTCATAATGATGGAATTTACGCACACCGATTTACCCGAACCGGTGGTTCCCGCAATGAGCAGGTGCGGCATTTTAGCGATGTTGCATGTCACCATTGCGCCGCTGATATCCTTGCCGAGAACGGTTTCGAGCTTCTTATCGAAGCTCTTTTTGAACTCCGTGGTATCAACCAGTTCGCGGAAGAATACGGTGTCCCGCGCCTTGTTCGGAACCTCTATTCCCACCGCCGACTTATTCGGGATAGGCGCTTCAATACGCACCCCGGCGGAGGCAAGATTCAGCGCGATATCGTCCTGCAGGCCCGTGATTTTGGATATCTTTACCCCCGGCGCAGGCTGAAGCTCGTAACGTGTAACGGAAGGTCCGCGGCTCACGCCTACCAGCTTGGTCTGAACTCCGAAGCTCTGGAGCGCTTCCACCAGCTTCCTGGAGTTGCGGTCGATCTCATTGTCGATGTCAGCCTGAGTCAGTTTCTTCTGAACCGGATTCAGCAGATTTACCGGAGGAAGCGTGTAAACATCGCTGAAATTCAGTTCCTCCGGAGCCGGCTTTTTAAGCGGCATTGCGGGACGTTCCGGCGCTGGCGCGGGGGGCGGCGTTACGGGTCTGTCCGGGCGCGGAACCTCCACTATCTCAGGCTTTACCGGATTCTCAGGGCGCTCAGGCTCGGCGGCCTTCGGCGCGGAGGCTTCCGGAGCTGCGGCGTCCTTCTGCGGCTGCGATTCCGTTTCCGGCTCGTCGGCAACATCGTCGAGGTCGAACGGAAGCTCGCTTTCCTCGGAGCTTGTTATCGAATTCTCCGGAAGATCCTCAATGCTGCTCACCGGAGCGTTCTCCGGGTTTTCCTCCTTGAAACGGTGCAGCGCGTCTATTATCGGAACAAGCTCCGCGTCCTCGTCCTCGAGAGGATCCTTCTCGGAGCGCTCGGCTTCTTCAAGAACCGCGCGGTTTTTCTGCATTATGTAGTCCTTTATCTCCGCCATGTAGTCCACGCTGTCCTCGTGCTGCTCCTCAAGGAGCTGCTCAGTTTCGGCGGGGTCAGGCTCGGCGGGAAGCTCGGGTTCGGCGGGCTTCACCGGCTCGGGACGCGGAACCTCGATTATATGCGGCTTTTCAGAGGATTCAGGCTCAGTATGCGCCGACGTATCCTCGACTATCGGCTCCGGCTCTAGCTCCTCCGGGTCGGAAACGCTGAACACGGCGCGGCTCAGCTCGGCTACGGAGCGCTTCTCCTGCTGCTCCGCGTCTATCTCCGCCTGTATTTTCTCTATTTCGTCCTGCTGCATGTGGAGCTCCTCCGCGGCTATGCGGTTCTCCTCGCGTATGCGGTTGTGGTGCTCGACCGCCTTATCCTTCGCATTGCGGACTGGCTTCACCATGCGGTCGGTGAAGTCCGCAACCGTGATCCCGGTGCAGAGAAGCACGCAGACCAGGATCAGAATTATAATGAGTATCGTAGCTCCCAGCCTGCCCAGCAGAAGCAGCAGGCCGCCGATGAACAGCGCAAACACGCCGCCTCCGCGGAACTCCTTGCCGTCTTTGTAAAGATTCGCGATCACTTCGCCGAAATTCTCGCCCGGAACAGCTCCGACGGAGAAAATCTGAACCGCCGCGCAAAGCAGGAGAATGCCTCCAACGCATTTGAGCACATCCATGCCGAGCTTGTGACCTTCCTTGAACGCGGAAAGACGTATCGCAACAAAAATAAGAAGGGGTCCGACCAGGAAAGCGGAGTAACCGAACAGTCCATGCATTATGTCGAAGAATCCGCGCCAGCCCTCGCCTTCCCCGGCGGGAATAACCGCGGCGAGCGTCAGGACGATCCCGACTGCGAACATTATCACCGTTGCGATGTGACGGCGGCGCATGCTGGCTTTCAGAGCCTCCTCGCGGAGCCTGAGCTGCTCAGCCTCGAGAGCCTTCTTTGATGGTCTTGAGCGCCCGGTGCTGCCCTTCGAGGAACCGGAGCGCGGTCTTGTTGTCTTATTCTCAGCCATTTTATCCGACTTCCTTTACGTGATTTCAGCCCATTATGAGGGAATGGAGCGTGTTTCCGGAAATGTGCTCCCACAGACCCGCTGCCACGCAGACTGCGCCCAGAACGGCGGTGTAAACTCCGAATATCTTGTACCTGTCCTTCCTGACGAGCCAGCTGACAAGCTTTATCGAGAGAATTCCAACGACCGCAGCGATGACGAATCCTATTCCGAGAGCGACCCAATCGAGCTCCATGTCAGAATGCAGCGCGTCGCCGAGTTCCAGGACGCTGCCGCCGAGTATCGCGGGGATACCGAGGATAAACGCGAACGTAACCGCGGTCTCCTTTTCAAGACCGGAAAGCAGTCCGCCCGCCGTTGTGGAGCCGCTCCGGGAAACACCCGGGAACAGAGCGACGACCTGGAAAAGCCCGACCGTAACCGCGTCTTTGACGGTCATCTGCTCCGCCGTGCGCGTGCCGTGGCCAAATCTGTCCGAAAGGAACAGAATCAGCGAAGTAAACAGGAATGCAGCTCCCTCGAACACTATGTCTCCGTCGCCCTGCCTTCCGGTGAAGAATCCCTCAACCAGGTAAAACGGAACCAGAATCACCGTCGCAATAATCACCATGAACATCATGCGGCGGTTTCCGTTCATGTTCTTCCATGAGAATTTTCCCGTAAAGATGTCGCCTATAGTAAGGAAAAATTCCTTTATCATGCCCCATATCGTGCCCCAGAAGGCTACGAAAACCGCTGCAAGCGTTCCGAGGTGGAGCACCAGCGAAAGCACGAGCGCCGCTTCCCCGTTGACTCCGGTCACATGCTGGACTACCGACAGATGTCCCGAGCTTGAAACCGGCAGGAATTCTGTCAGTCCCTGCACCACCGCCTGAATAATTACCGTAATTATGTCCATATTTTTCCCCTTATGTATCGTTATGTATCCGCCCGGAGGCGGGTTATCTGTCGCCGTGCCAGTCTGCGGAATTCAGTGCGCTCCTGCGGCTCTGTGTCTCGGCGGGTCTTAGCTGCACGAATGCGGTTTTCTGCGCAGAGGGCTTCAGCGGCTTTGTGTGCGCAGTGGTCTTTCCGGACTTTTCCGCTTTTTCTGATTTGGCGGACTTTTCTGCTTTGTCCGATTTCTTCCCCTTTGCAGAGGACTTCGCAGGCTTTTCAGTTTCTGCGGGCTTCCGCTTTTCAATGAGGGAGTACAGGCACTGCACCGCGTCGGATATCCCGCCGAGGTGGTCTATCAGCCCTTCCCTGACCGCTTCGCTGCCTTCAAGGACGGTTCCGATGTCCATTACAAGCTCGTCCTTTTCCATCAGCAGCTCACGGAAGCGCTCCGGCTTCATGCGGCTGTTTTCGGTCACAAACCGCGTTATCCTGTCCTGCATTTTCTGGAACCACGTCATTGTCTGCGGAACTCCGAGCACCATGCCGTTCGTGCGGACCGGGTGTATCGTCATTGTAGCCGACGGAACTATAAAGCTCACGTCGGTGCTGACCGCCAGCGGTACTCCTATAGAATGCCCGCCGCCGAGCACTATCGAAACCGACGGCTTCGACATTCCCGCTATCATCTCCGCAATCGCAAGTCCCGCCTCCACATCGCCGCCGACCGTGTTCAGCACCACCATCAGCCCTTCCACCGTGCTGTCCTGCTCAATTGCTGCGAGCGCCGGTATAAGGTGTTCGTACTTCGTGGTCTTGGTCTGGGGAGGGAGAAGAAAATGTCCCTCGATCTGCCCGATTATCGACAGACAGTGTATGTTATGCGGAGCGTTGACCGTCGCTATCATTCCGTTGTCGATCATCTGCTGGTTCTGCTCCTCAGTAAACGGAGCTTCATTCCTGTTTTCATCGCACATGCTGAATTTTCCTCCTGAAACATTTTTTGTATATATTATTTCAGTTACACGTGAGATTATGCAGATATATCACATCAATAATAGTCATTGAGTGCGTACATATTTATTATAGCACAAATCTCTCTATAAATCAAATACTTTTTGGCACATTTTTTCGCCCCGGATATTTTTTCCGTACAACTCATCATATAAGCCCCCGAACAAGCATATATTGCTGTTGAAAGCAATACCTACGCACCCGTGAAGGAGGATACAATGGAAGAAATGAACAGAAAAGCTGACGCGGTGTTCATGACCGAGACCCTTTTCGACGGTCAGACCGAGCAGGGCGTTGAGCTTGACCATGTGCTGCCGGACTATTACCCGGAGATCTTCAGGATACTTAAATGCTGTCTGTCGCCGAGAGTGATCTCCGCTGCGGTATCAGGGAACAAGATAATGCTTGACGGAGTTGTGCTCATCAAAGTGCTGTACCTCGCTGAGAACAGCACCGCGCTGCACTGCGTCGAGCAGAGGTACACCTGGTCGAAAACGGTGGATATCGCTGGAAAAGCCGAGAACCTCTGCGGCGAACCCCGTATCACCGTGGTTCCCCGCACCGACTACTGCAACTGCCGCGCGGTCAGCAGCAGGAGGCTCGATATCCGCGGAGCGATCAGCTGCCGCATTACCGTCACCTGCCCTGCGAAATTCACCCTGCCCGCTCTGCCGGACGGCATGCAGGTGCTCACCCGGGAGGTAAGCTGCTGCACCGAGCCTATCTACGCCGACAAACAGCTCGCCGTCCGCGAGGACATCGAGACCGGCGCTCCCGGGATCGACTACATAATAAGCTGCGACGCCGTTCCGCGCATCGACGATCTGCGAGTTATCGCGAACAAGGCGGTAGTCAAGGGGACGGTCAGCATAAGCGCGCTCTATGGAGTTCACACCGATGAGCACAGCGGCTGCGACGAACTCGAAAAAATGACTGCGGATATCCCGGTCAGCCAGATACTGGATATGCCGGGGCTTTCCGACCAGCACTCCTGCACGCCGGAATTCATCGTCAGAAACTGCGAGCTTGTTCCCAAATCCGACAGCGGCGTTATCTCCTGCGAACTCAAGATGGAATGCCGGTGCAGCGCCGTCCAGACCTCCACCGTGGCGATTCCCTGCGACGCCTACTCGACGGAATACGAAACCGAGCTTACCACTGCCTCGCTTAAAATACCCACCGACCAGCGCCGCGCAGATTCCCAGACATCTGTGAAATCAACGGTGGCATGCGACGGCGGCGAAGTCGACTCTATCTGGGACTGCCGCGGCGAACTTTGCAGCGTGTCCTGCCGCCCTGACAGCGAAAACGGACTGCTCGTGACCGGGCAGGTCTGCATGACGGTGATTGGAAAATGCGCGGGCGGTACGCCGTTCGTCGCTGAGAAGCAGGAAGCCTTCGATCATACGATACCCGCCGCAAACGTCACCCCGGACACCTCTGTAAACTGCCGCGCTTCGGTCAGCAACACCGGATTCGCTATCCGCTCGGACGGCAGCGTTGACGTCACGGTGCAGGCTGATATCTCCGCAGAGCTTACAGACTCAAGGCAGTTCAGCGTTATCAGCAGCGCGGCGGTTCATCAGGATAAGCCGAAGGAGCGCTCCGATGAATTCGCGCTCCGAATCTGCTACACCACCGGACACGAAAGCTGCTGGGACATCGCCAAACGCTGCGGCACCACGGTCGAAGCAGTCATGGAAGAAAACGAGATCGCCGACCGCAGCGCGGAGCTTTCCGGCATGGTCGTTATCCCGATAGTTTAAGGAGCGTGAAATATGGATCACTCAATTTATTCTGACATCGCACGCAGGACTGGCGGCAACATTTATCTCGGTATCGTAGGCCCGGTGCGTTCCGGCAAATCGACATTCATCACACGGCTGATGAACACCCTGGTTATCCCGAACATCGCCGACGATTTCCAGCGTGAGC
>OHPB01001642.1_pt1 | contig 11323 bp, 9 predicted proteins | sample 1577621 | NCBI WGS metagenome assembly OHPB01 (sample SAMEA3879577, study PRJEB24766) | human gut metagenome | biome: human-associated habitat; feature: feces | place: USA | collected 1985/1987 | reverse complement strand
TCTCCAAACGGGTCACGCACCTCCTCTAAGATGGCATCATTATCCTCGCGGTTCGCACATTTTGAGATTCTCTTATACAAATCCAGCTTCACATATTCATTCTTCACATAGCTGTCTGGAATATAGGCATTGAGCGGAAGTTCTACGTTTGTCACGAACTCCTCACGCACCGTCTCACCAGACAGACGCCGGATCGCATCGTTCAACATCTGGCAATACAGATCATAACCGACTGCCTCAATATTTCCCGACTGCTCCTGTCCAAGCAGATTTCCGGCTCCACGAATCTCCAGATCCTTCATTGCTATCTTATACCCGGAGCCAAGATCTGTAAACTCCCGGATTGCTTTCAGCCGCTTCTCTGCGACTTCTTTTATCATCTTATCGCGCTTATAGAGCAGGAATGCGTAGGCACTCCGGTTGGAACGTCCAACACGTCCCCGCAGCTGATAGAGCTGTGACAGACCGAACCGGTCTGCATCATGTATAATGATCGTATTGACATTTGGGATATCCAGTCCCGTCTCAATGATCGTCGTCGATACTAGCACATCAATCTCACCCTTGATAAAACGGCGCATCATCGCTTCAAGCTCCCGCTCCGGCATCTTGCCATGTGCAAATTCAATCGTTGCATCTGGCAGCACCTGACGGAGTTGTCCCGTGATGTCCGCGATCGTCTCTACCCGGTTATACACATAATATACCTGTCCGTTTCGCGCAAGCTCCCGGTTGATTGCCTCTTTTACAAACTCCAGATCGTACTCCATAATATACGTCTGGATCGGCAGCCGGTCGACTGGCGGCTCTTCCAGCAGACTGATGTCGCGCAGTCCAACCAGACTCATATGCAGGGTTCGTGGAATTGGTGTCGCCGTGAGAGTTAACACATCCACATTTTTCTTCATCTGCTTGATCTGTTCCTTGTGCTTGACGCCGAACCGCTGTTCCTCGTCAATGATCAAAAGTCCCAGATTTTTAAATACAATATCCTTGGAAAGCAGCCGGTGTGTACCAATCACGATATCGACCATACCAGACTTCATCTGCTCCAACGTCTCTTTTACTTCCTTCGGTGTACAAAACCGGGACAGCATGCGGATATTGACCGGATAGTTCTTCATACGCTCACAGAATGTATTGTAATGCTGCTCGGCAAGAATCGTCGTCGGTACCAGATATGCTACCTGCCGGTTATCCTGCACTGCCTTAAACGCAGCGCGGATTGCAACCTCTGTCTTTCCAAATCCTACATCCCCACAGACAAGACGATCCATGATCTTGCCACTTTCCATGTCGTGTTTGGTATCGTCAATGGCTTTCTGCTGATCCAATGTCTCCTCATATGGGAACATCTCTTCAAACTCCCGCTGCCATACGGTATCCTCCGAATATTTGTAGCCCTGTGTACTCGAACGAATCGCATACAGCTCGATCAGTTCCTTTGCGATATCCTCCACATGTCCCTTGACACGTGTACGCACCTTTTCCCACTCTGGACCGCCAAGCTTGTTCAGCTTGACACGCGCGCCATCCTTGCCGGAGAGCTTACCGATGCGGTCGAGCTGCTCGACAGGCACGAACAATTTACTGCCCTTTGCATACTCGATACTGATATAGTCTTTCATGCGTCCATCGGTTTCCACCTTGTCGATACCACGGTAGATTCCGACACCATGATTTTGATGTACGACATAATCGCCAACGGAAATATCCGAAAATCCGGCAATCTTCTCGCCAGCATATTTCGGCAGCTTCTTCCGTTTTTTCAGTTCCTTCGAAGTAAATATATCGCCCTCTGCGATCACAAGCAGATGGCACTCCGGAATCTCAAACCCCGTCTCCATTCGTCCGACACTGATGCGCACCTCGCCCGGTTTGAGCGGCTGTTCCCGGTTCTCAGTAAAGTACGCCATGACATCGTTATCCTGTAAGTTCTTGGCGATACGTTTTCCTCGTGTCGCGGATGGCGACAGGATCAGAATCCGATAGTCCTTCTTCTTATATTTTTCGATATCCTTCATCAGATCCTCGAAGCTGTTGTTGTAGCTGACAAGCCCCTTTGCATCGATCTGAAATGCATACTGTTCTTTCCAAGCTGGCTGCTTCTTATACAGTTCTGAAAGCAACACTGGTGTATGGTTCACTAATCTTGCCACAACAGTCTTGGCATCATAGAGCACATTTGCCTGTGTCGGCAGAACATAACCGCCCTCCAGACGCCCTTCCATCGACATGCCAAACTGCATCGCATACGCACCGGCACGCTGGTTCACACGCTCTGGATCGTCAATGAAGATATCCGTATCTGTTGGGAAATAATCCAAAAACGACACCGTGTCGTCGTAGAAATATTCCACCATACTGTCTAATCCCATCGTGGAATTAAACTCCTTTAACTCCTCTAATACCGACTCCACCATCTTATTCAGCCGTGCGTATTGCTCCGTGTGGAACTGTTCCTTCAAAAGCTTCGCCTGTGCCTTATGCTCCTTCTCCAGCTTGGCAATCCCCTTGCTGATCCGCACATCGTCGAGCACCATCTCCGTAGATGGATAGATGACAAACTCCTCGACACGTTCCATCGAACGCTGGCTTTCCACGTCAAAGCTCCGGATACTGTCGATATCATCTCCCCACAACTCAACACGATAAGGGCACTCTTCCGTCAGGGAGAAGATGTCGATGATTCCTCCTCTGACCGAAAACTGCCCCGGTGTCTCTACGATTGAAGTTTTTTCATATCCAAGTGTTGTGAGCTTCCGTGAAAATGTATCGAGCTGCAAGGTATCTCCGACCTTGATCGTCAATATATTTTCTATGATATGCGAGATGGATGGTATTTTGTCCATCAATCCCTCGATGGTCGTAACAACGGTACATGGTCGCCCTTCTGCGATCTTCTTAAAAATCTCCAGACGCTCCTGCACGGTATTGTTACTGTGAATATCTGCGGAATAAAAGAGAGCGTCCTTCGCTGGATAATAAAAGGTCTGGCGGCTGTAAAACCGATAGTCCTCGACGATCTCCCGCGCGCGTCGCTCCTCATAGGTCACGATCAGACGAAACCGTTTCGTGTCTGACAGTGCCTCCATCAAAAGTGGGGTGATCCGGCGATCCATCCCCCATACATGGTGGATACCGCCTGATTCATCCCGGTGTTTTTTTAACTCTGCAAACCTTGGATCATCCTGAAATGCAAGTGTCAATGCCTTCATTTTCTGATCCTCTTTTCTATTATTTCTTACCCTAATTAAACTTGTTCATGGCGGAAGCCACATCGTGTGTGATCATCTCACAGACCGCTTCCCTCGCCCGGTCAGCGCTCTCCCGAATAATCGGCTGTTCCTCTTTCGAGAACCGCCCCAGCACATAATCCGCCAAATCCATCTTCGCCGGCTTTTCTCCGACACCGATCTTGATTCGTGTAAACTCCTGTGTGCCAAGCTGCGCAATGATATTCTTGATGCCATTGTGTCCACCGGCACTGCCCTTCGCACGGATGCGTAGCTTTCCGACATCCAGACTGATATCATCATAGATGACGATCAGATCTGACAGATCACATTTATAATAGTCCATCAGTTCCCGCACACTCTCGCCACTCAGATTCATATATGTCTGTGGCATGGCAAGAATGACCTTCTCACCCTCAATGATACCCTTTCCGATCAGCGCCTTATGCTTCTTCGTCTCGACCGGAATATTATATACATCACTGATATTATATATCACGGAGAACCCGACATTATGCCTTGTTCCGGCATATTCCTTCGTCGGATTTCCCAGTCCTACGATTATTTTCATCGTCTGCCTCCTAGTCCTCACGGTGACACATGATCTGTTCTGCTTCTTCGAGCTGATCGATCGTATTCACACCGCGAATCTCGTCGCAGGCATCTCCGGTAAGCGGAAGTGCCGATACTTTGAGACCGATCTTTTTGATCAGTGCAATCGTATCCGTCAGGTAATATTCTCCAGCGGCGTTATCATTGCTCAGCAGATCCAGACTTGCAGAAAGTGCCTCGGAATTAAAGATATACATACCGGAATTTACTTCCTTGCATGCCCGCTCCTCTTCGGTTGCATCCTTGTGCTCGACAATCTTCTCGAAATTGCCTGCTGCATCACGGATGATACGTCCGTACCCGGTTGCATCATCCAGAATTGCAGACAATACTGTCACGCCATTTGCTTCCTTGCGATGTTTCTCGACAAGTTCTGTCAATGTCTTTCCAGTAATCAACGGCGTGTCTCCACAGAGCACCAGTGTATCGCCCTCTGTACCAATAAAATCCTTGGCGCATTTGACAGCATGTCCAGTTCCAAGCTGTTCTTTCTGTTCTACATAATCTACGACATCATAGATCGCATCCTTGACCTCTCTGCCCTTATAGCCGACAATCACGCATACCTCACCGGCTCCTGCATCCTTGCACGCCCGAATCACATAATGCACCATCGGTCTGCCTAAGCACTTATGAATGACTTTCGGTAAATCAGAATTCATTCGTGTTCCTTTTCCTGCTGCCAAAATTACTGCTTTTAATTTGTTCATCTTTCTTCCAACCTTTTTCTATATTTAATACAAACTATCCCGTAGTTCCTTTGCTTTCGCAACTGCTTCTTCTGCATCCATTGTCTCGTATACATAAATCTCAGTTGTCATGACAGGCTCCTGTACACAGAACGTAAATGCATATGCATTGTCCTGATACACCTTGTAATACATGGCATTGTCCTCGTTGCAGCTCTTTGTATCCGCCCGCAACGCTTCCGCCCCTGCATCCGCAAGCAGAAATGTTACATAATAATTGACTGGTTCTTCTGCATCTGCGGTAGCCGTTTCCTCATACCTTGTATGCTGCGCTCCACAGGTCACATAAACATCATTGATCTCGTCCTGTGCAACGATTGTCTCTTCCTGTGAATCCGTAATATACACATTCTTATTTTGTTCCATAGAGATGGCTTTCTTCTGCATCTCGGCGATCTTCGTCCGATATCGGTATTCCACCTCCCGAATCTGATCTTCCACATAATCATACAGCTTCAGGAATTCCCGGTTTGATGGATTCAAACCTCCAGATACATGCTCGCCCGACGCCATATACAACGTCAGTTCCTTGTATTCTCCGTCCTTCAAATCCCGGCTTCCGATATTTCTTCGCATATGATACAGGTCAATCTCATCTATGATATCCTTGATCTGCTGAATTGTATCTGCCGATAACTGAACCGTCTCCTCCGGGCATGGATCACTCGGCACCCAACGATTAAAGTCATCTGCATAAATGCGGACATTTCCATTGTCACTGATCTCCGCATGCAGCGTATACATCTCATATGTCTCAACTGCCTCGCCTTTGACTGTCGATGACAACATCAGGAACATTCCATCCGCCAGTGTTGTATCCTCTTTCTTTCCGCATCCCACCAGACTGAAAAGCAGGCAGCACGCGCAGAAGAAATAGAAGGCTCTTTTCTTTATGCTCAATGTTCACACCTCAAGTTCTATTGCATAATTAGTGTAATTATAGCACATTTCTATTCGTACTGTCATTATTTTCACTGTAGTTTCACACTTCTTTTGTTGTTTTTACTTGAGAATATTGTAAAACACATAAAAATAATGTAAAACAAATTATATTTTGTTTTAGAGCTTATTTACAACAAAGAAAATACAAAAAAAGAAAAGGAGAACAAACATGGCAAAAGAAATCCCATACAAGATCTATCTTGAAGAAAACGAGATGCCAACCCAGTGGTACAATGTGCGTGCGGACATGAAGAAAAAGCCTGCACCAATTCTGAATCCGGCTACGTTACAGCCTGTGACACTGGACGAGCTGTCCCATATCTTCTGTACCGAACTTGCAAAGTCATTTGCAACCTTGCCAACCGTATAATTTATATTTACATCATTCATATCTAAAAAGAGTACATAAAAAGCTATGTGTATTTTCTGTTTTCCATTGTCTGACTATCAGCGGTCGCGCAGACATATACACATAGCTTTCTTTTTATCTGTTCAATTGCAATCTATAAGAATTTCAGTTCTTTCATCTGAAATTTATCTTTTCCGTGGTAAACCAGATACAACGCATGTATACCATCTGGAATCCGGACGTCCCCGGTGAAACATTCCCATGCATGCTCATCTTCTGCATCTGTTATGTTGATTTTCCCGCAGGCTGGTCCTTCTGGTTCCAAACGCAATTCGAAGAAATTATTTTCAGGCACCGGCATATCTACTGGTTTATGAATCAGTCTGCTCCGTGCATCGAGCCGGGCTGGTGTATCGAATCGCGCCTTATTTTCTTCTGTCTCAATTCGTCCAACAATTCCGATTCTGGTTACATTCTTAAATTCAAAATACTTGTACCCTATCAACGTTCCATGATCAATCTCGCCAATGAAACGTTCTTCTCCACTATTGGTTATATTGGGGAATTCTTCTTTATATATGCTGTTATTTCCATGCGGCATACTTCCATTCGTCAGATTGCAGGCAATCACTGCTGGATAGCTCCCCTCCGCAACAAGCGGTCCCTCATTTAATCCACAGCTTGTAACCTCCACCTGCCGAATACTTCCATCTGCTTCGATCTTTATCTTCTCTGCACACGCCTGTCTGCTATAGTCGGATTTGTGTGTGAGTCTGTGATAGAACGCATACCACTGACCATTTATTTCAATAATGCTTCCATGTGTCGTACCGGTCATATTAAGTTTCTCTTCCAATGGTCTGCCGTCCAGCCCGACATCGCCATTTGAGACAATCGTTCCTCCAAACGTAAATCCACCATCCGGCTGGTCACTTACAGCATAACAAAGTTCATGATTCTGCTTTGATGAATAGACAAAATAATATTTATCTCCAACTTTTCGCATGGAAGAAGCTTCAAAAAACGGATGTGCCTCGAATGATGTTCCTTTCACCTTATACGGAATAATATGCTTCGGCTCTTCTTTCACGGTCAGCATATCGTCCTCGAGCACCAGCATCACAGGTCCCATAATGCTGTCCGGGTATGACAGGATTTCTTCTCTTGTACGCCCAAACATCTCCATCTCCTGTTTCACATAGGCATCATTTTCCGGGAAGTCTGGCTGTTCTTCGTAATCATACTGTGTACCATAATAGAGTCTTATCACGCCATCATCATTCAGCACCGCCGGGTCAAAGCATACATACCGCATCATCGGACTTCCATCTTTATTGCGCACATGCCCTAAAAATTTATATTTTCCCGCTGGCGTATCACATACAGCCACGCTGATCGGACATGTATAACCACCCACGCCATAATCGCCGGACATCGCGTAATACAGGTAATATTTTCCATCATTTCCCTGCACAACATCCGGTGCATACATATAACAAAGCTCCGGGTAAGCAGGATCCTGATCTGCCTCATATATCACTCGTTCTTTTCTCCAATCTGTCAGATCATCTACCGGTGCCGAATACACAGTATAGTCATCCATACAGAATGTATATCCCCCCTCATGATCATGGGAACCATACAGATACACCCGGTCTCCGAACACATGTGGTTCCCCATCCGGGATATACTCATTCAAAGGTAAAAAAGGATTAAACACTTGTTTCTTTCTCATAATCTTGTCCTCCTGCTCGTTCTATTCATGCAAAGTGAGATATTATTTCCTCATGCCCTGATCTGACTATATCTTATCGTAATCTTTTTTCACTATCTACCGAATCATTGCTATTTAGTTATCAATTATTGCTATTTTTTTACGAATATTTTTGCTGTTTTTCATATTTTTCTTGATATTTTTTTCTATTTCGTTATAATTTAATAAAATCATCAACATCCAAAAGCAATTATTGATTATAGAATGGAGACAAAATATTAGCATGGCACTTAACCTGGATGGTTCTTATGAACAGATAAAATTTCACGATTATGAATCTGTGTTGTTATATAACAACACGCAATACGAAACATATGAGCCACATTGGCATGCATCCACAGAAATCATCATGCCTGTCAAAGGCGATTATACTATCATCTGCAATGGGACAAACTATTATCTGAAGGAGCGGGATATCCTGATCATTACACCTGGAACTGTTCATTCCATTCCAGCCTGTCATGGTCAACGTTATATTTTTCTGGCAGATTTCTTCCATTATATTAAATCTGACTGTTTTTCAACAATTCAGGCAGCACTCTCTCCAGTTACACTGATCAACGGGAACACACTCCCTGAAATTCATGATACATGTGCCCAACTGATTTCCTCCTGTGCAGAAGAGTATTTCGGCGAAAACCGGTTCCGTGAGACTGCGGTGTTTCATTTCCTTGTTCAGCTTTTTTTGCTGGTTGGGCGCACACTGTCTGACGAAAGTGCAGTCTTCCATGATATATCTCCTGACAAGAAAAGACATTATACCGAAGCATTTTCATCTGTATGTGAATACATCCATCAGCATTACGCAGAAAATCTATGCGTTGATACAGCGGCATCCATGACGGGATTTTCCAAGTATCATTTTCTTCGGCTTTTCAAACAATTTGCAGGCGATACCTTCTACCATTATGTAAATGCACAGCGCATTTATCATGCATGCCTGTTGCTCTCTGACCCTGAAAAAAATATAACGGAGGTCGCAATGAGCTGTGGATTCCACTCTATCTCATCGTTCCTCCGTATCTTCAAACTACAAAAAGGGTGTACCCCGACTGAATTCCGCAGAATTCATAATACAACCAATACCTCCATTACTCTGCCAGCATCAGACTGAGCTGGTACTGGAAGGAATCCAGATTGTTGTTATGCAGGTCGATTGCCTCCGCAATATCGTAGTCAACCAGAATATCGTTTTTGATCGCAACGATCCGGTTACCTCTGCCCTGTCGCAATATCTCAATTGCATACGCGCCCATCAGCGAACCATACATACGATCCTTCGCCGTTGGCTGCCCACCACGCTGGATATATCCAAGCACGGACACACGCGACTCGATGCCAGTCTCCTTCTGGATCAGATCTGCCAGCTTGCCTGCATCCGTTACACCTTCTGCCACGACAACCAGATAGCTGTTTCTGCCATCGGTGTGCCGTTTACGCAGTGCATTTATAATGTAATCGAAGTTTCCGTCCCATTTCTCCGGTAATACGATAGCATCTGCGGATGTCGCCATGCCTGCCCAGAGCGCGATATAACCGCGCTTTCTGCCCATGACCTCCACGACACTGCAACGGCCATGGGATACCGATGAATCGCGGATCTTATCGATTGCCTCCATCGCAGTATTCGCTGCTGTATCAAACCCCAGCGTATATTCGGAGCAAGCCACATCCCGGTCGATCGTGCCCGGAATACATACGATATTCACGCCCTCGTCCTTGAACTTAATCGCACCGCGCAGTGTACCATCTCCGCCGATTGCAACAACTGCATCTACGTCATGTGCCCGCAGGTTTTTTGCCGCAGTGTGTCTGTATTTCTGATCTAAAAACCGTTCGCTCCTGCTTGTAAAAAGAATCGTACCACCTTGATTGTTGATGTTTCGCACATCGTCTAATCCAAGCGGAATCGTCTCCCAGTCTATCAGCCCTTCGTAGCCGCGCAGGACTCCAACGACCTCGATACCGAGATTGTTCGCGCTGAACACAACCGCACGAACCGCGGAATTCATTCCCGGTGCATCACCACCACTTGTCAGTACCGCTATCTTCTTAATTTCACTCATTTTGTCTTATCCTCCGGATTATTTATTATCAATTGTGCAACTGATAATTGTATGTGTATTGTACAGATATTACCAATTCTACACAGACACGCTCTCGCTCGGTTCATCACGTAATGGTACTAAATTCACGCCAAACAAGTTTGCCGTTCATTAAGTACCAACGTGCTTCAACGGTCTGTTTTAGAATTGGTAATATCTGCACAATCATATACATCTACTATGTTGCACAATTATAAAATCACTTACATATTGTCTTGTAAAATGCGTCTACCTGCTGCCAGTTGCACGCAGTGTCGTCGAATGCAAAATACGACAGCTCATACGATTCGCAGTCACCCGTGATCAAAAACTGGATGATCACTTCCTTCTCGCTTCCCTTATAATACGCGTTTCCATTGAATTGTACGACCTGTTCTCCACTTTCTGCGGTAAAGGATTCCCATTTTGTATTCGTACAGTAATCATCCAAAGCTTCGCCATAGGTTTTCGTTCCATAGCTCTTCATCTCATAATCTGCCACCGGCTGTTCCCGGATATACATTACCCGCTTATCCATCAGAGAGGACTGATCCTTGCCAATATGTGCTTCTCCGACTCCGACCACGCAGAGCACCACGGTCGCTATAATCGCCAAGATCTTGCAGAACTGAAGCCCTGCCATTTCTTTACATTTAACGCAAACGCCAAAATACCGCCAACAATCGCGCCGCCGATATGTCCATAGATATCCACATTCCCGCCTGCAGAATAAATCGCATATCCAATCACGAGTGCAATAGCGATAATCATATCCTTCCGCTCGGCATTCTTCCGTCCCATAATCTGGAGGAACACTGCTGCACATATAATTCCGAAGACAGCCCCGGACGCGCCCGCGGCAAACCGTGGACTCTCCGGATGCAGCTTGTGTGCAATCTCCATCGAGAGGAATCCTGCTCCAACGCCGGAACCAAAATAGATGATTGCCATCCGCAGGGAACCAAGCCTTTGTTCTACCAGTTTACCAAACAGAAAGAGCGCCACCATATTTCCTATCAAATGCTCAAAATCCGCATGTATGAACATATAAGAGATCAAACGACGATATTCGTGGTTTATCGTGATGTACTCATAGTTAATTCCTGCAAGCTGGAATGTGTTTTCGATACCAATACACATAATCGCCGCAATCACATTCGCCACAATAATCAGGATTGTAACAATCGGAATCGTCTGCTTTGCACGCACGGGCTGAACCGGTGGCACTGTATGAACCACATACGGATCTTCATATGCATAAGGATTCTGGTTTGTATATGGATTCTGATTCTCATATTTCTGCGACGGCATGCCATAATATGGGCCTGATTTTCTCTCCTGATCCGTTTCATTATCTCTTCTTAACTGCACTTGTACATCCCCTTTCTACTTGTGCATATCTTTTGTTTCTATCACACTGCAACAATTATATTCTACCTTCCCATTCTAGGCAACCAAAACTTGCATCCCGCTTTATTTTATCTTCCGATTGGGGCTTTTTTCTTGTTACGCCATTTTTTCCCCAACCTGCTTGCAAGCAAGCTTGCAGCGATGCATGTGCTTGGCTTGTTGCTCCG
>OHPB01001632.1_pt1 | contig 11353 bp, 7 predicted proteins | sample 1577621 | NCBI WGS metagenome assembly OHPB01 (sample SAMEA3879577, study PRJEB24766) | human gut metagenome | biome: human-associated habitat; feature: feces | place: USA | collected 1985/1987 | reverse complement strand
ATTTTAATCTGGCCACTTCTTTAATGGTTGTTATGAACACAAAGGCACGGAGGCACAAAGTTTTCTAGGATAAGAGGAAAGAGAGACTTTATGTCTCCGCATCTCTGTATTCGTTTTCTTAAAATGAATCACTCGTCGCCAAACAAGGTACGCTGGCTACTATAGAGACTCCGCCCCAAATGCTTGTAGGCAAGCTCCGTCACCTCACGCCCACGGGGGGTACGTTTCAGGAAACCCTCTTTTATCAAGAACGGTTCATAGACTTCCTCTATCGTACCTGCATCTTCGCCCAAAGCAGTGGCGATGGTAGTCAATCCCACCGGACCGCCTTTGAACTTGTCGATGATGGTACAGAGTATCTTATTGTCTATCTCGTCCAGACCATACTTGTCGATATTCAGAGCCTCAAGGGCAAACTGTGCGATTTCCGTGTCAATGCTCCCCGAACCTTTCACTTGGGCAAAATCGCGTACACGCCGCAGCAATGCATTGGCAATACGCGGTGTGCCACGGCTGCGGCTCGCAATCTCGGCGGCAGCCCTTACGGAGCAAGGCACATCGAGGATGCCGGACGAACGACGGATAATGCCGCTCAACACATCATCATCGTAATATTCCAGATGCAGGTTGATACCGAAACGGGCACGCAACGGAGCTGTCAACAGACCGCTACGCGTGGTAGCTCCCACCAGCGTGAAAGGATTCAAATCAATCTGTATGCTTCGGGCAGAAGGACCTTTGTCTATCATGATGTCTATGCGGTAGTCCTCCATGGCTGAGTACAGATATTCCTCCACTACGGGGCTCAACCGGTGTATTTCGTCGATGAAAAGTACATCATTGGGCTCCAGGCTGGTAAGCACTCCCGCCAAATCCCCCGGCTTGTCAAGTACCGGACCGGAAGTTATCTTGAAACCTACGCCCAGTTCGTTGGCTATGATATTGCTGAGTGTTGTTTTTCCCAATCCGGGAGGGCCGTGAAGCAACACATGGTCCAGCGCCTCGCCACGCAGGCGGGCAGCTTTCACAAATATGCGCAGATTGTCCACCACCTTGTCCTGCCCGCTGAAATCCTCAAAATTCAACGGACGGAGAGCGTTCTCGAAATCACGTTCTCGGCTGGTGACGGGCTGCTGGTTGCGTATATCAAAATCTTCTTGTTCCATTCCAGATTCCTTTGTTTTCTGCAAAATAACTAATTTATTTTGAGATAAGCGATAGAAGTTAGTTTTTTCATGGCTATCTCTCCTACCCAAAAAAAACTGCATGAAAGAAAACTCATTCATACAGTTCTTAAAATCATCCATAAGCTAATCTTGCTTACCTTACCCTATGCAATACTATGTTACATATTAATACCTATTTATTGTTTTTGATATGGTTCCTAATCAGCATAGTATTTCACAATCATTTCTTGCCTTTCGAATAAACGATATAATCCCAAGACTTCAACAAAGCATTAGCACCATCTTTTATGACTTCTACCTTTACTTGATGTTTACCCTCAGGCAGCTGATATTTCCAAAATATATCTAACCGCCGATCATGGAAGTAAGTCGGAAATGCAGCAGCCTTCTCGACCAACTCCCCATCAAGATACAGATTAACTTTCAGTACTGCATCCGGCCGATTCATGTCCCTACGAATAGCCTCCCCACGGAGTACAAATCCCGTACCCTCAAATTCAAAAGTCAGTATATCTATATCGTGTTTAGACAATTCAACCTTAGCCGTGGGATACATATCTGTAAAACTCTGCTCCAAACGTACAGTCTCGGGCCTCTGTACGGCAATTGTCACATTCTCCTTTTCCACTTTTCCTCCATTCCTGCGAATCATCTCCAAAGCATGTTTATTGCTGATAGTGTAAATCTGATCCAAACAGAGTAACGTATACTTGAAATTCTTGCCTTCCGCCCCTCTCAAACCTTTCATCCAATATTCAGGGATAGCATCATAGCCTATCATTGTGCCTAATATCCCTCCTGCAGAAGACGGATTACAATCTGAATCCTGACCTGCCCGCGTTGATATTTCCATTGTCTTAGTGAAATCACCATTGCCATACAATAATCCTAAAACGATGTAAGCGGCATTAATTTTAGCATCAATATCTAATGGATGAAATACTCCATCCGGACAACCGATCTCTTCCGCATGATGTTTCTGAATTTCGAACCAAGTACGTTTCCAATCATCAGGATACATTTTATACCACTCTATCACATCTGCAATACATTTATAGAAACCACTTTCCTCCGGAATCGTCTTTAAAGCCTCAGTAACAATAAACTGGATATCATCAGACACAAAAGCAAGACTATACATGGCACCGACATAAACACCACCATACCAGCCATCGCCATAACACATAAGATGCCCCACCTTATCACTGATTTGAGAAGCTGAATTAGGCATACCCGGATTCATCAGTCCGGCAAAATCTGCTTCAATCTGATAATCAATGTCATCGGCATGTGGGTTATTCAGCCAATGTCCAGGATTGTCCACTCCATGAGCTATATTATACCTCGCAGCCTGATTGGCATGCCATAAATTATAGTCTGCCGTAGCAAAAGCTACAGCAAAATCTTTCACCGAAGCATCCAGCCCTTTTTTCTCCAATACATCTACAAAAGTGAGGTCCATGTAAATGTCATCATATAAATCAGGCCAGGAATCCATCAATCTTTGCACATAACCTTCCCCCCAAGGAATCGTCTGATAATCCTGAATAAAAGTTCCTTGATACCTAAATTCCGTATAACTACCGAAGCTAACCCCGATAGTCTGGCCGGCCCAACCTCCCTTTATCTTATTCTCTAATTGAACCTTACTCATCGTCACTGATGAAGGCAATTTTGAAGCTGCATTACCCATTACAGTCCCCAGCAGCACGCATATACATATTCCAAAGATTCTAAGTTCTTTCATAATTAATTTTTTAATTTATATTTCAATATACCACCCTATTTATACCCCTCATTTTGTTCCAATTTATTATTAGCTTGTATCTCTGACAAAGGAATAGGAAATAAGTTTAAATAAGTTTCTTTAGAAGGTTCGTGAAAAGTCCATTCTCCTTTTGTATAATTATTATCAAAACGTATCAATTGGCTACGCCTCAAACCTTCCAAAGCAAATTCCCGGCCCCATTCATCCAATAAAATTCCAAAACGTACAGGAACACCATTTACATTAGTTGTTTTCAACAAATCAGCTCCAGAGAGTTTGTTGTCACCGTCAAAAGCACGTTTCCGTACTTCATTGACTAACTGTGCCGCTTCTTCCGCATTGCCATTTGTACGTAAAATACACTCAGCTTTCATCAAGTAAACCTCTGCATAACGCATAGCCACCCAATCATTATCCAACGCACGCGAGGTTCCCATTTTAATTTCATACTTACCGCAACGGTAACCTTCAGCCTCTCCTCCATTTTCAAGATTGCTGACTTCCTTTGTATAAATCAAGGGTTTTCCTTCCCAACCAGGAACAAGTCCAGTGCAATATAAGATAGACCCGTCACTGCCATACTGCTGCCCCATTCTCCAGGTTTTCGGTAAACGCTTATCGCCTTCCTCATAAGTATCTATAAAAGTAGGAACAGCACACACCCCATTATCCAACCATGTCTGCAAATTAAAGGTTTTTACATTTGAAGGATGAAGAGTTTTCTGCAAAGCCATGTAAATGGTACTTCCAGTCTTCACCTCATCTGCCGGATAAGCAAATATAATCTCTTGGGAGCCTTCATTCTGGGCATAGAAAGGTGCACTATAATCATTCTCCAAGGCATATTTATTGGAGTTCATTATTTCTGTACAAAGTGCCATGCATTCCGTATACATATTCTTCCCTATCCATGACTCTGCATTCAAATAAAGACGTGCCAGTAACATCTTGGCATTCCATTTATTGAATCTGCCATAGTAAGTCTTTGTATCGTCACTCAGCTTATCAACATTATTTTTTATACTATTCTCTATAAATGCAAACACCTCTTCGCGGCTACTGGTTTCCGGCAAGAAACCTTCCGGAACATCAAACCGGTCTACAATAGGTACATTACCGAAAGCCTCACATAGTATGTAATACCAATAAGCACGGGCTACCTCCAACTCAGCTATTACACTTTCCTTACCAGTAACTTCGAAATCCAAATTGTCAAGCTGATAAATTACCCGATTACAATTACTGATTCCTCCGTAGGCCTGTCCCCAAAGATCTGAGAAATGGGGATCTTCCGGTTTCCATGTATGCTTATGCAGACGTATATAGATTCCTCCGTCAAACCAAGCTGCTCGCGGTGTTACGGCCACATCAGTCGTTTCTTCAAAGTCCCACCACTTACGCCATTCCAGAAGTCCTCTATAATCCGTATATACCGGTGTAATGGCAGCAATGATATCTTTTTCATTTTTATAGAAGTTGTTGTCTACCAACCTATCATAGATTTTCTCATCAAGATTTGTGCAAGAACCAGCCATTGCCCCCAACCCCATCAGGAACAATATATATAAACTATATTTTTTCATCATTCTTCATTTTAAAATTTAACAATAGCACCGACCGTATACGAACGGACTGTAGGATACAGCTCCTTACGCTCAACTCCAGGATCTAAACCCTTAATACTGACTTCAGGATCCAGTCCATCATAACCAGTGATAGTAAGCAGATTATGTCCCGTCACATATAACCGCACACTTCTCAAATATTTATTATTCAGATTAAGAGTATAACCCAATGTAACATTGTCTAACTTCACATAGTCTCCCTTCTCAACATAATAGCTATGGTACATATGAGAATCAAAAACATAAGACTGGCTCCCGAAAGGTTTTTTCAATACAGATTTCGGCAAATTACCTTCACTAATACGCTTCATCGTTTCCCAATGCATTCTATACTCATTCAATACTTCAAAGCCGAAAGCTCCTCTCAAAGATATTCCCAAATCAAACTTTTTATATAAAAGTGTTGTGTTCAAACCTGCATACATACTTGGCAAACCATTACCGATCACTTGTTTGTCTTCCTGTCCGGCTTCACTGGCCAATTTAGGATTACCATCAGCACCTTCCACCAACCATAATCCATCATCGGTAAGTCCTACTGCTTTCCAACCGTAAAAATTTCCTATCGGTTCACCCTCCTTTACAATATGCGTCGTCTGCTGAATACCTGAACTAGTCCACCCCGTATACCAATAATCTCTTTGATACTTGTCATTGGAAAGAGATAAAAGTTTGTTGACATTATAAGAGAAATTACCTCCCAGTCTCCAAGTAAAATCCTTTGTCCGGATAACCTCTCCATCCAATGCTACTTCAATTCCCCTATTTCTTATCTTGCCTACATTAGCCCACATCGTACTAATGAAGTTAGGTGGCACAGGAACTTGATATTCAGACAATAAATCTGAAGTTGTCCGCTGATAAAGATCAATTGTACCATTCAATCTTCTACTCAAAAGAGAAAAATCAATACCTAAGTTCCATTCCGATTTTGTTTCCCATTTCAAATCTGGATTAGGATTAGAGGCCGGTACTACTCCTTGTGTCCATTGCCCGTTCATCTGGCCTACACCAGAATAGTTCAATAAAACCAGCGACTGATAAGAATCTGACAATTCTGTTCCCGTCACACCAAATCCAACTCTCAACTTCAAGTCATCTACGAAACCGATATTTTTCATGAAGCTCTCTTCGCTAATTCTCCAACCGGCTGAAATAGCAGGAAACCAGCCCCATTTATGATTCACGCCAAATTTTGAAGACCCTTCACGTCTCAAACTTCCCATCAGCATGTACTTGTTATCATAGTTATAGGTAAGTCTACCAAAGAAAGAGATCAGCTTATTGCCATTTTTATAGCTACTGATTGTCGATTTACCATCTTTTGTAGACTGGGCTGTACCAATATTCCAAGGGCCAAATATATCAGTAGGGAAATCCATAGCATACATCTGGCTGCCTTGTCTTTCAAAATCTTGATAGCTATATCCCACCAATCCCGAGAACTCATGCTTTCCTATCGTCTTAAAATAATCTGCTGTCAGTTCCAGAGTCCGATCCATACTGCCGGCTGCCCATTTGGTTACTTCAGCGTTTTTATTTTCAATAGTGGTAGTAAAATAGTTGAAAGTATTCCATTTGTCCCTCATGGAGTCATATCGCTGCATGGCCGCCATCGCACTCAGATTCAACCCTTCAATGGGTGAAAAAGTAATTTTCCCACTCGCTAGAAGTTGATTCCATTTTTCCTGGTCTGTTTCCTCATTCAGAAGAGCTACCGGATTATAGGGCTTATAAGAAGTTCCATATTCTTTATAGGAGCCGTCTTCATTATAAACCGGACGCGTCGGATTCATCAAGCAAGCCTGCAAATAAGCATTATACCAAGTAACGTCCTGCTTTATGGTCGAATTGTTGACATTCAACTGTATTTTCAATTTGTCATCCATCATCGAATGATTCAATCCAATCTTGAATGTCAAAGCTTCCTTGCCTGTATTCAACAAGATACCATCCTGCTTTCTATAGGTTATCGAAGCAATATAGTTTGTCTTTTCAGTTCCTCCACGCAAAGACAAATTATGAGTATGATTTACGGGATTACGGGTAATTGCATCAATCCAATTGACATCAGCACCTTCATCACTGATATTATCCTTAAACAAAGGGTCCTGTGCTAGTCTTCTGTAATCAGATGCTGTCAGTACATCCGTCTGCTTTTGTATAGACTCGAATGCTACATATCCATGGTATTCCAAAGACGCTTTGCCTTGCTTTGCTTTTTTGTAGTAATGATTATCACACCATTTGTTCCTCTAGTTCCATAAATAGCCGCAGCCGATCCATCCTTCAGTACATCAATGGTTTCCACATCCTCGGGAGCAATGGAATTCAGACTTCCTCCGGGAATGCCGTCAATAACAATCAAAGGGGCTGATGACGCAGAAATCGTGGATACACCACGAATATTGATTTCCACTCCTGCTGTCGGGTCTCCCGATGGGCTTGCCATTTGCAAACCAGCAACCTTGCCTTGCAACAACTGGGTAGCATCTTTTACAACTCCTTGAATAAAGTCTTCAGACTTCACATTCGTAATGGCACTTGTAATTTCCCCCTTCTTCATAGAGCCATACCCAATAACTACCACATCATTTAGAAGATTAGAACTTTCGGTCAACTGGACGTTAATGCTTGTTTTCTCGCCCACAATCATTTCTACGGTATTATAACCGATGTATGAGATGACCAACACATCTTTTGGAGAAGAAACCGTTATGGAGAACTTACCTTCAACATCAGAAATCACACCAGTAGTCTGGCCTTTAACAAGAATATTAGCACCAATAACAGGTACACCCTCAACATCTGTCACCAATCCGTTTAAGGTTCTTTTTCCTCCGGAAGCATACATACATACTGATATTCCCATCAAACACAGTAGAAAGAAATACCGCCACCATTTTACACTTTTCTGTTTCATATTATTTTAATAAAGTTAATAAAGCCAATTTATATTCAAATCATCGGAGAGATCAGTTACCTCCCGAAAATATAATAAGTGAAAGCCCTAAAATAAAGAAGACAAACATTATTGCCAGAAGTCTATTCGTTCCGCGCGGACTTCCTGCAAACTCTTTCCAAATAAACACTCCCCATAAAGCAGCAATCATAGGAGCTCCCTGCCCTAGTGCATATGAAATAGCAGTACCTGCCTTTTCAGCAGCAATATAGCTCAAAGCCGTTCCCAGCCCCCAGATGCATCCACCTAAGATACCAACCAAATGTGTTTCTATTTTTCCCGCAAAATATTCCTTATAAGTAACAGATACTCCCACAAAAGGGTGTTTCATCACCAAAGTATTGAATATAAAATTACTGAAAAAGATTCCGACAGCAAAGATGAAAAATGCTGTATAAGGAGTAGCCATCCCAGGTGTGGGAGAAATAAAATTATTCAAATCCATGGCAGAAGCAACAAAACGGTAAAAGAAGGACATCAATACACCGGCAATCGTTGCTAAAACAATCCCTTTCCTGCTCCCAATAGTACCACTATTCTGCTTCTTACCTGCAGCCATTCCATTACAGACAATGGCAACCACCACAAGAAGAACCCCCACAAATAACCATAGCGGATTACCTTTCGGAGCACTAAAGTAATTGATAAAAACTCCCAGGACCAATGCCAGCCCAACACCCAACGGAAAAGCTACCGCCATTCCCGCCATGGAAACTGAAGCGGATAAAAGAATATTAGAAGCATTGAAAATCACACCTCCTACAAATGCACTGACCATATTTTCCGTACTGACTTGACGAATGTCCTCAAGAAAACTTCTTCCTTGACTTCCGAAACTCCCTAAGCTGAATACCAAAAGAAGTGCAAACAGCAGAATGCCTATGGTATAATCCCAATAATAGAGCTCATAACGCCAACTCTTTCCCGCCAATTTCTGGGTATTTCCCCAAGAGCCCCAGCAAATCATTGTGACAAAGCAGAAAAGAACGGCTAACGTATAACTGCTGACAATAAACATAGTACAAAATATTAAAGATTAAACGATAAAGATATTTCCCTCTCAAGTCTGAAACGTCCGACTTCTTCAAGTGTAGGAATAGATGGCTGAGCACCCATCCGGGTAACTGCGATTGCAGCTGCAACATTAGCAAATTCCAATGCTTCCCTATCCAAACCTCTCTGCGAACAAGCCACGGCTAAGGCACCACAAAAGGTATCACCTGCAGCAGTTGTGTCAACAGCATTTACTTTATAACCAGAAATACGGACAGTTTCTTTTTTATTCTTCATATATACCCCACAGCTACCCAACGTAATAATAACATTACGTGCTCCTGATTCCATTAATGCAGTAGCTATCTCATCAAGATTATCTCCCGTATAACTCATATCGGAAATAAAGGAAGCTTCCACTTCATTCACTACCAACAAATCAACGGAATTCATCAATTCCCTATCAATTGGGCAAGCAGGAGCAGGATTAAGTAAAACTTTCTTCCCTCTCTCATTAGCCAATAAAGCCACTTTCTTCACCGTTTCATAAGGAATCTCAGCCTGCATCACAATCATATCCGCCTCATCAATGACTTTTTCGAAACGTATCACCGCATCTGGCAGTAAAGAATAATTAGCTCCAGGAGCTACTGCAATACAATTTTCGCCACTATCAGCCACAAAGATGAGGGCAGTACCCGTAGGATGGCATTCATCATCCACGATGTAATCCGTAATGATACCTTCTTTCTCGAACTGTTTTTTCAGAATATCCGCATACATATCATTTCCCAAAGAAGTGATAAACGTGACAGAAGCTCCGAGCCGTGCTGCCGCAACAGCTTGATTTGCCCCCTTTCCTCCCAGTAACTGCATGAAACAAGCGTCTCCGACTGTTTCGCCCGGTGCAGGAAGATGGCTGACTTGTGCAACCATATCTATGTTTGAACTTCCAATAACTACAATTTTCATTTTTATCAGATTTATAAATATAACTCAGGTTGGTTTATCTCATAAAGCTATCTCCCGTTTATAAGGAATGGCACTCTGTGCACCCATACGTGTCACTGCAAGAGCTGCCGCAGCATTGGCAAATTCCACCGATTCTGTCAGCGTATGGTTCTCGGACAAATAGACACTAAACGCTCCGCAAAACACATCTCCAGCACCAGTAGTATCAATTGTTTCTACTTCCTTTGCAGGAATCATAGTATATTCTTCCTTTTCCTTTACATAAGCGCCATCTTTTCCTAATGTAATGACGACATTCTCTATTCCTTTCTCACCTATAGCTTTCGCTGCACGCCAAGCACTTTCCTCATCTATCACCTTGATGCCCGACAGCATTTCAGCCTCAATCCGATTTGGAAGTATGGTATGCACACAACTCAAAAATGAATTACTCAGAACAGAAGCCGGGGCAGGATTCAAAATCACCTTCTTTCCATAACTTTTGGCAATAGTAGCAGCATATTCTACAGTTTCAATGGGTACTTCCAATTGCATCAGTATAATATCAGCCTCCTCCAATTTACTTTTTGCTTTATCTATATCTTCGGTCGATAAGGAACGACTCGCTCCTGGTGCAACAATGATGCTATTTTCTCCGTAAGAATCTACAGAAATTAGAGCAACTCCCGAAGGACTCTTTTGGTCCGTAAAGATGAACTCTGTATTTATTTTTTCAGAACGGTATATCTCCAAAGCTTGCAACCCGAACAAATCATAGCCAATCTTTGAAATTAATGTAACCTCAGCACCTAATCGGGCGGCTGCAATGGCTTGATTGGCCAGGATTCATATAAAAGGTTCCTCCCAATACAGTCTCTCCTGGAACTGGTAAACGTCCAGCCTTTACCACCATATCCGTATTACAACTTCCGATGACTACAATCTTTGGTTTATAAATAAAAGATTCTCTCTCCATAATATTAAAAATTAAGATTATGCAAATGAAATAAATAATAAGAGGGAAAACTTTACACTATTAATTCATTTATATAATTACAAACTATATATATCTTTCTATAAATAGATATAAAACAGATTTTATGGGTATTCTTATCCCATATTTATATAATTACAAGAGAGAAAAAGAGAACTATAAGTGAAGGTATTTTATGGCAGCACTCTGCCACTTATTCTATTTTTGAAGCAGTTCTTTCATATGCATATGCCGTTTCAGTACATCAGACAAGTTTTCCTTCAATATCTTGGCTTCTATCCACGCAGTAAGGTCACAAAGATGCAATAACTGATTCTCATATTTATCATCATACAAAGCCTGCACTTCAGGAAGAAGTTTCTCCCAAAAAGCTTCGCGATCTTTTCTCAAAACTGGAAGATGCTGCTGGTTCAGAAACCACAGAATGATATGCTCCGTTTTGAAAGTATGCTCTTTGGGAGAAGAAAGGCTACGATTGATAGAACGTGATTCATGATATACAAACTCATATTCATGCATTTCATAATAAACTATAAGGCGCACTAGCCGGATAGTCCTCATCAGAGGTTGATACTTTATATTATGATCAATAATGGCATTGCTTATGTATTTCTTTGCTGCTTTGTAATTCTGATTACCTATATGTACAAGTGCAGTATAGAGTAGCAATTCACTTTTACGCACCGGGCTCAACCACGCTTCCTTATCATAAAGTGACTTCTGATAATATGCCATCAGTTTTGTACAATCCAGAAAATCTCCATTATCTAAATAAGGAAACAGTTCATACTGAAAGAGAAGGCAAATGGCGTTCACCTGAAATTCAAATGAAGAAGCATCCGAGATAAGCTTTTTCAACTTGTCCAGGAAGTA
>OHPB01001620.1_pt1 | contig 11379 bp, 10 predicted proteins | sample 1577621 | NCBI WGS metagenome assembly OHPB01 (sample SAMEA3879577, study PRJEB24766) | human gut metagenome | biome: human-associated habitat; feature: feces | place: USA | collected 1985/1987 | reverse complement strand
AATTCATTTTATATATTAAATAATATTTTTCAATTTTTAAATATAAAAAATAAACATAATTATCAAATTTTTAATATATTTTTTTTAATTATTGAACCACTTTTTTATATTGAAAAAATTGTATCAATGTCACAGTTAATTCAGTATGTTTTATTCTTGCCAAGAAAAAAAAAAATACGTACAATTTTAAATTTATTAGGTGAAACAAGTAAAAAAATAACACCTACAAAATTTCAAACATTAAGTCAAATTTTAAGTGGTGAAATTTATAACTCATTATTTAAAACAAGTTTTATTTATGCTACTTATAAATTACAAAATGAAAATTTTTTAAAATTAAAAAATAATTCTCATTATAGATGGTTTTAATTTTTTAACTTAAGAGTATAATTTAATGGTAAAATATTGATCTCCAAAATCAACATTAAGGGTTCAATTCCCTTTTCTCTTGATTTAATAAAAATGGCAACCTTAACTCAAGTCATTACATTTCGATTAAACCCACAAACCTTTGCAAAAAAAAAAATTTCTGCACTTTGTCAAAATCCTCAGAAAAAAGGAATTTGTTTAAATATTTTAATACGAAATCCAAAAAAACCTAATTCAGCACGTCGAAAAGTTGCTAAAGTGAAATTACGTAATAATTATATTATTACAAGTTATATTCCAGGTATAGGTCATAATTTACAGGAACATTCAATTGTTCTAGTTCAAGGTGGTAAACGAAAAGATTTACCCGGTGTTCATTATAAAATTATACGTGGGGTTTATGATTGTTCTGGTGTTTTGACACAAAAAAATTCACGTTCAAAATATGGAATGAAAAAAAAAAGTCTTTAATAGTTCAAAGGTGGAACGCATGACTGTTAATCATGAAGTTATAGGTTCGAGTCCTATTTAAAGAGTTTTTTCAATTATAATAACAAAGAATGTAAAACTCGCGCTCTTTTTTGAAAATCGAATGTTAAAATTCTTATATTAATTAAAAATATCATTTTAATGAGAATCATAGTTAAATTATAATTGAAAATTTTGTTTATTTGGTGGAATTTGGTAGACACGATAGACTTAAAATCTATTTCATTTAATGAGTACAAGTTCAAGTCTTGTAATAAACAAAAAAAGTATTAAAAAGGTTTATAATTCAATTGGTTAGAATGTGCTGCTCATAACTGTGAAGTTATAGGTTCGAGTCCTATTAAACCTAAAATTTAGTTGGAATAATAGTTTTAATGGTTAAAATACTAGATTGTCATTCTAGAAGATACAGGTTCGAATCCTGTTTATTTCGTTTCGATATTAAAATATAAAAATGTTTTTTAATGATTTATATGCGTTATTTGTATTTTTTATTTGTGCAATTGTTATTTCTTATGTTGCATTTTTAATTTCTTATATATTTGGTGTACGAGCAGATGATTCGAATAAATTAGCTTCATATGAATGTGGATTTACTCCTTTTGATGATGCTCGCAATACATTTGAAATTCATTTCTATTTAGTTGCTATTTTATTTTTAATGTTTGATTTAGAAATTTCATTTTTGTTTCCATGGGCTGTTTCGTTATCCACATTATCTTTTGTTGGTTACTTTGCTATGGTTATTTTTTTTATTCTTTTAACATTAGGATTTATTTACGAATATAAAAAAGGTGCATTAGAATGGGAATAAAAATAAATTTTAGATGAGATAGTTAAATTGGTATAACAGTAGAATCATAATCTATTATCCATAGGTTCGAATCCTATTCTCATTAAAAAAGATATTTCAGAATGTAACGTCAATGGTTAACGTCTTTGTCTTGGGCACAAATGTAGTATGTTCGATTCATACCTTTCTGATTTTAGTTTAATAATAATGTCTAATTTTTTTTTTAATTTTTTTGCAAGTATTCTTATAATTTCTGTTTTTATGACCATATCGGTCAATAATGCTGTTTATGCAGTATTATTTTTAATTTTAGCTTTTTTTAGTACTATGTGTATTTTATTTTTATTAAATATTGATTATTTAGCATTATTATTTATTTTAATTTATGTTGGTGCAATTACAATTTTATTTCTTTTTGTAGTGATGATGCTTAAAATAAAAATAAATGATAAAAATACAACAAAATTTCTTTCATTTATTAATATTATTATAAGTTGTTTAATAATTTATAACGTACTTTGTAATGTTCAAATTTTAAATATATTTTTACCAACAACAACAACAGCACTTGAAACATTAACATATCAAAATTGGTTTTCGAAACTTTATTATGTTGATAATATAAAAATGTTAGGTCAAGTATTATTTACGACTTATTATTTTTATTTTATATTAGCTGGATTTGTATTATTAGTAGGTATGATCAGTGCTATTCTTTTAAGTAAAGAATCAAATCGAACAATACGTCGTTATCAATTAGTTTATCAACAATTATCTCGTGAAGTTTCAAATGCTGTATTTTTAGTTCATTAAATTTTATTTTTTTTTTATAAAAAATAAAATTAATTAGATAATAGTGAGAAAATTTTTATGATTTATAATGAAATATCTATTTTATTAGATATTTAAATAATTAAGAGTTTGATCCTAGCTCCGAATGAATGCTAGTAGTATGCTTGAACACATGCTAGTTAATATTAAATTTTTGATAATTAGTTATAATTTTTAGAAATTTAATATAGCGTAAAGGTGAGGAAAAAATTATACTCTCTAGAAATGGCTGTAAAAATTTAATTTAATCAGTAATAATTAATAAAGGAAAATAGAGAAAATTTATTTTCTGTTTTTGGATGTATAATTTTTTAAGATTAAATAGTTGGTGAGGTAAAAGCTTACCAAGTTTTAGATCTTTAGTTGATTTGTGAGAATGACCAACCACATCGAGATTGAAAGAAAGCTCGAACTTAAATTAAGGCAGCAGTGGGGAATATTGGACAATGAACGAAAGTTTGATCCAGCAATACTACATAAGTGATGAAGGCTTTATCGCTGTAAAACTTAGAATTTAATAAAATAATGATTATTAAAAGATTAGTTCTGACAAACTCTGTGCCAGCAGTCGCGGTAATACAGAGGGAACAAGCATTATTCGTCTTTACTGGGCGTAAAGTGTCTTAAGGTGATTTTTATTAATTAAATATTAAATATTAAAGCTTAACTTTAATATATATTTAATATTGAAAAATTTGAGTATCAAAGATGATTATAGAATTTTTAATGTAGGGGTAAAATCCGTTGATATTAGAAAGAATACCTTTTGGTGGAGACAATAATCAAGTTGATTACTGACATTGATAGACGAAAGCATGGGTAGCAAACAGGATTTGGTACCCTGGTAGTCCATGCTGTAAACAATAAATATTAAATATTTGATCTGGTTAAACATATAATTTTATATGGGAAGAAAATCATTTTAGATTTTAACATCAAATATTAAAAGTTAACACGTTAAATATTTCGCCTGGGGAGTAAAACCGCAAGGTTGAAACTCAAAGGAATTGACGGGAGCTTATACTTACGGTGGAGCATGTGGTTTAATCCGATAGTCCGCGTGGAATCTTACCAATTTTTGACAGTTATTTAGTTTTGATTAAATAAACAGGTGTTGCATGGTCGTTGTCAGCTTATGTTTTGAAATTTTATAAGTATAACCCTTAATTTAATTTACTAATATTTAGAAAAATTTTTAAACTAAAAATTACTAAGTAAGTACTATTAAATTAGAAATATAAAAGTTTTTTTATATTTTATGAGGATGAAAATAGATCGTTATGACCCTTATAAATTGGGCTACACATGTGCTACAATATTTTATACAAAAAGTTGCAATTATGAGAATAAGAGCAAATCTTATAAAATAAAATTAAATACGGATTATAGATTGAAACTTATCTATATGAAGTTGGAATCGTAAGTAATCGTAAATTAGTATGTTACGGTGAATCATAGTACTTGAGCTCTGTACACACCGCCCGTCACATTAAAGAAGTAATTTTCGATTGAAATTTTGATTTATTTTTAAATATTCTAAATATAATTTTTATTTAGTTATTTTTCTATAAATTTTAATTAAATTATAAATTATAATTTTAATGAAGTCGTAACAAGGTAACCGTATGGGAACATGCGGTTGGAATTTATTAGAATTCATTTTTTTTATATTTTATGAATAAGTTAATTATATAAAAATTGTTTCAAAGTGTATGGTTACTAGCAAGTTTCATGAATTTGTTATTTAGGTTCAATTCCTAACTTTGAAAATTTTTTATAAATATATATATAAGCATTAGATGGATACCTTGATATTTATTAATTTATATGGACGTTATTTATTTACGAAAATATTTATTGAATTTTATATTATGAAATAAATGTTTCCAATGAGAAAACTTTTTCTGAATGAAATTAAGTTAAAAATTAGTGAATTGAAACATCTTAGTAACTAAGTAAAAAAATCAAACGAGAGTCTGTGAGTAGTGGCGAACGAAAATGGATAAGGGTTTAAATTAAACAATTATTAAAATTTATAAATTAACATAGATGGTTTATAATTCCAGTATAAGTTTAATTTTGTTTAATTTTAGAGTAAAACGAAATAGGTGTAATTTTGTTTGAAGATAAGGGAACCATCCTTTAAGCCTAAATAAAATAAATAATCGATAGTGAACAAGTACTGTGAAGGAAAGGTGAAATAGAATTTACGAAATTGAAATAGAACTTGAAATCTAATGCTTTTAGCAATTGGAGCTTTAATTGAAAAGTGACAATGTACCTTTTGTATAATGGACCAGTAAGTTTATTTATATAGCAAGTTTAAATTGTTAAATGGAAACGTAGTGAAAGCGAATTTGAAAAGAATTATTTTTAGTTATATAAATAAGACCCGAAACCAAGTGATCTAATTATGAACAAGTTGAAAAAATATTAAATTATTTTTGAGGACTGAACCCGTGTCTGTTGCATAAGATTGGGATGATTTGTGATTAGGGGTGAAAGGCTAATCAAACTTGGAGATAGCTGGTTTTCTGTGAAATCTATTTACGTAAAGTATTAAAATTATTTTTTTGGGGTAGAGATATCGATAAAAGAGGGTTGCCTATAAAGCTTTACTAATTTTAAGGAAACTTCGAATACGAAAAAATATTTTAATAAACGGACTTATAATGCTAAGGTTGTAAGTCGAGAGGGAAACAGCCCAGATTGTTTATTAAGGTCTTTAAATTTTTTCTTATAAAAAATAAGATATTAAATGAATATAACTAAGAGTTAGGTTCAGAAGCAGCCATTCTTTAAAGAAAGCGTAAAAGCTCATTAGTTTAATTTAGTATTTTTTACGATGTATAGAGATTTAAAAGAAAAATACCGAAATAGCAAATTAAATTTTATTTTAAAAATTTAATAGTAACAGAACGTTCTGTATGCAAAAAGATAAATTGAAAAATTTATTAATGTATCAGAAGTGATAATACTGGTATGAGTAATATAAATAATATTAAATAGGTAATTAAATATTATCGTCGAAAATTTAAGGTTTTTAATTTATAATTGTTAAACAAAATTAAGTAATACGGTTTCTAAAAATTTAAGTGAAAACTTAGTTTGATGAATATTATATTCAGAAACTTTTAAATTTATAGTTAATACAAAATTATATTTAAAATTCAAAATATCTGGATTAGAAAACCGTACTTAAAACCAACAATGGTAAATGGGTAGAGTATACTAAGACGAAAAAGTGAATCATAGTGAAGGAACTCGGCAAATTAACCTTGTAACTTCGGAATAAAAGGTTTTTATTAAGTGTATTTTAATTAATAAAAAAATAGAAAAGGGGGTAGCGACTGTTTAATAAAAACACAGGACTTTGCAAAATTGTAAAATGATGTATAAGGTCTGACACCTGCCAGGAACTGTGTAGTTAAAATTGGAGAGAATTTATTTTCAATCTAAGCAGCAGTAATCGGCGGCCATAACTCTGATGGTCCTAAGGTAGCGAAATTCCTTGTCAACTAATTATTGACGTGCATGAATGGTGTAACGACTTCCCCACTGTCTCCACTATGAGCTTTGTGAAATTGAAATATTTGTGAAGATGCGAATTATATATGGTTAGACGGAAAGACCCCGTGCACCTTTACTACATTTTTTAATTGATTATTTTTATAAAAGTGTGTAGCATAAGTGGGAGTTTAAATTCAGTTTTAAATAATAATGAAATACCACTCGTTTTATAATTAATAGCTAATTTATTAAAAAATAATAAAGACATATTAAAGATTGGTAGTTTAACTGGGGTGGTTTTCTCCAAAAAAGTAACGGAGAAATATAAAGGTAAATTAATAGTTATTGTTGTGATAATTATTTATGTGTAATGGCTTAAATTTGCTTGACTGTAAGATTGACAAATCAAACAGAAACGAAAGTTGATCATAGTGACCCGGTAATTCTTTATGGAAAGGTTATCGATCAATGGATAAAAGGTACGCCGGGGATAACAGGCTTATAATTCTCTAGAGTTCATATCGACGGAATTGTTTGGCACCTCGATGTCGGCTCATCACATCCTAGAGCTGAAGAAGGTTCTAAGGGTTTGGCTGTTCGCCAATTAAAGTGGTACGTGAGCTGGGTTTAAAACGTCGTGAGACAGTTTTGTCCCTATCTGCCATATACAAACGAAAAAATTAAATTAATAATTCTAGTACGAGAGGACCGAATTAGATTGATCAATGGTATATAAATTATTTCTTTTTGAAGTATTGTTTAGTAGCTAAATCAATAAAAGATAAATACTGAATAAATATAAGTATGAAACTTTATTTAACTTTTTTCGAAAAAAAAAGTAATAGAACATTACTTAAATAGGCTTAATGTGTAAATTTTTGCTAATAAGTACTAATTTTTTGTTAAATTTATAAAAAATAAGATTTCGTAGCTCAGTTGGTCTAAAGCGTTGGACTGTAAATCCAAAATGGTTATTCCATGTCAACAGTTCGAATCTGTTCGAAATCAAATTAAGAAAAAATAAGTGAGTGTATAGCTTAATAGGATAAAGCTATCGACTTTTAATCGATTGAGTCAGGGTTCAATTCCTTGTGCACTTATTCTAAATGAAGTTAATACTACAATATAGTTTATATAATATTTAATTTTTTAGCTGTATGTGCATTAGAGTGAGTATTTTGACCATGACTTGGTAATTTTGTTTTTAAACGTACTCCATGATAAGTATTTAACAAAATTTTTTGTTTTTTATTATTTTCAAATTGATAATGTAAATCATTATTGATTAAATAATATTTTGTTAAAAACATATTAAATGATTTTAAATTTGTTGGTGTTAAATTTTTAATTTTCATTGATGGATTATATCCCAATGAATGTAAAATATATTTTGCTTGCATAGTATTAATTCCATAAATTTTATTTAATATAAATAAAAGTGATTTATTTTTAAAATTAAAAATATTGTTATTAATATACATTTTATTTATCTCTTACTTTATATAAGATAATTTTATATATTATTACTAATATGTTACAAAATCAAAATTTAAAAAAAATTAAAATAGGTTTAAATAAAAAAAGTGGTCATAATTCTCAAGGTAAAATTACTGTCTATCATCATGGAGGTGGAAATAAAATTTGTTACAGAAATATTGATTTTTATTATCAACATAAATTTGGTAAAATTGTTTCAATTCAATATGATCCTAATCGATCAAGTTATATTGCATTAGCGTATAATTTGGAAACAAAACAATATTTTTATCGTTTAGCAACGCAAACTAGTAAAATAGGTGATATTATTCGAACTTATAATCGAGATGATTTATTAAAAATACATGAAATCAAAGTTGGTTTTTCGATGCCATTATATAATATTCCATTAAATGTTCCAATACATAGTATTGAATTATATCCAGGACATGGTGCATCATTAGTTCGAAGTGCTGGCAATTTTGCATATATTTTAAAGAAAGATACCTTTATAACAGGTTTCGCATATGTTAAATTAAATAATAAACGAATAAAAAAAATACCGTTATTATGTTTAGCAACAATAGGTCGCTTATCAAATATGTATCATGATTTAAACAATTATACAAAAGCTGGTACAATTCGTAATTTAAATTTTCGTCCCACAGTTCGTGGTGTAGCAATGAATCCAATAGATCATCCACATGGTGGAGGTGAAGGTAAAACTTCTGGAGGTAGAATATCAGTGACTCCATGGGGTTTCATTACTAAAGGTAGAAAAACTGTTAAAATTAAACAACATGAATAATAAAAAAAAATTTGACTTAAAGTTATACTTGGATATTTTACATAATAAAAAAAATTTAAAAACAGTTAAACGTAATGGTTTTATTTTACCAGAATATATTGATAAGATTATTTATGTCTATAATGGTATTACGTTTAAAAAAATTAAAATCACAGATAATATGGTAGGTACTAAATTTGGACAATATTGTCCATCTCGCAAAATAGTTATACATAAGAAAAAAAATAGTAAATGAGTCAGCGTATTAGTCCATTATTATTTAATACTTATTTATATACAAATTCAAAATGGTTTACTCAAAAAAATTTAAAATTTTCGTTAAATGAAGATTTACAAATACGCGATATTGTTCATATTATTTTTAAACAATCAATTATATCACAATATTTATTTTTAGATCGTGTCGTTATTTATAAATATAGTTCTAAAATCCGATTATATATTTATTTTATTTGCAATTTTACAAATTTAAAACAAAATTTAATTAAAAATAATATAACAACTCCTACATATTTATCAACTTATTTATATTATAAATATTTTGAATTATTACAAATTAAAAAAATTGAATTAATTAAATTATTACGACCGGTGATTAATTCGAATTTAACAATTTATGTTAATTATAAAAATTTAAATTCGATGTTTAATAAAATACAGAACTTAACTCAATCTACAACTTTTAATTCTAATTTAATCAAAGTATCTCGAACAACTAATTCAAAATATTTAAATATTACATATTTTAAAAGTTTACGTTATCTTTTATATGTACTTTGTTATCCTCAATTTACAATTTTAAATATTTCAGCTCAAAATTTAGCTAATTTAATATTTTATGAATTAGATAAATTAGATAATACTGTTAAAAATTATAATTTTTTGTTTTATACATTTTTTAATATTTTACGTGATCAATTAACTATATATTTAAAAGATGATTCATGTAAATTAAGTGGTATTCGTATTCAAATTAAAGGACGATATTTTTTAACAAAACGTAAAAAAATTTTTATTTTTAATATGGGACATTTAAACTTAAATCAATTAAAAATTTATAAAGATTATTATAGTTTAAATTTAATAAAAAGTACTGGAGCTAGTACAATTAAAATTTGGCTTAGCTATAAAAAATAAAATTTATGCTTTTAAAACCTCGTCGAACTAAACAATATAAAATACATAAAAATAGATTACATGGTTTAAATTATAATTCTAAAATTTTAACAAAAGGAGTTTATGGTTTAAAAGCACTTGATTATACACGTTTAACTTCTAAACAAATTGAAACCAGTTTTATTGCAATCAATCGTATTATTAATAAACAAGCTCGTGTGTATATTAATGTTTTCCCTGATATATCAGTAACAACAAAAAATATAGATTCACGTATGGGAAAAGGAAAAGGTGATATTAAATTTTGGATTTGTGCAATTAAACCAGGAAAAATTTTATTTGAAGTTAGTGATATTGATGCAACAATTGCCTATGCTGCTTTACAATATGGTGCTTCAAAACTACGAATTCGAACAAAAATCATTCAATTAAAAAAATTTCAATAATTATTAAAATGTTAAAACGTCGACAATTAAAAAGTTTTACTTTAAATTTTGGTCCACAACACCCAGCAACACATGGTGTTTTAAGATTGATTGTAGAATTAAGAGGTGAAATTGTTCAAAATGCTGATCCACATATTGGTTTTTTACATCGTGGTACAGAAAAATTAATTGAAAATAAAACATATTTACAAGCATTACCTTATTTTGATCGTTTAGATTATATTTCAATGATTGAAAATGAACATTGCTATGTTTTAGCAGTTGAAAAATTATTAAAATGTAATGTTCCATTACGTGCTCAATATATTCGTGTTATTTTTGCTGAAATTACTCGAATTTTAAATCATTTAATAGGTTTGGGATCACATGCTTTAGATATTGGATCTACTACTGTTATTATTTGGTTATTTGAAGAACGTGAAAAATTACTTGAATTTTATGAACGAGTTACAGGTGCTAGAATGCATGCTAATTATTTTCGTCCAGGAGGTGTTCGTCAAGATATTCCAGTAGGTTTTTTAAATGATTTATATATTTTTTGTACTGAATTTAATGAACGTTTAAATGATATGGAAGAATTATTAACTAATAATAGAATTTGGCGTGAACGTCTTGTTGATATAGGTGTTATTACAAAACAAGATGCATTAGATTTAAATTTAACAGGTGTTTTATTACGTTCAACTGGTGTGAAATGGGATTTACGTAAAACATTTCCATATGATGCTTATTCAAAAGTTGATTTTGATATTCCTGTCGGTACGAATGGTGATTGTTTTGATCGTTATATTATTCGTATTGAAGAAATGCGTCAAAGTGTCAGAATTATAAATCAATGTATTAATCAAATTTCAGAAGGGCCTATTAAAACTGATAATTATAAAATTAGTATTCCATCAAAAATACAAATTAAACAATCTATGGAATCTTTAATAGATCATTTTAAAATTTTTAGTGAAGGTTTTAAAGTAGATGCGAATGAAGTATATTGTTCCATTGAAGCTCCAAAAGGTGAATTTGGTATTTATTTAGTTTCTGATGGTTCAAATAAACCTTATCGTTGTCATTTAAAATCATCTGGATTTATTCATTTACAAAGTGTAGATTATTTAACGCGAGGTCATTTAATAGCAGATGTTACAACTGTTATTGGTAGTTTGGATATTGTTTTTGGTGATATTGATCGATAATATTAAATTAAAACAATTACGTCATTTTTTAAATTTAAATAAACTTTCTGTTTATGAACAATATAATTATGTTATTATTTGTTCTAATTTACATTTAACATCTGATTTTAAACAATTTTTAGTTCAATACCCACAAGTACAAATACAATTTTTTAAAAAATCAAAAAAAAATTCTTCTTTTACTTTACTTTTACCTTATTTAACAAGTTCATTAACAATATTTGGATTTAATGAAAATGATATTTTTTTTAAACTAGGAACATATGTTTCTAAAAATATTTTATTTATTAAACTTAATAATTCAATTTATTCAATAAATCAATTTAATAAAAATTCACAGAATTATATTCA
>OHPB01001613.1_pt1 | contig 11440 bp, 8 predicted proteins | sample 1577621 | NCBI WGS metagenome assembly OHPB01 (sample SAMEA3879577, study PRJEB24766) | human gut metagenome | biome: human-associated habitat; feature: feces | place: USA | collected 1985/1987 | reverse complement strand
GCATTTGTGGCACCGGTCGGAATGAAGGAGCTTGACGGCAAGCTTGCTGAGCTGCTCAAGGAAAAGGAAGAGGCGGTGAACAATCAGAACTTCGAGAGGGCGGCTGCCATAAGGGACGAGGAACGGGCCATACGCGATGAGATGACCTCAAGAAAGGCCAGCTGGGAGCGGGAGCGGGAGGGCCGCAAGTGCGTCGTAACGGAAAACAGCATAGCGAAGTAGTGAACGCCTGGACGGGCATACCCGTGAACCGGCTCACGGAGGACGAGAGCGAGAAGCTGCTGCACCTCGAGGATGAGCTTCACAAGCGTGTCATAGGGCAGGACGAGGCGGTGGAGGCCGTAGCGCGGGCCATACGCCGGGCGCGGGCAGGACTCAAGGATCCCAAGCGCCCCATAGGCTCATATCTTTTCCTCGGTCCGACGGGAGTGGGCAAGACCGAGCTTTCAAAGGCTCTGGCCGAGGTGATGTTTTCGAATGAGGACGCCATGATACGTCTGGATATGTCGGAATATATGGAGTCACACAGCGTAAGCAAGCTGGTAGGTTCACCTCCGGGCTACGTGGGCTTCGACGAAGGCGGACAGCTTACTGAGCGGGTGCGCCGCAAGCCCTACTGCGTGATATTGCTGGACGAGATAGAAAAGGCGCACCCGGACGTCATGAACATCCTGCTCCAGATCCTGGACGACGGCCAGATCACCGACGCCCACGGCCGCAAGGTGAACTTTGAGAACACCGTCATCATCATGACGTCGGACAACGGCCCGCATGACGAAGGCGGCCAGAATCCGCAGTTCTTCCGCAATTACGGACCTTTTGACGGCATCAAGCAGGACGCCTGGGAAGGCGGCTTCCGCGTGCCGACCATCGTCCGCTGGCCCGGCCATGTTCCGGCCGGGTCCACAAGCGACCATCCTTCCCAGTTCCACGACTGGATGGCGACGCTGGCGGAAATCGGCGGCGTCAGGGCCCCCTTCCGCAGCGACGGCGTTTCCCTGCTCCCTACCCTGCTAAACAAGGGGACACAGCCGGACAGCCGCCTCTACATGGAATACAGCGCCAAGATGTCCCGGAACAAGACGACGACGCCCGGCTACCAGGATTTTCTCCCGTCCAGGAGGAACGCCGTCCGGGGCGACCAGCAGATGGTCTACCTCGGCAAATACAAGGGGGTGCGTACCAACATCCAGTCCCATGCGGATCCGTTTGAAATTTACGATACCGCGAAGGACCCTGCGGAACGCCATGACCTGAAGGACACGCCGGAAGGGAAAAAGATGCAGTCCATCATGCACGACAAGGTGCTGAGAATGAGGCGTATTTACGATTATACCCACCCGGCGCGCGGCACCTTTGCCCAGCGGCCCTATGATGCGGAACCCGTTCCAGCCCTCCGGAAAGAGGAAATGCCCGGCAACCTGGTTCCCCTGACGGCGCAGTCCTCGCGGGGAGTCAGCCGGAAGGACGGCAGCGTGAAAAGAGTGCTCTATCTGAACGTTCCGGAAACGGGGAAATATGTCTTTTTCATGAAAACCCCGGTGAAAAAGGGGGCCAGGGCATTCGTCAGGCTGCATGATGCGCATCTACTGGATGCGGAATACGGTTACAAGCCCGGCGCGGAAGTCTCCTCCTCCATGGGGGAACATACGACGGAAAACGATCCCGCAAGCACGGGAATGAAGCCCGTGCCTCTGGAAAAAGGCTGGCATCCCTTCATCATTGAGACGGAAGGCTTCTCCGGCCTTCCCCTTTTCTTCTGGCAAAAGGAAGGCGGAGAAAAACGGGAAATCCCCGTCCAGTCCTTCCGCGTGGCGGGATAAACCGGAAAATACGGGCCGGGAGGTGGGCATTCGCTCCCCCGGCTCATTTTCCGCCCGTCATCAGCACAAGCGCGCGCGGAGCATGCCTCCCGACCAGCAGGTAAACACCCCGCGCCAGCATGTAAACGACGGGCACCAGACACCACCATGCCCAGGAGGGCCATGGGGCCGGAAAGCACGTTTCCACCCCCATCAGGGCAATCAGCACGAAAATATGGGAGCAGTACACGAAGAAACTGCCGGAAGACCACCCGGCCAGGAGTCTTGACAGGCCGGGACTGACGACCTTCAGTACAATCCCGGAACTCAGGAAGGCCAGGACGGCCAGTCCGGAAAAGGAGCCATCCGGAAGAAGGAACGTATCCGTGCAGCTGGCCCAGATAAGAGCCGCGCAGGACAGCAGAATGGCGGCATGCACGGCCAGGGGAATCCTCTCCCAGCAGTTCAGACAGCCGGGAGCGGCGGAAGCCAGCATGATGCCGAGCACAAAATCCCCGAACATGTAGGGACTGGGCCACGCCAGGGAATCATCCCACCTGTTCAGGAACAGGCAGAACAGGCCGAGCGTGTAAAGCGCCGGGCGGCACTTGACCAGCAGGAACGCCGCCAGGGTGAAAATCATCAAATCCCGCAGGAACCACATGGGCGTCAGCATGGGGCACGCGCCCAGACCGAACACGGAAGCCAGGGAGGCGGAAGAAACGGGCATGCCCGCCAGCAGCCAGTAGGCCGCGCACCAGAACAAATAGGGCCGCAGCAGGGACATCAGGCGCCTCGCCGTCCAGGTTCCGGCCTCCTGCCCCCGGAGGCGCGCTGCGGAAAAATACCCGGCCAGCAGGAAAAACGTGACCAGTGCCGGACCGATCAGCCATTGGTTGGGGGGAAACCCTCCCCCCGGAACGTGCTGCATGATGACGCTCAATGTAGCCAGCAGGCGCGCAATCTCCACCCAGGGCAAACGGACCGGGGGAGCGGCGCTGGGAGTGGGGGATGGCGTCATGGCGGGACTATTCTGACGGAATCACGCCGCAAAAGCACTATTTTTCCTCAGGACCGTGATGAAAAGGCTGCCCGCAGGTCCGTCATGAACGTTGACGCATTTTCCCTCAGTCCCGCCTGAAACGTGGAACCATTCTTCTCCCGGCACCACGGTGCGGGCTTTCCGGGGAAACAGGCTTTACAAGGTTTTCTGCATATAAACCACGCCGAAGGAGCGGTTTAATTTGTAACCGATGTTCTTGAGTTCTCCGCAAAAGGCAAATCCGTTACTGGCATGGAACTTCAGGCTTCCCCGGTTTTCGGACGAAATTTCAGCAATGATGTTTTCAATGCCCATTTGCCTGGCGTCCGCTTCCAATTGGTCGAGGCACTGTTTCCCTATGCCCTTCCCCACATGGTCGCGGGCAATGAAAGAGGTGATTTTGGCCGTTTTCCGGAAACTTGCCACAGGGGCATAGGCGCTCAGCCAGCAAAACCCGACGACATTCCCCGCCGACGCGTCCACCACCGCGTAAGCGGGATATCCGACCGTCTTTTCCAGCAGCATGGAAAAAGATGCTTCCGGCAAGGGCGCATCCGCAAAGGCCGCCGTACCATGTTCAATATAATCATTGAAGATTTCCATGACGGGCCTGGCATTCTCCCTTCCAAGTTTCTCGTATCTTACCTGCATGCTGAAAAATCTTTCCTGTGGAAATATGAGATTAAACAGGCGCAACCATCCGGAACAGTGCGTCCTTTGTCATTCGGTCCCGGTGAAGCAAACGGGAAGCAACACCTGCCGTCTCCAGGCTTCCCGTCCAGCCTCCATTAAAACGGCCACGGCCATGGGAATCCGGGCGTCCGTCCGTCTTCCCCAAAAAATGGCTGGTTCCTTTCGGAATCAGCCATGGGAAAGGGATCCGGCAAGGGTCTTGTTCATGAATAAAATCCGTTGTCCGGCTCCCGTTCCGGCTTTTTCCGCCTGAAGCGCGGATGGCGGCAGCGGTGAATCTGCGTATCCGTATCGGCTTCTGAAAAATGGCGCGGGTTAGCCTCTTCCCGGGCCTCCCTGCGCAGGATTTCCAGAAAATCCTTCAGCGGCAGTTCCATGTCCGCATCGTGGCAGGCCAGCATGGCGGACAGGCGCACCTGCCCGTTGTCATAGTCCACGTACATGGCGAACAGCGTGGTCTGGTACAGATGCCACGGTTCTTTTTCCGCACCGTTTTCCAGATGCGTGTTGATGGCTTCCAGAAGCCACGTGAGCGATTGTTCCAGCTCCAGGTTGTCCAGAACGTCCCGTATGAGGGACGTTTCCTGGCCGAAGTCAGTCACGCTTTCCAGTTGTCTTACCCTGTCGATCTTCATGTCTTGAATCTCCTTTCCGGTGTTTCCTTGTTTGGCGGGGCGGCGGACGGCTCTACCGCTCCGAGGGATTTAGACACTTTTTTTCAATAGTTTGTTCAATCTGGAAAAAACTTATTCAGTCCGCGGCAGCCTTGCCGATGTAGGGGAGGTCGCGGTACCGGTTGTCCAAGTCCATGCCGAACCCTACCAGAAAGTCGTCGCCCCAGGTAAAGGCCGCGTAATCCGCTTCAAAGGGAACCTTCCGGCAGCAGTGCTTGTCCACGGCCACAGCCGTCAATACGCGCTGCACGCCCCTCTTTTTCAATTCTCCACAAACGCCCGCCAGCGTCCTGCCCGTGTCCAGCACGTCATCCACCACCAGCACGGGGACGCCGGGACGGAACGCGCCGCAATCTCCGCGCCACGCCACGGAACCGGAACTTTCCATGCCGGAATAGCTGGATACCTTGACGGACCTCACTTCCGGGCGGGATTTCAAATGCTCCGCCAGCATGGACGCAAAGGGCACGGCTCCCTCCAGAAGCCGGAGCAGGACATAGGGGCGGTCCCCCATGTCGGCGTCAATGGAGGCGGCCAGTTCCCGCACGCGTGCGGCAATGGCCTTTTCCCCAATCAGCGGAGTAATGGTGTAAGTCATGAAACGGAAACAGGATAGCCTGCTCCGTGCGGGAAATCAATCCCGGAAGGGGAATGACCGGAACCACAGGACTGCCAGGGGATTCCTCCATGATTTCCCTGCGCCCGGAGGCAGGCCTTCCGTCCGCTCCATCCGGCTTCTATACAGAACAGGCGCCCGGCCGGAATGCGGAGGGCGGCCCCTTTCCCCCGGAAGTTCCCGGAAAAACAGCCTTTCCCGCGCGGTAAAAGCTCTTGCGTCACAGGGATTTTTCTGCATAATCGCCCGGCAAGAATGACGGAAAAACCCATACAACTTGGCTTGGCCGGACTGGGTACGGTCGGTTCCGGCGTTTATGAGACGCTGTGCCGCAACCACTCCCTGCTGGAAGCGCGGAGCAAGATCCCGTTCAGGATCAAGCGCATTGCCGTGCGCAACCTGAGCAAGCACAGGGATACCGCCGTTCCGGAAGAATTGCTGACCGACGACTGGCACGAGCTGGTGGGGGACCCGGAAATAGACATCATCATCGAACTGATCGGGGGCACCCGGCAGGCCTATGACCTGGTGACGACGGCCCTCCGCGCGGGCAAGCCCGTGGTGACCGGCAACAAGGCCCTGCTGGCCGAATACGGCGCGGAGATTTTCAAGCTTTCCGCGGAGATGGGCACGCCCATCTACTTTGAGGCTTCCGCCGGGGGGGGCATCCCCATCATCCAGAGCCTCCAGAATTCCCTGATCTGCAACCACATCAATTCCATCGTGGGGATCATCAACGGAACTTCCAACTACATTCTTTCCGCGATGGGGGAACACGGGGCCGACTACGAGGACGCCCTGGTGCAGGCCCAGAAACTGGGATTTGCGGAGGAAGACCCCTCCCTGGACGTCAACGGCTGGGACGCCGCCCACAAGGCCCTCATTCTGGCCACCCTGGCCTACGGCACCACCATCTCCCCGGACAAAATTTACGTCAGCGGCATTGAAAACATCACCAGCCGGGATTTCGAATTCGCCAAAAAACTGGGGTACACCATCAAGTTGCTCGTGGTCATCCGCTACCATGAAAACCAGGAAGATGCGCTGGAACTGCGCGTCCAGCCCTGCTTCGTCCATGACTGGCACATCCTGGCTTCCGTCAACGGCGTGTTCAACGCCATTTCCGTGAACGGGGACATTGTGGGGGAAACCTTGTTCTACGGCCGCGGAGCGGGCAAGAATCCCACGGCCTCCGCCGTGATCAGCGACGTGATTACGGCCATGCGCGAAAGCCGCTACCCGGAATTCCACACGGGGTTTACCCCTTACGCCAAATCCTGCGGCGTGATGCATATCAACGACACCACGACGCCGTACTACGTGCGCTTCCAGGTGGCGGACCAGCCCGGCGTGATTGCGGAAATAGCCCGCATCCTGGCCACTTTCGGCATCGGCATCTCCGCCACGTCCTCCGCACCCAGCCACATCGACGAAGACGGCGTGGCGTGGAACGACCTGGTATTCATCCTCCATACCTGCCCGTGGGGCCAGCTCCAGATGGCGCTGGAGGAAATTGCCCAGATTTCCTTCGTGGCGCCGGAAGCCCGCGTGCTGCGCATCGAACACCTTCTTCCTCAATCCTAACCTACATCATCCTGTTACATGGCACTTATCGTTCAAAAATTCGGAGGCTCCTCCGTAGGCACCATTGACCGCATCCGCAATGTGGCGCGCCGCATCCATGAGACCGCCGGAGACGGCAACCAGGTAGTGGCTGTCGTCTCCGCCATGAGCGGCGTGACGGACAAGCTGATCGGCCTGGCCAGGGAACTGTCCGCCTCCCCTTCCGAACGCGAGCTGGACGTCCTGATGGCTACCGGGGAACAGCAGTCCATCGCCCTGCTCTGCATGGCCCTGCATGAACTGGGAGACAAGGCCGTGTCCTTCACGGGAGCCCAGGCGGGCATTACCACCTTCGGCTCCCACACCCGCGGCCGCATCCACAAGATTGACCCGGAACGGATGAACAAATGCCTGATGGAAGGCAACATCCTCATCTGCGCCGGCTTCCAGGGCGTGACAGAGGAAGGCATGGTCCAGACGCTGGGCCGCGGCGGCTCGGACCTTTCCGCCATCGCCATCGCCGCTGCGCTGAAGGCGGACGTGTGCCAGATTTTTACGGATGTGGACGGCGTGTACACCTGCGACCCCCGCGTGGTGAAGGACGCCGTGAAGATCCAGACCCTTTCCTACGACGAAATGCTGGAAATGGCATCCAGCGGTTCCAAGGTGATGCAGTCGCGCTCCGTGGAATTCGCCAAAAAATTCGGCGTCGTCTTTGAAGTTCGCAACTCCATGAACAATAACCCCGGTACCATCGTGCAAGAAGAAACTCCCTCCATGGAAGCCGTCGTCATCCGCGGCATCTCCATCGACCGCAACCAGGCCCGCCTCACCATCACCGGCATTCCCGACAAAATCGGCTATACGGCCAGGATTCTGGGCGCCCTGGCAGAGGCGGAAATCAATCTGGACATGATTCTGGCCAACACCGCCCATGACGGCTACGTCCGCCAGTCCTTCACCATGCCTGCCAACGAACTGGGCCGCGCCCAGGCCGCGCTCAAGCCCGTGACGGCAGCGCTGGGCCCCGATGTGAAGGTGGAGACGGAAGCCGGACTCGCCAAGCTTTCCCTGGTGGGCATCGGCATGCGTTCCCATTCCGGCGTGGGCGCCACCGCGTTCAAGGCCCTGGCGGACGCCAACATCAAGACCGGCATGATCTCCACATCGGAAATCAAGATCGCCGTGATGGTGGACGAGTCCGACATCGACGAGGCGGCGCGCGTCGTCCACAAGGCATTCAACCTGGGCGGCCAGAATTAACCAGTCCCCCCTTTCCCTGTTCCAGGCCGGTTCGCTTGCGCGGCGGACCGGCCTTTTCTTTCTTGCCGTTTCATCCCTTTTCATCCCGTTCCCTGCGGATTCCCGCACACCTGATGAAGAAAGCGCCCCTTTTCAACGAATGGGGCAGGAGTGATGCCGTCAAGGGCGGAGTCTGCCGCCAACTGCAACACGGCTTGTGCCTCATGTTGCGGCGGAAGAAGAGAATGAGCAGAGAAAAAAGGAGAGTTTCCAGCCTGATTTCCGGCGGCATCGTTCGTCTGACGGCCCTTCCGCAAGCACCGTCGCGCCATGCCGATGCGTTATATGGGTCTGCCGGAAATGTGCAAAAGGAGGGGAGGCGGGAAAGCGGATGACTTCCTCCCTGGTTTATGCGATCATTGGCACAAGAAAGAGATGAGTGCCGAATTTGTGAACCTGACGGCGGAAAACCTTCCCCATGAACATTTATGCTGCATTATCCGCAGCAAGAAGTTCCATCCGGGCATTGACGCCAAGCGGCAATGGCTTTGCGGCCGGCTGAAGGAGGGCCATGTCTTTAGAAAGTTGAATGAGAAGGCTACAGTTTTTATTGAATATGCTCCCCTGGAAACCGCCTGGGTTCCCATCATCGGCGACAATTATTATTATCTGTACTGCCTGTGGGTTTCCGGCAGCTGCAAAGGGAAAGGGTACGGGAAGGCGCTGATGGAGTATTGTCTGGCGGATGCCGGAAAAAACGGCAAATCCGGCATTTGCATGCTTGGAGCAACAAAACAGAAAGCTTGGCTTTCCGACCAGTCGTTTGCGAAGAAATTCGGTTTTAAAGTTGCCGATACTATCGGCAACGGGTATGAACTGCTGGCCCTTTCCCTGGACGGAACCCTGCCGAGCTTTTCCCAACGAGCTAAAAAACTGGAAATTGAAAGCAGGGAGCTGACCATTTATTACGATATGCAATGTCCCTATGTTTATCAAAACATCGGGATCATCAGGCAGTATTGTGAAACGAACGGGGTTCCCGTGTCTTTCATTCACGTGGATTCCCTGCAAAAAGCCAAGGAATTGCCCTGTGTTTTCAATAACTGGGCCGTGTTTTACAAGGGGAAGTTTGAGACGGTAAATTTGTTGCCGGATGTGGCCGCCTTAAAGAGAATACTGAAAAAGTAATCCTGAAAAATGAACGTGCGGGTCCGTGTTTTTCCGGCGATTGCGGGATGATGCGGGCTTGTCGGAAATATCGGCCCCGGCCCCTTGCTCTCCCGGAATAACGGCCCGGAAGGGGAATGCGCAAACATCCGCCATGCCGGAATACGGATTTTCCCGAAGTTCTGCCGCAAGCGGCCGTTTCCTCCCCTTTCCCCTCCACTGACCTCCCCGGACAAGGTTTTTTCATCAGGGAAAGCAGAGGAAGAGGATGAACGGGACGGGCGGAAAAGGCGGCAGAATCCGGAAAATGAAACCGCGGCGCTCCGGGAAGGCCGTACCGGATTATCTTCTTCTCGCAGGCTGGGGCGCCGGGGGAGCGGGAGGAGCCGGGGCCTTCCCGCCGGAGAAGGGGGCGAAACTCCAATTCACGTTATCCAGGGGACCTCTGCCGCGCACCTGGAACAGGCCGCGCGCCAGCAGGAAGACGGGCGAGGTGAGAAGCTGCGGAATGCCGCGGAACCCCATCTGGAAATCGGAGTTGACCTGGAGGTCGGCCAGGCGTATCCATCCGCCGCCCTTCAGGGACAGGTTGCTGCCCGTGGCCACGAAGTTGTTCGTACGGATGTAGCCTTTTTCTATGGAAAAGTCGCAGTCGGCGCGGGTGAGCTTGTAGTTGATCAGGTGGCCCAGGCCGGGGATGTAATTGGCCAGGGCTTCCCCCAAAAAGCCGAAGATGGGGATTTCCACCAGGTTTCCGTGGACCAGCGCCGCTTCCCCCTTGGCCTGGATGCTGTTCATGTTGCCGCCCTTGGACGAGAATTCAATGGCTCCGTGCACGGTGGCCTTCTCCATTTTTTCCCCGTAGGATTTGCCGATGGCCGTCAGGTTCATGTCCTGGAGCACGAAGGAGCCGTTCAAGGCGTCCCCGCCGTCAATCTGCGCCAGCACGCGGCCGGTGAAGGAGCCTTCCCAGATGGTTCCCTGCAATTTGTCCACCACCACCCACTGCGGGGAGATGAGCACTTCCCCCTTCGTCCTGCCCAGGTCCAGCGTAGTTCCCAGGATTTTATAGCGGACGCGGCCCGCGGAGGCGTCAAAGCGGATGCGCCCCTTCATCAGCTTCAGGTCGTCCCCCATCGGGAACATGCCGCCGCCGGAAAGCGTCACGGGGCGCGTGAAGACGAATTCCCGGAGCACCTTCGCGGCGTCGTCCGAGAACATGCGCAGCGTATGGGCCGGATAGGCCTGCCCTTCCAGGCCCAGAACCTCCACGGTGTCCGGGACAAAACGGAAGTCGATGCTTTTGGCCTTCAGGGAACTGTCCGCCGGACCGCCGGACAATCCGGCGGAGGAAAGATAGTCGGAGTTGGAGACCGTCAGCGCCACGTTGGTCAGGACCAGCTGGTCCGTCACCAGGTGGGCGTCCGCGCGGGCGGATTTGATTTCCACCCCCTTGTATTTGGTGTTGGCGACGGATACGACGGCCTCAATATCGTAGGCCTTTTCCAGATTGTAAAGTCCCAGCGTTCCCTGGAAGGAGAGGTTGATCCCGGAGTTGCCGTGGAAGGCGAAGCGCTCCATGAAGAAGTCATCATCTTTCATTGCCATCAGCTTGTCGATCGTGTCCAGGGGAACCGTGGACTGTCCCATCACGAACATCTGCCCGTCCAAGAAGCCGTTGGCAAAGAGTTCAAATTTCCCTTTTTCCAGTTCTATGCGGCAGTTCTGCACGAAGAGCTGGTTGGGCCTGTATTCCACCTCCAGGTCCGCCGTTTTCACGGGCACCTTGTTCCAGGCCAGGTTTTCCGCCTTGATGCGTGCGCGCACCAGGGTGGGTTCCACGGGTTTTCCTTCCGGAATGTCCAGCCTGCCGTGCACGCGGAGAGTCGCTTTTTCCGGAATCTTCAGTTCCTCCGGCACGGGAACGGATTTGCCGCCCAGGGCCACGAGAATTTCCGGCTTCAGGTCCGATTCCACCGTAAAGACAAGGTCCGTTCCCAGATAGCTGCCGTCCAGTTTCATCCGTCCGTCTTCACGCACCAGTTCCAGCAGCGTCACGTTGACGGATTTGCCGATCACTTCCACGTTGGCCGTGGCGGAATCAAATTCTACCCCCTGGTACGCCACGTCCCTGACGGCGGCGTTCATTTTCAGGCGGTCCACGCGGACCGGGCCGGACCAGTCCACGCCCATGCGTAGCGTGCCCGCGGCATTCAGTTCCGGGTCCCCGTTGATGACCAGGGTGGGCGGCAGTTCCACGTCTTCCGGGGCCATGGACCGGGCCATGTTCAGCATGGCGTTCACGGGTAGCGTGCTGTGGATGTCCACCTTGATTTCTCCATTCACGCCCATCACCTTGCCGGAAAAGCTTCCTCCCTGGTGCCGTATGTCCAGATCCGTCACGTAGAAGTTGCCGTTTTCATAGTTGAAATCCCCGGACGCCTTTAAAAATTTCTCCCCGAACACGGAAAAGGCCCCCATGGAGCCGGACCCCAGCAGCTTGACCTGGTCCACGCCTTCCCATCCTTCCTTGAACAACAGCCTGCCGGATATTTGAACGTGAGGCTCGCTCAGGAATTTCATTTCCCGCGGAACGAGGGATTCGTTGAGGAAGGACACCGTCCAGGACACGAGGGGGGCC